>SL_3KL_010_SEDDRAFT_10003799_pt1 | contig 13701 bp, 11 predicted proteins | sample SodLakKL_010_SED_2_FD_10381 | JGI IMG/M metagenome (IMG submission 10381)
GCTTGATTCTGAATACAAGGAAGAAAAAACAGTGGCACATTTTCACGAGTGGCTTTCAGGGGCGGGTTTACTGTATTTGAAATCCAAAAAGGCGGGAGTAAGAACAGTATTTACAACCCATGCGACAACTTTAGGCAGAACCCTTGCTTTCCATAGTATTAATTTTTACAACCTGCTCGATAAATTAGATCCTGAAGAAGAAGTACGTAAGTACGGCGTTCTTGCAAAGCACTCAATAGAAAAAGCATCGGCGAAAGCGTGTGATGTTTTTACAACGGTAAGTGAAATTACGGGGATGGAAGCGGAAAAGTTTTTGGAAAGAAAACCGGATGTTTATCTCCCCAACGGATTAGATATAGAAAAATTTTTGAGCTTTGAAGATATTGTTGTAAAACACCGTCTGCAAAGAAAAAGATTAAGAGAGTTTGTTGCTTCATACTTTTTCCCTTATTACAAGTTTGATTTAGAAGAGACACTTTTTTACTTTATTATTGGAAGAAATGAGCTGCGGGCAAAGGGAATTGATGTTTTTATTAATTCTCTCGGTAAGCTAAACCGTAAGATGAAAGAGGAAGATAGCAACCGTACAATTGTTGCGTTTTTATTTATCCCGGCGGATGTAAGAGGAATCAATCCATCTCTTCTAGAAAATGTTGAATATTTTCGCGATTTTCAGGACTCTGTAGAAGGAACTCTTCCTGAAATAGAGGAAAGAATTTTTTACAATATTCTACGTGAGAAAAAACTAACAAAGGAAAGTCTTATTAGCGAAGACTACCTGTTGGATATCGAAAAAAAACTACACCGTATGAAGAGGGGCGGAGAAAACCCTTCTCTCTCCACACATCACCTAAACTCTCTTCATGACGAGATAATCAACCATCTAAAAGAAGCTGGTCTTTCAAACAGAGAAGATGACAGAGTAAAAGTAATTTACTACCCGGTCTATTTAACAGGACACGACGGTCTTTCCAATCTTAGTTATGAAGAAGCACTTGAGGCTTGTCATATGGGTGTTTTTCCAAGTTTTTACGAACCGTGGGGCTATACTCCCCTTGAGGCTGCTGCTTTGGGAGTTTCCTCGGTTACGACAGACTTGGCCGGTTTTGGCCGGTTTTGTACGGGCCTCAAGGCAAAGAAAGAAAGACCTGGAATTTATGTGCTGGAAAGAGAAAAACACAGTGATGAAGATGTCGCTGAGGATCTGTACTCCTTTTTGCACAAGTTTACGAAAACATCGAGAAGAGAACGAGTTGAGAATAAAATCGAGGCAAGAAAAATTGCGGCAAAAGCGGACTGGAGAATTTTTGTTCATAACTATATAGAAGCACACAATAAGGCACTGGACTCATAATTATGAAGATTACGCATCACCTAGGACAAAACAAAAGAATAAGTGAAGAAGCAGATGCGGATAGCTTTTTGGTTTCTAACAAAAAAGGGGATTATCTTTGGATGCACGAATATCCTAAAAGTCGGTACGAAGGATGGTTTTGTCGACTAAATGAAAAAGTTTATCGAACTATTGAAGGATTAGAGGTAGAGGATGGAGGAGAGGTTCTAGAGATTCAAAACGGTTTCAATTACGTTGAACGAAGAAGAGAAAACATTGAAGAATTATTTTATCTTTCTGACTTCTCTCACGGATTCGTCTATGAATTGAATGAAAAAAAGAGAGTTAATGTTTTTTTTGACGTAAAGGAGTCTTACTCCCCGGCAGACACAAAGGAGTACAGCTTTGAAAAGGAAGGAGAGTTTTTGATTATAGATTTTTCCGAACTAACTATGGCTATTAGATGTGAAGATGGGGAAAATGTAAAGGAGATTATAAAAAGACACTACTCTTATGACGAAAAAAGAGGCTCTCATCCTTTTTACAGAGACATTTACAAGGGGGTTTCTATCTATGGTCAAAAATTTGTTTTTGCGGTTGCCGAGAGTAAAAGTGAAGCGCTAGAAGAGGTAAAGAAGATTTTTCTAAAAAGTGTCTTTAAAGAAGAAAAAGAAATTGATGTTCTTTGTGCAAAAAGAGCGCTTGCCGGTCTTCTGGTTCCCGAAGAAAAAGGATGTTATGCGGGATTGCCGTGGTTTTTTCAGTTTTGGCCGAGAGACGCGGCAATTTCTTTGAAATCAATAATTTCTATTGACGCAGAAATTGGGAAAGATATTTTTTTTCGCCTTCTTGAAGAAGGGCTAAGAAAAGGTCCTCGAGGGCCGATTAACATTGATGCTGCCGGATGGACATTTAAAAGAGTCGAGGACGTCTTGCCTTTGATTGATGTTGGAGAGAGAGAAAAAATCAGGAGAAGCTTAAAAAAACACATGGAAGATTTTCTTTGGTCGTTTACAGAGGATGGCCTTACAATCAACAAGCCTAACGAAACGTGGATGGATAGCCTGGACCGTAGCGGAGCAAGAATTGAATTGCAAGCGATGAAGTTGAATATGTATAAGACGGCATTTCTCTTGGCAAAAAACAGAGGAGAAAAAGTTTTTTATAAAAAAATGGAAGAAGAAATGAGAAAAAGAGTGCGTGAAGTTTTCTTTGAAGGAGAAAACTTGTATGATGGTTACTACCCGAGAAAAGAAGTTCCCGATAAAACAGTTCGACCGAATATATTTATAGCGGCTTATATTTATCCGGAAATGTTATCAAAAAAAGAGTGGATTGACTGTTTTGATAAAAGTCTCGCTAAGCTTTGGCTTCCGTGGGGAGGAGTTGCAACGTTAGAAAGAGAAAGTGCGAACTTTTACGATGAGCATACTGGCGAAAATGCAAGAAGCTATCATCAGGGAGACAGTTGGTTTTATTTAAATAATCTTATAGCCCTCGTTCTTTATCGTTTTGACAAAAAAAGGTTTGCTCGTTACATAGGAGGGATAATGGAAGCAAGTAAAAGAGAGATACTCTGGAAAGGGGCTGCTGGGCATCACGGAGAAATCAGTTCGGCAAAAGAATTGAGAAGCGAGGGGTGTGTCACTCAAGCATGGAGCTCCGCAATGTACTTGGAAGCAAAAAATGAAATAGGGCTGTAGATACGTTTTTTATTCAATTCCCGAAATTAAATCTTTTCCAACAACTCCTTGATAGTTTTCATTTTTTTACTTTTCAGATCATTTTCAGTTATTTTTTGTGAGATGTGCAAAGCCGCCAAAGGCTTTGTTTCTTTTTTCTTATAACGAAGAGGATAGGTGTGCTCCAAATCTCTTTCTAAAACAAAAATTTCTTTTTCCTTAAGGGCCTCTTTTTTCTCCTTTAAGGATGTTTTTCGCTTAAATTTGGGAAATTTTCTTACTCTTTGCAAGGAAGTAGAGTTTAAGGCATCGTTGTCGAGCATTATCGCATAAGGGATATTGAATATTTCACAAAGTTCGGCATAAATATCAACGGAACCCTTTCCACTTGTGTAGACAACCTTGATGTCGGTTTCTTTTTTGTAAAAACGGTTGATCATTTCACGCATAAAAATAGCATCTGAAACTCCTTCAACCAAAAGCGCTTTGCTCGCAAAAAGTATTCCCGAGTTGTCGTCATTTATTTCTTGAACAAAGCGACTAAGATCTAAGTTTTTACCGTTAAATCCGTAGAGTGCAGTACTGTTGTTTTTATTTCGAGTGATTCTCCAAACGTAAGGAAGGTATCTTGCTTGAACAAAAGAAGGGTGGTGAGTGGTAAAGAGAACTTGATTACCGAATCGACCTTCTTTCAATATACGTAGAAATTTTTTGATAATTGAGGGATGAAGGTGAGTTTCCGGTTCATCGATAAGAATGATTTTATAGTTCGGATGAAAGATATAGAAGAGGATTACGAAGAGACGCTTAAAGCCTTCACCCATTCTCTTGACCGAACGGCTTTTTTGATCTGCTTGAACATTGTGAAGAAAAAGCTCTTCGTTTATCTCAATTCCCGTAAAATATTTTTCCAGGGCTTGGGAGAAATTAAGGTATTCTTCGGGAAAAGAAGTTTTAAAAAACTTAAGCTCTTTTACTACCGAAAAATAATCAACTTTGTCGTTAATACGGATAAAATTCTTTTGCGCATCTATCTGTGAGTGATTTGACAACTTTCCGCCCTTAAGGTTAATGACGTGTTTTTCCTCATTGTCGGTAAGAGTGATTTTTATATCAGCATTCTTGTCAAAAAATCTTTCCTCTTCCACGTTTTTGTCAAAAAAAATGTGGATGGCGTCAAGAATGTTTGTTTTTCCGGCGTTGTTTGGACCAACTAGAATATGAAACTCGGAAAAGTCTCGCAAGTGAATAGGGTCCTTGATGCTTTTGTAGTGATTAATGATGACTTCTTCAATTTTCATACTGCCATTATAATCAAACATTTATTAAATGACAAATAGAAGCAGTTGCTCGTGTCTTCCTTTTTTCTATTTTTGTTCATTTTTTTGTTATTTTCCGCCTTAGGGGTTGCATAATTTCAATAATTAACTATAATGCTTGTAGGTTTTAAAAGGTCGATTTACACATTAAATAAAACAGATATGGACACTAAAAAGATACTTATCGTCATTGCGATAGTTTTGGCTGTAGTAGTAGTGGTTGCTGCTTTCTCCTTGATGGATGAACCTACCGAGCTTCCTGAAGATATAGATCTCATCGATGATGAAGACCCGTTTGTAGATGATGATGACTTTTTCGATGATTTTGAGGAAGACGACGAAGATGAAGACGACGAAGATGAAGACGACGAAGATGAAGACGACGAAGAAGAAGAAGAGATAGAAGAATAAAACCAATTTATTTTGAAAGATTAGAGAGCCCTTTTGCATGCTCTTAGAGCGTAAAAGGGCTTTTGTTTTTTATCTAAATATGGTATTCTCGTTGGTAGAGATTGGCAGAGAAATGTCTAAAATTCGTAAAATAATAATTATCGGAAGTAGCATCTGTGGAACGATTGCTCTAACTGTTCTTTTTATTTCTCTAGGGGAAGAGTTTTTTCCGAGAGAGGATGTTCCAACAATGAGAGAGGGTGGTGTTATCGCTGAAAGTTGGATAAGAAACTTTTCTCCCACATACACTCTTTCCGGAAAAGATATCTGGATTACAAACAGCGAAGAGATTGAGAGGGGAGAGTATGAGTTTGTTTTTTCGTTTATAACCGAAAGCCCTGAATACGGCACGCACGAAAATGAGATGAAGGTTAGAACAAAAAACACGGAGGTGGTAAGTGCGATTACTAATGGTATTTTCGATGAAATCAGCGGCAATTATCTAGAAAAAGAAGAAACAGTTGATCTTTATTTTGTAATTGAAGAAGAAGAGGAAAGAAGCATTCGTGCGGTAGAAAGATCAATTTCTGTTTCGGCGGTGGAAAATATCGAAGAAGTACTTCTCGCAGAGCTTTTCAAAGGACCGAGCGTAGAAGAAAAAGAAGCGGGTTATCTTACCTTTATTGAGGATGCAACAAGGATTTTTTCGTTTAGAGTTGAGAACGGAACTGCCTTTATCGAGCTTAGTACCCCTTTTGACCAGCAACCGGAAATTGCTGCAGAACAGATAAAGCGAACTCTTCTTCAGATAGATGGTGTCAGTGAAGTGAGAGCTCCGGAAAGAAGAAGGAGGGTTACTCTTGAAATAGAAGGAGTGCCGGAAGATTTTCTCTTTACAGAAGATTTAGACGAAGGATCAGAGGGAGTAGATGTAAGGTATTTACAGATTGTTTTAAACGCTGATCCTGAGACAATGGTTGCTCAGCAAGGGCCGGGATCTCCCGGCGAAGAGGTTGAGTCGTTCGGATCATCAACAACTCACGCAGTGATGGCATTTCAAAGAAAGTATGACGATGAAATACTGAAGCCTGCAGGATTGATTTTAAGCACGGGGATTGTTGATGAGCACACAAGAGATAAACTTAATTCTATTTTAGAAGAAAGTAGGTGGTAGCAAGGGGAAACCCCTTATATAAAAGGTCGAACTATTAATCAGTTTTAATTATGTATTATGATTAACAAATTATTAATTGGAATCGTACTTGTAGTCGTTGTTGCCTTGATCGGGTTCTTCATTTCTACTTTAGATATGCCTGAGCCTCTCGACGACGACGAAGTTGAAGAGTATGTTAATATCGCTGAAGAGTGGATTCGTGAAAATGCAAAAACTTTTACCGAAAGAGGGGGATCTCAACTAGAACACATTAGAACAGTCGAGTTAGAGGAGGGGGTATACGAGATAGCTTTTGAATTTGAAGCTGCTTTCGCCGGATACGGACCGGTAGATGAAGATGAAATGGCTGCACAAGTGATTACTCCACACACCGTAGTGGTAATAGTGGAGGATGGAGAAGTGGTCAGCGTTATTACAGATGAGGAGTATGACGAAATGGAAGGGAGAGAGGTCGAAGCAGTGGAGGAAATAGATGAAGATATGGTTACAATAGATGTTTATTTCGTAACAGTAGAAGATGGTATGGAAGGAGTTAGTGCCGTAACAAGAGAGTTTCCGGTGCCTCAAGACATAAAAGTGTATGCTTTAAATGAGTTACTGGAAGGACCGACCAGTGAAGAAGAGGCGGAAGGGTACTCAACCGCAATAGACGAAGAAACGACACTTAATTCCCTTTCTATCGAGGAAGGAGTCGCTTATGCAGATTTTAGTGCAGAGCTGGATGCCTCCGGATCTGCAACCGTAATGATGATTCGTGATCAGATTGAGAGGACGCTTCTTCAGTTTGAAACAGTAGATGAGGTTGTGATATCTATTGAAGGAGAAACAGAAGAAATCTTACAGCCCTAATTCTTGAAGAGGACAGACTTTACGGGATATTTTCTGAAAAACGGCGAGAAATCGCCGTTTTTCTTTTTAACAAATTGATGTAAAATAAACGTATGGCTCAAGAAAAACCTAAAATAGGTGCTCACGTTTCAGTCTCCGGAGGATTGCTCAAGGGAATAGAAAGAGCAGAGGAGATGGGGGCAGAGTGCTTCCAAATTTTTGCAGGGAGTCCGCGAAGATACGAGGTACCTCTTTTTGCAAAAGAGGAAATAGATAATTACAAGAAAAAGATTTGTCAAAGTCAGATATCTCCTGCCTACATTCATGCAAGTTATCTGCTCAACCTTGCGTCAGAGGATGATAATATTCTCCAAAAATCTTTGAAAAGTATTCAAGATGCACTTTTTTTTGCAGATCGTATCGGTGCGGATGGCGTAGTATATCACCCCGGCTCTCCGAAAGGAGGATCAAAAGAAAAGGCGATCAAAAGAGAGATTAAAAGTATTTTAGAGGTCTTAAGCAAAACTCCTGAAAATACTTTTCTTGTTATCGAGAACACGGCTGGTCAAAAGAAGATCGGAACTAATCCCGAGGAAGTAGGATATATTTTTCGGAAAGTGAATTCCTCCCGCCTGCGAGTTTGTATTGATACCGCTCACTCACTTGAGGCCGGAAACATAAAAAGATTTACCGAGAAAAAGATTAAGGAATGGTTTGCATTGTGGGAAAAAGAAGTTGGCGTGCAAGGCGTGTGTCTTTTGCATATTAACGATTCTTTAACTTCTCCCGAATCTCAACACGACCGGCATGCTAACATCGGAGAAGGTTTTATCGGACTGGAGGGATTTAAAAAACTGATGAGTTTCAAGAAGATTGCTGATATTCCTTGGATACTGGAAGTTCCCGGGTTTGACGGAAAGGGCCCTGATAAAAAAAACATAGATATATTAAAGAAAATGCGGGCAAAGTAGAGAAAGAGTCATTTTAAAGAGTTTGCCTTTTTCTGATATTCAATATAAAATGAGAAGAAAATGGGATAAGTATTGCTTATCTCAGATTAGTTTAATAATTAATAAAAAAGATATGACTAATGAAAAAAGAGTGGTTGTCGGAGGAACATTTGACTCTTTTCACAAAGGGCACAGGGGTTTTTTGGAAAAAGCGTCATCGCTGGGAAGTGTAAAAATCGGGCTTACTTCCGATCAAATGGCCAAAGAAACAAAAGGAGTGGAAGTTGAACCGTTTGAAGACCGCCGTAAACATCTTCTCGAATTTCTTCCGAGTGCAGAGATAGAGGAGATAACTGATCCTGTTGGGTTTGCGACAATTGAAGATTTTTATTATATTGTCGTTTCTCCGGAGACGAGAAACCGTGCGGAAAGAATAAATGAGGAGAGGAGAAATTCCGGTAAAGAGGAGATAGAGATTGTAGAAATGGAATTTGTTCTTGCCGAAGACGGGGAGCCCATTTCTTCCACGAGAATAAGAGAAGGAGATATCGACAAAGAGGGTAAAGTAATAAACCGATAAAGAGATGAGAAAAGTAATGGACTTCCATGAAATTGCGGAGATTATCACTAAAGCTCTCATTGAAAAGAAGATAGTAGAGATTTATTATCCGCGTACAAATAAAAGCGAAGAAGGTTGGAGAGAAATAGAACCAGAGAGTATTACAACGGACATTCCCCCTGACGGGGAAAGACTTGTTGCAGGTGAAGACAGGTTGAGTCCCGGACATATTTTAAACGCCTATGACGCTGGGTCGAAAAGAAAAGAGTTGAAGTCTTTTATTTTTGGCAAAATTAAACAAGCACGTATTTCATCGTGTCACTGTTAAGCAAAAAAGTATGGATGTTGATTACCAGGCAATCATAGAAAAAGCGAGGGACGGAGTAGTGGTTGTTGATGAAGGAGTTATCAAATATGTAAATCCGTCCGTAACAAATTTTTTGGGCTATGACAAGGAAGATTTTCTCGGTGCAAAATTTTTAAGCTTTATCTATAAAAAAGACCGAGAAAAAATTCAAAAAAATTACGAAGAAAAGGTGAGAGGATCAGAGAATTTTCTCTACGAAACAAAAATGAAAAAGAAAGACGGAAGCTTGCTGACGGTGGAAGTTCGAGCACAAAAGATAAAAAATCGGGAGAAGGTGGTAGATTTAGCAATTATTAGAGATGTTAGTTCGCGGAAAAAAGCGGAAGAAGTTTTCTTTAGGCAAGAAGAAAGATTTCATGCTGTTACGGAAAACACGCCTGACATTATTGCTCGATTTGATCGAGATTACCGTTACGTGTATATCAATGCGGCCGGAGAGGATGCTCTTGGAATTTCAAGAAAGGATATTTTTTGGAAAACAGAGAGAGATATCGGAGTAGAAGAAGAGAAAGCGGGAGCATTCGAAGACGCAATCAGTTTTGTTTTTAAAAACCGCAAAAGGAAAACTTTCTACAGCGAAATGACGGTTAAAGGTGAAAAAAGACATCACTACACCATCATGGTTCCGGAATTTTTTGCAGACGGAGATGTTAATTCGGTGTTAAGCATTACGAGGGATATTACGAAAATAAAAGAAATTGATCAGATAAAATCAGAATTTATCTCGATCACTTCACATCAACTTCGTTCTCCACTTTCTGTAATAAGTTGGTGTTCACTGGCTCTTATTCGGGGAGACTTCGGAAAAATTTCCGAAGAGAAAAAAAAGTACATGGAAAAGATTCATGAATCTGCGCAGAAGCTAATTAAGATAACGGACGTCTTTCTTGATACGACGATGATTGACCTGGAGATGTTTATTTTTAATCCTAAAAAAGTAGATATCGCGGAAGAGGCGAAGGCAGTTACGCGAGAGTTTGCCAATCTTGTAGAAAAGAAAAAAATCAAATTCACCGAAGATTATAAGAATCTTTCTCCGGTAAGATTTGACCCCCGTGTTTTAAAAATTATTTTCCGAGGAATAATCTCTAATGCATTGGAGTATACTGCAAAAGGAGGAGAGGTTTACTTTGTCCTAGAAAAGAAAGGTGATGGAGAAATATATTTGGAAGTAGGCGATAGTGGCTGTGGAATATCAAAAAAGAATAAAGAAAAAATATTTACGAAGTTTTATCGTGCAAAGGAGGCGAGAGATATAAAGACGTACGGAACCGGTCTTAACCTTTATCTTATAAAATCTATTCTGGATAACATTGGAGGAAGTATCGAGGTGCAATCTCCGAACCCGAGATTTGGCAAAGGAACGGTTTTTTATATAAAATTTCCGGTTTCTGCCAAAGAAAAATCCCTATAATATTTTATTTGTGGAATTTGAAAAAAGATATAAAAATCTTAATACAAAGCAACGTCTCGCAGTAAACCATATTGAAGGACCCCTTATTGTTATTGCCGGCCCTGGGTCGGGAAAAACAGAGCTGTTGGCGGTAAGAACTGCTAATATTCTCAAAAAAACGGACACACCGCCACAAAGTGTTCTTTGTCTTACTTTTACCAGTGCAGCGGCAATTAATATGAAAGAAAGGCTTTTTAATCTTATTGGAGAAGAATCCTATAAGGTTCCCGTGCACACTTTTCACAGTTTTTGCCTTGGAATAATTGAAAATTACCCCGACCTTTTTTTTAAAGGAGTTGATTTTGTTTTGGCCGATCAACCTACAAAGATGAAAATACTGGAAAGTGTTTTAGAGAGATTAAGTTTTGACGATCCGTTAAAGAAGCACCATCCGGAAGGCGGGTATGCTTATCTAAGTGATATAGAAAGAGCAATTTTTTATCTACAGGACGGGGGAGTGAGCCCCATGGAACTCGAAAAAATATTGAGAGAAAACAAAAAAGAGATTAAAAAAATAAACAAACTGATCGGAAAGTTTTTGGAAAAAAGAATAAACAAAGAAACCCTTTCTTCCCTTGAAAAGTTTTTCAATGAAAGAGAAAGGTTAACAGAAGGGAGTAGTCGTTTAAAACCACTTTCAGAGGTAGTGTTTGGCTCTTTAAAAGAAGCGGTTTTTTCCGGGGAAACGACCAATCTTTCTGAATGGAAGCGAAAGATGACAAGAAGAGATGGAGGAGTGTTGGTTTTTAAAGAAACACTGCAGATGGAAAAATTAGAAAGCTTGGCAAAAGTCTACAACACATATCGTGAAGAGATGGACAAAAGAGGTTACTATACTTTTTCCGATATGATTTTAAATGTTACAGAGGTTTTGGAAAGAAACGAATCCTTAAGGTGTGAATTAAGGGAGAAATATCTTTATCTTCAGATTGATGAGTTTCAAGACACAAGTGGAGTACAGATGCGCCTCTTAAACCTTTTAACTCGTGATCAGGTGGATGAAAAGCCAAACATTTGTGTTGTTGGAGATGACGATCAAGCCATTTACCGTTTCCAGGGAGCAGACATTTCCAATATACTTACATTCCAAGAAAAATATGCGAATGCAAAGATGGTTGTTCTTTTGAAAAATTATCGCTCGGTGCGAAAGATAACGGATGTTTCTCGGAGGGTTGTTTTGAAGGCAGAGGACCGTTTGGAAAATCGTTTTCCCGGGATAAAGAAAGACCTTGTCTCGGAGACTAAAAATGAAGGAAATATCATCGGAAGAACATTTCAGACGAAAGAAGAAGAACTTTCTTATGTTGCAAAAGAAGTAAAGAAAAAGATAGAAAAAGAAAATCCGGAAGAGATTGCGGTGATAGCAAGAACACACAACGAGATAAAGGAAGCACTCTGCTATCTCAATTCTCTAAAGGTTCCCACTTTTGCCGAAAGAAAAGAAAATGTTTTGGAAAAATCACACATCAGAGAAATTGTAACTATTTTGAGGTTTTCCGCCTATCTTTTAGAAAAAGAAGACAAGGGCGCAGAAGCACTTCTACCCGAGATATTGTCCTTTCCTTTTTTAAAAATAAAGAGAGAAAAGATTTGGGAGATTGCAAAAGAGAGTCACCAAAAAAAAATATCCTGGATAGATTATATTCTCGATGACTCCAAGACAAGGGATACAGGAAAGTTTTTGCTGGAAGTTTCTTCACTTGCAAAGACGCATCCGGCGGAAGATGTTATCGATGTTATCATCGGGAACAAAGAGGTAGTGCTTGAGGGGAGGAAGAAGTTTTTTTCCGGATTTAAAGATTTTTATTTCAAAGAAAAATTAGAAGAAGGGAAGACAGAAGAATATCTCTCATTCCTTTCTTCATTAAGGTGCTTTATAACCGCTGTTAGAAAACACCGAAGGAAAAAATATATTGGAGTAAAAGAAGCAGTTGATCTTGTTGAATTCTACGAAAAAAACAAAATTCCGATTTTAGACAAGAACCCTCTTGTATCTGAGAAAGATGCTGTTTCTTTGATTACTGCTCACGGAGCAAAGGGAAGGGAATTTGAAACGGTTTTCGTTTTAAACTGCAATCAAAGTTCATGGGGAAAAGAAAAAGGAGCCGGAAAACTTTCTTTCCCGATGAACCTTCCTCTCGAAAAGGCGGGAAACAAAAGAGATGAAATGATAAGGCTTTTTTATGTAGCGATTACTCGAGCAAAAAAAGATCTTTATTTGACAACCTACAAAAAGAAAAGAGACGGTAGGGAGTTGATGAACCTTGAATTTATCAGTGACCTTGAGATGGAAGAAAAAAGAGAAAAAGTAGATGAGGGCGCAGTTGCTTATTCTATCAATCATGAAAATATTCTCTCTTTCTGTAAAAATGAAAAAAACCTTCTCCTCCCTTTGGCTGAAAACTATAAACTAAGTGCAACGGGATTTAACAAGTTTTTAAATGTTGATTCCGGCGGCCCGCAAAGATTTTTTGAAGACACTCTTCTTCGCTTTCCGCAAAAAAAGACAAAAATGCTTTCTTACGGGACAGCGGTGCATGGTGCAATTGCGGAAATACAATATATTTTAAAGAAAGAAGAAAAGTTGTTGTCTGAAAAAGAGTTTTTAGAACTCTTTGAAAAGTTTCTGGAAAGAGAAAGATTGTCTGAAGAAGATTTTTCCGAAACGTTGAAACGTGGGAAGAAAGAGCTGCCTCTTTTTTACAAGGAAAAGATAAAATATTTTTCTCCGGAAAATATTGCGGAGAAAAACTTTGCCGATGAGGGTTGTTTTATAGGAGGTGTTCCGATTACCGGAAAGATTGATAAAATGATTATTGATGGAAAAAGCATAAAGGTTTTTGACTATAAGACGGGCGCCCCGCTTATCAGCTGGAGAGAAAAAGAAGAGAACAAAAAGATAAAAGCTTGGCAGTATAGAAACCAACTTCTTTTTTACAAACTTTTAATTGAGAGCTCGAGAGATTTTGACGGGTATGTTGTCTCTGATGGTTTTTTAGAGTTTATTACTCCCGACAAAGAAAAAAAAATAATCACTCTTCCTCTGAAAATCGAGGAAGAGGATGTTAGAAGAGTTACAACGCTCATCGAAGTAATAGGGAAAAAGATACTTTCTTTAAACTTTCCTTCTGTTTATAAGTACAAAAAGAAGTCGCTGAAAAGCATTCAAAAATTTGAGGAAGACCTTCTTGAAGGAAATATTTAATTGATATTGGTGCATTTAATCACTTGATGAAAAATAAAAACACTGATTTAATCAGTGTTTTTATTGTCTAACCGTAGAGGTTGCTATTTAATCAAGTCTTTAAGCGCTTTTCCAGGCTTAAACTTGGGAACTTTAGAAGCGGCAATCTTAATCTTCTCTTGAGTTCTCGGATTGATTCCTTGTCGTGCCTTTCTCTTGGCGACAGAAAAGGTTCCGAATCCCGTGAGAGTTACATCTTTTCCTTTTTTCAGTGAAGCACTAATTTCATCCAAAATAGTGTTAAGGCTTTTTTTTGCCTCACTCTTGGATACTTTGGTTTTTTCAGCTAATTTTTCGACAAGTTCTTCTTTTTTCATAGATTAATTTTTTTAAATTAAATAATCGACCTTTTGTGCTAAGCCATTATAACAGTATTGGTAAATTTTTTTCAATAGTGGCTTG
>SL_3KL_010_SEDDRAFT_10003800_pt1 | contig 13700 bp, 12 predicted proteins | sample SodLakKL_010_SED_2_FD_10381 | JGI IMG/M metagenome (IMG submission 10381)
AGGGCCTCAAAAACGGCCGAACAATCTCTGCCTGGCAACTCAACTACGAAATAAGTACGTTAAAGAACAATTCAGACCCTTTAGATCACGGATTCAGGTTTCATATATGCTCAGTATCGAATTATAGTTTAATCAATGAATAATACAGCGCCTCACGACAACGATTGAAATTTAGGAATCAACAATGAAGTGATTGCTTTTGATTCGCCGTTTAGCGGCTTTTCAATGACTCAAAATAAATTCTTAGTGATTCCAGTTCCCCGTCATTCCAGCCTTCTGGTTCTGTGAGCGCAAGCCACGCATCGAAGTAGTGCACGGCGGCATATTCGTGGCCAAAACCCGGCGGTGTGTTACCGATACCGGTAAGAAGGTCGGCAGTTACCTGAAGGCCGGTAACAATGGGGTACCAGCGCAGGTATGGAGAAACATCCGGACCTCTCGGAGATTGCATCCAATCAGGTTCGCGCCTGAAAATGGATGGCTCAAAGAATGTGACTGGGTCACTGGCGTACTGAAGGTAAGCTATACGGAATGAACCCCACTCAGCTTCGCCTGTCTCCAGTCCTCCATCCTGATTTGAAAATCGTACAACAGAACCATCACGGAAACGAGGCAGCCAGGCCAGAGAACCGGTATTCCGGTTTGCGGTGATGTTGCGCCAGGTGGTTTTTCGAAACGGCGGGCCAACCCATAAAACACCATGGAATGGATCTTCAATGATGTCGTACAGATCGAATGAATGATCCGAATTCAGGGCCCCAAGGCTTAAGCCATGGAGATATAACTTTGGCCTATTATCGTGCGGCAGCATGGTCCAGTGGTTATATACTCTGCGGAACAGTGCCTTTGCCATTTCCGAGCCATAGTCTTCCTCCGCGATGAGTGAAAGCGGGCTGGGCAGATAGGAGTATTGAGCGGCAACACTTGCTATGTCACCACGGTGAAGGTATTCAATTGGTTCTATGGAGCCGGGATCTATCCACCCGGTGCCGGTGGGGGTAATCAAAATGAGTATAGACCTTTCGAAAGCGCCTACCCGAACCAGCTCTCTGAGGGCGAGATCAGCTCGCTCATCAAAATCTTCAGATGCATGCATCCCCACATATACCCGAATGGGATTCATTGTTGTGCTGTCGGTAAAATTGCTGATATCAGATGCATTTGGCCCTGTGGTAACGAAACGCCTTCCCTGCCTGCCCATTTCTTCCCATGACAGGATGGATGCCGCGCTGCCTGTTTTCATAGAATCGACAGGCTGTTCAAAATCGGGTTCAATAAGCGCATCCACCTGCTGGTAGGTGCTGTCTGCCATTCTCAGAAGCTGGGAAAATAGCACACCGTTGATAATGAGCAAGAAAAGGATAAAGGTTGTTGTAAGCCCAAGCACAAAGGATACGCGGGGAGGAACATACGGCTCCATTTTGCGGGCCAGGAACTGCTTGGTGATCAGAAACAGTCTGCCGAAAAACAAAATGACAAGAAAGATCGCAACGGCTATAAGGCCAACCAAGACCGGCTGAACGAATGCATCTGCTTCCATGCCCATTAGCTCCCTGAGTGAGTTCTGCCAGATGGTTGCTCTCCAGAGAGAGATCACGGTTATCAGCAGAAAGAAAGAACCTGCGGCCACCTGAAGCCGGTTTTGATTCTTTTGCTCAGGGATAGGCAGCTCAAAGTATTTCCATAGCCAGACTGTAAAAGTGCCGACTCCGTACCCTGAGGCGAGTGCCAGCCCCGCAATGATTCCCTGCAGCGTATCAGGCCGCGGAATAAGCGAGGGCGACATTGAAAGAGCAAAGAAAAGAGTGCCTGCCAGCAGACCTGTAGTGGAAAAATAGCGTTGGAGCATGGAAAAGTTACTTCAGCATTGAGCTGATAAAAATACAAAGAAATCGACTCATTGATAGATATTTGTTCAGTGAGAAAATCACTTAGTCGTAATTATATTTTTTCCGGGTACCACGCTCGAAAATTCACAACCGGTAAAACCAGTCGGCCCTTTTGAAAGCCTTCTTAAAATATATTCTGATTCCGCCGCTTCCGCCGGCATGCACTATTTTAATTCAAGCGTGCCGCTATTTTGACCGCCTTCGTACCACGTAAGTTCTATTTCAAGCTCCTGCTGTAACCCTTTTCGGTTCTTTACTTTTTGTTCGGCCTCAATTTCAACCGTGATGTTCGAGGGCAGCTCAAAATTTGTTTCTTCACTACCCTGAACGAATGAAAGCGTACCGGATTCAATTTTGTCCGCAAGTTCTCTTAGGAAGCTGCTGACTTCTTCTCGTGACTGTGTTTTCTTGCTTTTAAACAGTTTTTCTTTCCTGGCCATGATACTCCTTGTTTAAATGAACTTTATGCATTTGTCTTATAAGATATAAAACAGAGAAAAAACGTACATATTATAAGAGGGCTTTGCAGAACCAGGGATTTTGTTCAAGGGCAAGGCCAGAGGAAGGTTGCAACCGCAGTCCTGATGCCTCGGGATGAGGATTTCAAACGACCGATAACGTAGCCATTTGGCAAAAGACCGGTTCTGCAAAGCCCTCTATTACATGAATCCGATAGAAAAATAAAGGCCTCTCTGGTCTCCCTTTTCAATAAATTCATATGTCGGGTCCGGGCTCGTTTAGCAGCGGAACTGCGATAAAGCTGCAGACGTCTTCCCATTTACTTTCAAACGCAGAAAAAGTCGCCTGGTCCTTTTTGTCCCAAGGCAGAAAGAAGTTGATTAACGCGTTTAGTGGTTAAAAGACCTTAAAGCGTCCGTAGGTCCTTTAAGCGTCTATTCGCCAACGAAATCGTAACGATTGAAGGACTTTCGCTTCGCTACAGACGCTTCAATGTTACTAATTAATTCAACCGCTCAACGCGTGTTGATTAATCAAAGTGTTACAATGGAACCTCTTTGATTTCATACAGAGACGGTATCTCCGCTTTCCAGCCCATTTTCTGTTCGAGAGTGGTTTTCATGCCGTTAAGTGCTTCCGGCTCACCATGCACCAAGAAAATTCTTTTTGGTCCGTTTTTCATGTTTGAAACCCACGTAATCAACTCATCCCTGTCGGCATGGCCCGATAATCCTTCCAGTACTTCGACCCTGGCTTTCACCGGATGCATCTTTCCGAAAAATTTGATTTCGGGTACGCCATTCAGAAGATCACGTCCTCGCGTGCCCTCTGCCTGGTAACCTGCAAGAAGCACGGTGGTTTCCGGTTTTTTGAGATATACCTTGAGATAGCTCAATACACGTCCGCCGGTTACCATTCCACTTCCGGCAATGATGATTTTCGGGTCAGGTTTGTCGATGATCTTCCATGTTTCTTTAAACGACTGAACCATATGAACCCGTCTGCTGATCTCAATACACTCATCATGAGTGAGTTTATGCCAGTCGTGATATTTTCTGAATACCGAAAATGCATCGATCCCCATCGGGCTGTCAAGTATTACGGGCAAAGAGCCGGGCAGCCTTTTTTGTACATGCAACTTCCAGAGATAGTACATTAAAAGCTGAGCGCGTTCCACGGCAAAACTGGGAATGATAAGGGTGCCATTCTTTGCAATGGTTTCTTCAATAATAGTGTGAAGCCGTTCAAGTGTGTTCTCATCCGGGTGGAGCCGGCCTCCATAGGTTGATTCAAGAAAAAGGAGATCGGCTTTTTCGGGTCTTTTGGGATTCTTCAGCATTGGATCGTTCTCTCTCCCCACATCACCGGAAAAGACAATTCGTTTGCCTGCTGACTCAAGCTCAATAAACGATGCACCGAGAATGTGACCGTTGTACCGGTACCTGACCATGACCTGATCATCCATTGAAATCCATTCGTCTTCCGGTTGAGGCCTGAAAAGCGGAATGGTTTTCTCCACATCAAGGGTATTGTATAATGGTTTTGCCGGATTGTGTTTTGTGAAGCCGTCCTTATTGGCGCGTTTGGCGTCTTCTTCCTGGATTTTGGCGCTGTCGCGCAGAATGATTTCCGCGATTTCGAGGGTAGGAGCTGTTCCCCATATTTGACCGCGATATCCCATATTTACAAGTCTTGGAAGAAAGCCTACGTGATCAGCATGGCCGTGTGTAAGCAGAACAATATCGATGTCGGAGGTTTTCACAGGAAGCTGCTGCCAGTTCAGTTCTCGAAGCTTCTTCACACCCTGGAACATTCCACAATCCACCAGGATTTTTTTGTGGGGAAGCTCAAGCAGGAATTTGGATCCTGTAACAGTTCCTGAGGCGCCAAGAAAATGGATTCTGACAGGCAGACTCATAAGTTATTGGAATGATAACTACAGATTGCTTTCGCTTCTTTTATCACGCGATTTGCCTTCCGTTGATCCAGTCCAATCTCTTTCAGAACGTTCGTGCTTTCATAAAGCTGAACAGTGAGTACAATGCCCTTGTTTGTGAGCAGGTTTTTTTCAGCTTTTGTGAGGGATGACAGACACGTAATTGGGTGAAGATTGAGCCGGCCAATCCGATCTTTAAGTCCGTCATTTTTGGGGTAATCCCAGCTCAGCAGGTTTAACCCGACACACTCGCCATAAGCGAGGGCATCGGTGGTGAAGCGGGTGTTGGTTACAACATATCCCGAATGTTCTTTACCGGCGTGACCCGGCTGTTTGGTCCAGTTATTCTTCACGTCAAGAAATCTCGATTGTATATACAATGGAACCTGAACATTGCAGCGGTTTTCCTTTTTGTTATGGAATTTGCACTCCACTATGTAGTATTGATCGTCTTTCACAGCGATCACATCAATTTCGTGGGAAATGCAGTCACCCTGTACTTTTACGCCCACTTCGGTTTCAAAACCTGACCTGTCCAGAATTTTTGCGATAAACCTTTCGAATGGAAAACCTGTTGGCCCGAGTTCAAGGATCGCTTCTTTCAGCTTATACCTTCCGGCTGCTCGCTGCGACTCGGCACTGAGCTGCTTGAAGGCCTCCCTGTAGATTTTCCGGGTGCTCATTCCTTCTACAAGTTTTCCCATTACTGCCTTTACAACTGAATCAACAATCTCATCGGCCGCACCCGCGCCTTTCAGAGAACGTCTTAGTTTGGATTCATCAAACGGTTCCTGCTCTCCGGAAGCTTTGGTGATGTTGATTTTCGTCATTGAAGAGATGAGATTGTATTAGGTTTGCTTCGAAAGAAAAGGGAATATTTTTTGAAATGACAGAAGGAAATGGATGGCTACAGTCTACAGTCAGCAGAGCTGACGGGGTTCGTTGCGGAGCGGAGCTCCGCACGAGTGGGGGGCGAGCGGATGGACTCAAGTATTTGCAGGAAGAGCGCCTTATGAGTCGCGAGATGAGAATTTCTATCGAGTCAGAAATGAGGAGATGAACTTCGATTTCCCTAAGTAATATCTCCTTTATTCTTTTAAGGGGCTGAGGTAAAAGAGACTGAAAAGGTTATTGCGATCACGCCACTCTTTTTCGATGATGAAAAGTCCTTCGACAAGCCCCCCAAAATGCTCTCTGCTGTATTTGTGAGAATTTTCTGTATGAATAGTTTCCCCCTCTTGAAAATGGTACGTGCTGCCTGCAATGTTAACCGATTGATCCGTACGGCTTACCAGGTGCATTTCGATCAGGCTTTTTTCCACATTGAAGAACGCATGATGTTTAAACTGATTTAGGTCAAAATCAGCATCGAGCTCCCCGTTGATCCGCCTCAACAGGTTCAGATTAAACTGAGCCGTTACCCCTTCCTTATCATTGTAAGCAGCCTCCAATACACCGGTATCTTTTACCCTGTCGGCCCCGATCAGGAAACCATCGCCGGGCTCAAGTAAACCGGCCATTCGACCCAGAAATCTACTTGCCCGTTCCTGTGTAAAATTTCCAATGGTTGAGCCGGGAAAATAGAGCACGGTTCTCTCTGCCCCATCCCGAAACGGAAGCGGAAAAGGCCGGGTGTAATCGGCGGCTACGGGATGTACCGTGAGATCCGGAAACTCTTCGCGAAGCGATTGAGCGGTACTGTTCAGAAAATCTGCTGAGATGTCGACCGGGATATAGGCTTCGATTTCATCAAGATGCTCAAGCAGTAGTCTGGTTTTCCTGCTGCTGCCGCTGCCAAGTTCGGCAAGCAGGGTTTTTCTCCCAATGGCTGAACAGATCTCTTTGATGTGAGTTTCCATGAGATCCAGCTCTGCGCGAGTGAGATAGTACTCATCCAAGGTGCAAATTTTCTCAAACAGCTCCGATCCCCGCTCATCATAGAAGTACTTGCTGGGCAGCTCTTTTTGTGGTTTGGAGAGGCCTTCTTTTACATCCTGAAGAAACGTACTGCTGACAGTTTCAAGTTGAGTTGTGCTCATGAGCTATCTCTTCAATTGTGCTTTATTATCGGTTCATTGAGCGTCTTTTGCCAGCCTTATGCCTGTAAACTGCCATCGGTACTTGGTGTGGAAAAAGTTGCGGTAGGTTTTCCGGAAATGATTTTTTGAGGTTGCACAAGATCCCCCGCGCAGCACGTACTGGTTGCACATAAATTTGCCGTTATACTCCCCGAGCTTACCGGGAAACGGTTTATAGCCTGGATAGGCCGCATAGGCGCTGCTGGTCCACTGCCATACCTCGCCAAACATTTGTGACAGTCCGTCATTCCTGTAACGTTCTGCCACCGGATGCAGAAACCCGGCATCCACAAAATTGCCGTTCAGCTCTTCAGTTTCGGCGGCCAGCAGCTCCCACTCCTGTTCGGTGGGCAGGCGGCATCCTTTCCAGCGGGCATAGGCATCGGCCTCAAAATAGCTGACGTGCGTTACCGGCTCATTGGGATCCACTGCTTCAAGCCCGTTCAGCGTGAAGTGGTGCCATTCGCCATCCACCAATTTCCAGTATTTCGGGGCCCGCCAGTTCTCTTCTGTAATCAGAGCAAAACCCTCATCCAGCCAGTATTGCGGATCGGTGTAAGCACCCGACCCCATAAACTCAATAAACTCTCCATTCGTTACCAACCGGTTTGCCAGCGAAAAAGGATGGATGTAGGTTTTGTGCCTCGGAAATTCATTATCATAACCAAATCCATCACCCGGATGACCAATTTCATGTACACCTTCATCAAATGAAATCCAATTCAGGGGTTCGGTGGTTGCACTTACGGGGCGCGTACGTTTATCTCTGTACGCGGGATGCAGCGGATTCTGAGCAAGCATCATCTTCAGGTCGGTAATCAGTAATTCCTGGTGCTGCTGCTCGTGCTGGATTCCGATTTCAACAACCGGTGCCCATTCTGACCACTCTTCGTCAGATGCATTTTGGACAAACGCCTCAACCTGCTCGTTCACGTAGGCACGGTAGCCAAAAATCTCTTTTACCGTGGGGCGGGAGAGGTTGCCCCGTTTATCGCGGCAGTGGGGATCGCCCGTCTGCAGGTAGTATGAGTTGAAAAGGTAGCTGTACTTCGGGTGCATGCTTTCAAAACCTTTAACCGCTTTTTCCAGCAAAAACGCTTCAAAGAACCAGCTTGAGTGAGCCAGGTGCCATTTGGCCGGACTACCGTGAGTAGCAATCTGGATCACAAAATCTTCCGTTTCCAGCGGATCGGTCAGCTCTTCGGTGAATGACCGAACCTTTTTGAAACGGTTTAGCATGACGTTGCGGGATTTTTGTTCAATTCCGTTCTTTGCCGGAGGACTGTGGACTTCTGTTGGCATTACACTGATTGTTTTTAATGAAAATTTTGGAAAACGTTCACAGCAGAAACTTTTAAGTCTTGTTATCTAATGTACTTAATCAAATACAAAGAAGAAGCGTTCTCTTAGGTTATCTGTAATCGGGGTTGGCGTGATCAAAACGGCAGCCTGCGTCCCATTCACTGCGCTGGTTTCCATGTGCGGGGATACCGCCCGAATCTGTCAGCATTTTTGCCATGTGCATCAGGTTCCAGGTCATAAAGGTGGTGTTCCGCTGGGTAAAATCATTTTCAGTTCCGCCCGAGCCTTCGTCCGCATACGATTTGCCCGGGCCTGCCTCACCAATCCAGCCGGCATCAGACTGGGGAGGGATCACGTATCCGAGATGCTGAAGCGCGTACTGTATGGTCATCGCGCAGTGTTTGATACCATCCTCATTTCCGGTAATCAGGCATCCCGCAGTGCGGCCGTAATAGATATACTGCCCATCGTCGTTCAGCTTGCCGGACTCCCCATACAAACGTTCAATCAGGACCCTGCAAACGGAGCTTTCTTCGCCCAGCCAGATAGGTGTTCCGATTACGAGGATATCCGAATCCATCACTTTTTTAAAAATCTCGGGCCAATCATCCTCTTCAAAACCGTATTTGGTCATATCGGGATAAACCCCGGGAGGAATGGTGTAATCAACGGGACGCAAAATTTCCGTTGTAATATCATTTGCATCCATAATAGATTTTGAAACATTCATCAGTGCTTCGGTGTGAGAAAGTTGCCCCGAAGGTTTCAGGGTACAGTTCAGGAATAGTGCTTTCAACCCTGAGAAATCATAGCTATGACTATCACAGAGTTCTTTCTGTTTTTCATTCATTTATATAAGGTTTAATTCGGATTGTATATCATATCAATATAGATGATAATTCAGTGGTTGCGAACCTGCCGGAGCGTAATCATCAGAATGTTATACTCTTGTGACAGGTTGATCCGGGAATTTCCTATTTCTTTATGTGTATCCGAACTTCATGAGTTCTTTGTAAGACTCAGGCGGACTTGCTTCAATTAAGTCAGAGATAAAAATTTGAATTTTAAAATTATCATAATCATGAAAACATATAAGCACATCATTCTCGGAACGGGACAGGCAACGGGAACACTTTTGGGGGAACTGATACCAACCGGCGATTCAATCGCCGTTATTGAAGGCAACAAGGTGGGAGGCAGTTGTGTGAACTACGGCTGCACTCCCACCAAAACACTGGTGGCAAGTGCCAGGGCGATCCACATGGCCCGAAGGGGCGATTTTTACGGATTTGATGCCGGTGAGATCACTGTAGATTTCGAGCGCGTGCGCGAGCGGATGAACGATATTCGCAACGGCTCCAGCGAGGGACTTGAAGGATGGATGAACAGCACGTACAACGTAACCCTCTACAAAGAGTGGGGATCATTTACGGGCCCAAAGACCATAGAGGTTGGCGATGAGGAGATCAGCGGTGAGCAGATTTACATCAACACAGGTACGAAACCGTTTGCTCCTCCGATTGACGGACTCAGTGACGTACCGTGGCTCGACAGCGCCGGTCTGCTCGATGTAGAGCAGGTGCCAGATCATCTGGTGATTCTGGGTGGGGGCTATATCGGGGTGGAGTTCAGTCAGGTGTTTCGCCGCTTCGGAAGCCGGGTAACACTCATCCAGCGGGGCGATCAGTTGATGCCGCGTGAGGACAGCGATGTGGCTGATGCCATCCGTGAATTTCTTGAAGAGGAAGGGATTGAGATTCTACTCAATGCCGATGCAGAGTCGATGGCCGGTGACGAGAAGAAAATTACAGTGACCCTGAAAGATGGAAAAGAGATCACTGGGAACAAACTTCTTGTGGCTACAGGGCGGAGGCCAAACAATGATACCATTAACCCGGAGGCGGCCGGCATCAAAACGGATGAGAAGGGATTTATCGTGGTGGACGACTACTGCCGGACCGGCGTGGATGGGGTATTTGCCGTGGGCGATGTGAACGGAAAAGGAGCTTTTACCCACACCTCGGTGAACGATGCTGAAATTGTGCTCGACTACATGAACGGCGGTGACCGCGCCATTTCGCAGCGCACTAAAATTTACGGGCTGTTTACCGATCCGCCGCTGGGCCGGGTGGGGTTGACCGAAAAAGAGGCCGTAGCAACAGGCAAAAAAGTGCTAAAGGCCACGCGGCCAATGAGCAAAATCAGCCGCGCCAAAGAGATGGGAGAAACCAACGGCTTTGCCAAACTGATGGTAGATGCCGAAACCGATCTGGTTCTCGGCGCATCGGTACTCGGGCCCGGTGGTGATGAGATCATCAACATGTTTGCTGCCATTATGCACAGCAACATTCCCTGCCGCGAATATCGCAAAGTAGTGCTGGTTCACCCTACCGTTTCGGAATTGATGCCGTGGGTGCTGGATGGGCTTGAGCCGGTGTAATAGTCAACAGAGCTGACGGGGTACGTTGTGGAGCTGAGCTCCGCACGAGTGGGGGCTGGCTGATCTACCCCTTCTCTATACTCAGCTGCGCCATTCGTTCACCCATCTGCACGGCAGGAACAGACACGGGATTTCCGCCGGCTTTACGAATGATCTCCTCATCCCGCTCATTTTGGGTAAGCACCCTTATGGTACCGTTGTAATTTTTCTTTCTCAGTTGTTCTACGATAAACTCCTTGGTGTAGATTTCACCGGACATGGCCAAAAGAATGGTTTGCACTTTTTGCATATCGAGCTCTTCCCAGAAAAAGGCATCCTGAGCATCGGCATAAATAGCACGGTATCCATTATCCATCATTGCCTTCACACGATCGGGGTTGATGTCGATACCCACGGCTGCTTTATCTTTTGCTTTGAAATGTTTGAGGGCAGCCTGGCCTGTCAGTCCCAGCCCGATCACCAGAAATTCGGCTGCACCTACCGAAACCGGCTGATGATCCGGATGTTTTACATCTCGCTCAAAACGGCGCAGAATCGTGTTTAATCGCTGCCACAAAGTATCTTCGTAGCGCACCAATATGGAGTTGATCACGTAAGAGATGGCAGTAAGCAGGCCCAGAATAATGATGACTTCGGACGGAATAATTCCCGCTGCTGCCGCCACAGCACCGGCAATGAGAGTAAATTCACTATAGGCGGTGAGGGTTACTGTAGAGAGAAAACCGGTACGGGCACGAAGTTTAAATGCGATAAACAAACCGTAAAAGATGATTGCTTTTAATGGCAGAATCAGAAGCAGTATACCAATCATATAGAATCCGGAAGTGTCCGGGAATCCTCCCAGGCCAATCTCAAGAAAGAAGCCCACGAGAAAAGCTTCTTTGATTCCCCAGATCTTTTTTTCAAGCTGATCCGACTTGTCATCGTTTACAAAAAGCATACCCATAACCAAAGCGCCTAATTCACCGCTGAGGTTAAACCACTCGAAGAGGCTGCTGCCGCCAATTGCCAAAGAGAGAGCCATTAACAGCAGAAGCTCATCCCTTTCCACAAGCTGAAGCAGACGGGAGAGTAACGGCCTGATCAAAGGAAGTCCAAGCAGTACAACGGCATAAGGTGAAGGCACGCCGCCTCCAGCATAAGCAATGATCCCAATCGCCACCAGATCCTGCACAATGAGGATGCCTATAGACAGACGGCCATAGTAAGAACTAAGCTCGTTCCGGGTTTCAAGCCCTTTGGCAGCGAGTACCGTACTCGAAAATCCCAGCGTAATGGATACGATTATCGCCGCCTCCATGCTGAGACCGAAGTAGAGCGAGACGGGCACAAATATGGCTGAGGAGATCGCCAGGTGAATCAGGCCAACTCCAAGAACTTCCTTTTGCAGAATTCCCTTTAAGCTAATGTGCAAACCAACCGTGAAAAGAAGAAAGATGACACCAAGATGGGCAATCTCGTGGAGCATGTACCCCGGTTCGTAGGCAGTAAAGGAGAGTCCAATTCCGGCCAGAAGGTATCCTACAAGAGGCGGAATATGGAAGCGATTTAAAAGAACACCTAACAGAAAGGCAAGGCCGATCCAGACAATATCCATAAAGTTACCAATGAGGTTAGTGCACAGTCAACTGATTTAAAAGGCAGAATATAGGAATGTTTAAGCAGGTATTGAAAAGGAGTGCCTTATCGGAAGTGAACCGAAGCATCAGACCTGACAGGTTCTCGAAACCTGTCAGGTCTTGCTGAGCTTACTTTTCTGATGATTTTATAAACTGCGCAGGAGTTATCACCGGCAGGCGCATGGATGCTTCCTTGTAATCCGAAATATTTCTGGTAATAAAATAGTCGGCGCCATGGTTCAGGGCGGTGTAATATTGAAGAGCGTTTTCTTTGTCTTTGATTGGTGATGAGATTGCCTGAAGCATCACCTGCTTGCCTCCACTGATGATGTTGCAAGCAGAAATCAGATCCATCAACTTTTCTTTCGCGCTATCCAATTTATAGATATCAAAACTGAGGTAAATCAGGTTAGCCAGGCTGCTTTCAGCCAAAAGCAGCAGTGCTTTATCATTAGCTGCCAATTCCAGCAGCAGAACAGAGTCCTTGTAATGAGGTTTTCGCTTTGAGAGAATGTCAAAAGCTACGTCCGTATCAAGGAACAGTTCAGGCAAACTTCCTTTGTACATGTTCTTTGATCAGTTGTTTGTCATCTTTTGTCTTAACAGGTTTGGCCTTGTCCAGCTTTTTTATGAGCCGCTTCGCTGCCCGCTGCTGCTCTGTCTCAATTTCGCCGGCCTCGTCCTTGCCAATCACCTCTTCAAACATCTGAGAGACAGACATTCCTCTCCTCTTTGCCATGCGCTTGGCATATTTTATAATATCCTCTTGTACGGTAAGGGTGAGTTTTTTCTTCATGATTACACGTGTTTGATAGATTATACGTGTTTTATTGTGAGATTACAACGTGGTCAGGGTTTTCTTTATTCTACCGACCCAAACTCCACTAACCGTATTTTCACCATTCCATCACCGCTCACGGCAAACCCGGTTGTACCCGGCTCCATCTCATCGGCATGGGTGTGAACAATGGTATTGCCGTTTTGGTAGCCGTAAAAGTGACGGCCGGAGGCGGTGACACTGAATGTGTGCCATCCGTCAGTATCAATACTGCCTGACCCAAGAACATTGTCGAAGCCGTTAATGATCTGTCCCTGCTGTAGTTCGGAGCCGGTGATACGGATGTACTGGTAGTTCTCACTGTCGCGATAGTGGTGGATCAGCTTGAACTCTCCGTCAAAACCGGAGAGGTTTACTTCAATCCGGCCATCAATAGTTCGCAGGTCGCCGCCCGTGTGGATGAAGGTCATCTCAGAAGAAGCCGTTAATTCGAGATGTGAACGTCCTTCATCACGACCGGTGTCTGTTTCAATATCACTATCCCCATCAATGGTGAAGTATTCCGAGAGTGCTTCACCGGCCCCGGCGCCGATTCGCCAAATCCATGAACCGTCCTCGCGGATTTCAGGTCCTGCTTCTTCTCTGAACTGAGCAAGACGCTGCTCCAGCTCTTCAATCTGCTCGCCCAGCCGGTCGATTTCACCTACGGCCACACCGTGCTTGTACACCAGTTCTGCGCCACGCTCACCGGTATACCAGAGCATTCCGGCTCCGCCAAAACCGATCAAAACAAGCAGCGGCAGCAAAAATCCTTTTTCCAACTCCTTCCACCAGGTAACAAACCGGATGGCGGTAAAAACGAGAAAATAGATCAGCGTATAGAGCGCCCAATCTTCATGGGTGGTAACCACGGGAATAGCATCGCCGGTTACCGATACGGTTTCAACCGCCCGGCGGCCTGACCAAAATGCAGCGATCAATCCCACCGAACCGGTTGCATATAGAGCAAGTACCGCTTTTTGAAGCCAGCTTTCTTCTTTGAAATAAAGGCGTGCCGCATCAAACAAAACGGCAATCACAAGCAGTGCAATCGGGAAATGAACAACTAATGGGTGTATGTTGGGTATCCAGTCGGGGATCATGGTTAATGGCGTAAAGGTTATCGGTTAATTGGGTTTGGATGTAGATGCCAAAGTACA
>SL_3KL_010_SEDDRAFT_10003801_pt1 | contig 13696 bp, 12 predicted proteins | sample SodLakKL_010_SED_2_FD_10381 | JGI IMG/M metagenome (IMG submission 10381)
GGGGCCCGCCGTAGGCCCGATCCCAGGTCAGCTCCTTCTGCGTGAAGGGCTGGGGATCCGTCATCTCGGCCCCCATCGTGCCTCCGGCCCACCAGCGGTCGCCATAGACCTGCAGGGTCCGCCCGTGATCTCCCACCTGGAAGGTCACCCGGGACGAGGCCACCGGCCGTCCCCCCGGTGCGTGGCACTGGCCCACCAGCATGAGATCGGTTCGAGGCTTGTAGTGGACGAAGTCGTTGGCGTACCGGATCTCCGAGTGCTCGTCGTCATCCTCCACGGCCGGCACGTCCCCAGTGGGATAAGCCAGGTCGTGGTCCTCCAGGAGCTCGGAGATCCGCTCCTCTTCCAGACGGAAGAGCCCCTTGATCACCACCGTCATGGAGTGGCCAGGAAAGGGAATCCTCCCAGCAATGGGGGCTGCCTTCAAGGGGAGGGACGTGAGGATGCGCATGGGCGGTTTGTCTCAGGAGCGGGGCAGTCCGCCGATCAGCCGGCGTCGAAGATGTTCTTGGTCTTGAAGGGACCGTCTTGAGCCACAACCTTCTTCCCAACCAGCTTGATGGTCTTCTTTGCCTGCACCACCACATCGCTCTTCTCGGAGCGCACCTTGCACAGCTGTTTGCTTTCCAATCGGGCTGTACCACCGCTGGGGTGTTTCAGGAGCAACCGCGCCTTCCAGTCCACGGGAGCCGATCCTTTGCTGGGAGAGGCTCCTACCAGGTCCACCCCGTCCTTATCCAGTTTCAGCTGAGCGCTGGGCGCCCCGTGGATCTTGGCCCGATCGATGTCCCCGGCCTTTCCCTTAGACAGCTTTTTGAACTGGTCGGCGAGTACGGCCGTATCCACCAATGCCGTGGGGATCATGCCCAGGAGAGCTCCATAGGAGGCATCGTCGTCGTCATCGGTCTTGAAGATCGCATCTGCCGCAGCAGTGGAGACCGCGTTGCCCACGAGGCCACCGATGGTCGTGTACATCACGGCCTTGGCCATGGCGGCCTGGTCCTTGGCCTTCAGGCCCGGCCTGTGGGGCGCGTACTGGAGAGTCATCGCCTTTGAGTTCCCCTCCAGGAGAGAGCTCTCGCTTCCAGACCCACCGATCAGGAGAACCTCCTTGTCGGACTGGAGGCGGGCCTCCTTCTGCACATGGTTGCTGAACTTGGACATCCCCCACTTGAACTCGTCGGCCTTCCCCAACTTGAGGGTGGGACCAAACTCGATCTTCATGGATTCGGCAACGGTGAACTCAAAGTTGTAACCTGCCGAGACCTTGAAACTCCCCCCAATATCAACGGAAGAGGACACACCGATGCTAAGGCCGATAAGGTTTCCGAACGTCATCTCGGCCTTGTCACCGTCCATGATCTCACAGTAGTCGCTGTCCGACCGGCACTTGCAGCTCTTTCCAATTTCCAGGAGGGAGCGGTGGCTCGGCGAGAAGATCCGGATATGCTCATCCCCCGGCGTGGCATCGAAGACCATCTCGTTTCCGTAGTGGTCCTCGATGATGCTCTTGTGTTTGTTGGCCGGTAGGTCCTGGGGTGGCGTGTTCTCGGCGTTGTAGACCCGGCCCGTGATGATGGGCCGGTCCGGATCCCCTTCCAGGAAGTCCACGATGACCTCGTGGCCCACATGGGGAATAAACATCCCACCCCATCGCTTCCCGGCCCAGTTCTGGCTCACCCGCACCCAGCAGGAGCTATTCTCGTCCTTGGCCCCCAGCCGGTCCCAGTGGAACTGGACCTGCACCCGGCCATGCTCATCCACATTGATGTCCTCGCCTGCCGGTCCCACCACCAGGGCGGTCTGGGAACCGGGCATGGTGGGCTTGGGCGTCCGGAGGGCCGGTCGGTACGGGGTTCCGTGGGGGATGGCCACGAAACGGTTCTCGTAGTCCAGGTCCCCTGTTCCACTCCCGGCGATGTAGGCGCCGGACCGGGCCACATGCTCCACTCTGAGGAGGCCGTATTCCCCGTTGGCATTCCGGCGATCATGGTTGGTCAGCTCGAAACGGTGCCCTGCCTGGAACCCCCGGACCGTCCCCTCCCCTCGCACCACATGGCGGGTCGCCTCTTCCCGCTCCAGCCCGATCCGGGCGTACCGCTCCCCCTCATCCAGCTCGGTGAAGAGGTGCTTCTGGTACTCGTAGATCTCGTCCGGCTCCTCACCGGCCATGGAGCTCCGCAACTCCAGAGACGGCTTCATCTGGTCGTAGTCGGCCAGGGAGATGGTCCCGGTATGGACCGCCTGTCGCTGGGTCAGGGCCCGGACCACATCCTCCTGGGGCACAGACCCTGAGTACATCCGGACCTGCTCCTGTCCCGCAAAGGGCTGCATCCGGGCGTAGTCGGTGAGGATGAGGGTATGACCCTCTTCCGTGTGCTCGAAGAAGTAGAAGATCCCCTCCTCTTCCAGGAGGCGGCAGACGAAGTCCAGATTGGTCTCCCGATACTGGACGCAGAACTCCCGTTCCGGATAGTCCTGTGCGAACCGGGTCCGGAATTGGGCGCCATCATACTCATCGAAAATCTCCTCGATGATGTCCGGCACGCTCTTGTGCTGGAAAATCCGGCACTCCCGGGTGAGGGAGAGGAACCAGAGCCAGGGCACCATCTCGGCCCGGTAGTAGTTGAGCTCGCCCCGCTGACCCTCGAAGCCGAAGGATCGGACCTTCCCATGAATCCGACGGATCTCTCCGTCGGGAAGGAGCATCCCGATGGAGACAGGGGTCCGGAGGAGATCGTCCGGGTTCAGATTCGGATCTTCGGAGAGGAGCTCCAGCTCGAAGACAAAGGGCTTGGAGACCTCCTCCTCCCCTCGGAAGCCGGCCAGGAGGAGGACATCCTCATCCAGAACGGTGTCGACCCGGATGGGCTGGTTCTGTTGACTGTATTCGGGCATGGAACCTCACGCAGGCGGAGGGCGGAATTGCAGCATGACTCAAAGGGTGCCGCACCGGGCGGCAACGTAGACCGGGGCAGGCAGGGTAGCAAGCACCAACCGACCCCCCGAGAAAAATAGTTGACTAAGTCAACTATTTTGCGGTTCAGCGCGTCTTCCGGCTAGCTTTTGTCGATGATGGCATCAGGGAACTTCGCTCCTCACAACCCGGAGGCGGTCCCATGGCCCACTACCTTCTGGACGCAGCCCTCCTGGGCGGCCTCATCACCTGATCCGGTTCATCCACACATGCGGAAAAACGGCGCCATGTCCGACATCCGTGGAAGCCTGGGATCGTCCGGTGGCATGGACTTGACATGAGCCGGTCGAGCCGGCGTCGACACGACGTGGACTGGCTCCGGGTGCTGGCCATCCTCCTGGTCTTCGTGACCCATTCGGCCCAGGTCTTCAGCCCCATCGACGACTGGCACATCCAGAACCCGGAGTTGAGTTGGAGCCTGGGCCAGTTCACCGTCTTCATGAGTCCCTGGCTCATGCCCCTCTTCATGTTCCTGGCGGGGCAGAGCGCCTGGTTCGCCCTCCGGCGTCGGGACAGCCGCCGGTTTCTTCGCGAACGAACCTTCAAGCTCCTCATTCCCCTGGTAGCCGGCACCTTCCTGGTGGTCCCTCCCCAACTCTACCTCCGCCGCCTGTCCCGGGGTGAGTTCGAGGGGAATTTCCTGGAGTTCTATCCCCATTTCTTCAATGGGATCTTTCCTGAGGGAAACTTCTCCTACGGGCATCTCTGGTTCCTGGCCTATCTCTTTTCCTACGCCCTGTTGGGCCTCCCCTTCCTCCACCTCCTGAAGCGCCCCCGGGGGCGACGTTTCCTCCACGCCCTCTCCAAGGTGGCCGATTGGCCCGGCGGGATCCTCTGGCTCTTCCTCCCTCTGGCGGGAGGCCAGATCCTTCTCCGCCCCCACTTCCCCCAGACCACAGGGGCAGTGGTAGGCGACTGGGCCACCCATTTCTGGTTCTTCCCCATCTACCTCCTGGGGTTCGCCGTCATGCTGGAGCCCCGTTTGGGACGGGCCATGGATCGGGACTGGAGAACGGCTCTCTTCCCGGGCGCCCTCACCTCCCTGGGGCTCTGGGTCTTCGCCTGGCCCGGGGAGGTCTATGAGCGAATCCCGGTGGACCCCTCCCTCTGGCACGTGATCTTCTGGACCGGTTTCATGCTGGCCAGCTGGTCCTGGATCGTCTTCTTCGTCGGGGCGGCCCGGGCCTATCTATCCTTCTCCTCCTCATTTCTCCGCTACTGGGGTGACCGGGTCTATCCGTTCTACGTCTTTCACCAGACGGTCATCGTCATCGTGGCCTATTGGGTGGTCCAGGGGCCGGGAGGAGCAGGGATCAAGTTCCTCCTGATCCTGTTGGGGTCGCTGGCGGGAACCCTGTTGATCCTGGAGTTCCTGGGGCGTATTCCCCACGTACGGGGACTCTTTGGGTTGCAGAAGAGGCCGCCCCCGGAGGAAGTGACCGGAGGGCGGAGGGAAGGATGAAGCGGAAGGACGGCGACCTGGAGTCAGGGTAGGTGGCGACCCAGGGACGGTAAGGCTCAACGCCCATCCCCCGGCAACCGGCCGTCATCTGGGAGCCCAGCCTGTTTGCCGACCGGAAAGGTGCAGCGAATCCTGCCTACCTGAGCGGAGGCAACGAAGGACGGGGTTCGCTGGTCGAGACGACTGGATCCTGGCCCCGCTCAAGGGGAGGGGGAGAACCCACATCACCCTCCACGGCCAGAGCCATGAGGTGGGACACGGAGACGACCTGGTAGCCCCGCTCCTTCAGCTCGGGAAGGATGGTCCGGAGAGCATCGATCGTCCGGACGCCCCGCCCCAGCCCCTCATGGAGCACCAGGATATCCCCAGGACCGGCGTGCTGACGAACGTACCAGGAAGCGAAGCCGGAAGAGGGGACGTGGGCGTCGAAGGGATAAACCGAGCCCAGGACGGTCAGGTAGCCCCGCTCCTGGGCAAACTCCACCATGTCGTCGTGGTACCATCCGGAAGCGGGCCGAAACAACCAGCTTCCTCCGTAGCCCTCCAGGATCCGGTCCATCTCCTGGAACCTCTCCTGGAATTGATCCTCGGGCAGATCCAGGGAGGGAACATCCTCCATCATGTGATGGCCCAGTTCATGGCCGGCCTCCACCATCTCACGAGCCAATTCCGGGTAGGCCTCCACCTGGGAGCCAATGACGAAGAAGGTGGCCTTGGCCCCGTGCTCCTCCAGGACACCCAGAATCTCCCGGGTTGACTCAGAAGGCCCATCGTCGATGGTGAGAGCCACCACCCGCTCCTCTACGGGAACCTGGAACACCACGTCAGGGCTGCTCCGCTTGACCCACTCCACCACCAATGCCGGAGCGGCGATGAGCGCCGAGCTGAGGATGGCGAGGCCCACGACGATGGGGATGGCCAGATTCATAGAGGTCCTGTCCAGAGATGAAGGGGTGGCTCCAGGAGCCGTCCAGGGGGTGTGCCGCAAGACTTCGCAGGCTCCCATGGCGGAAGGCCCTGTTGCCATTACCCTCATACCCCGACAGCTCAGGATGTGGTTCCCGGTCCTGTGCCCCCAGTTGCCCTCCTTCCGAGCCCTGCGGTACCTTCCCGCCTGAACCTGGAAGATGGGCCCCTTCCCCCGCAGGACGGGCTCCTCCCCTCCCATCCGCCACCCCGGAGGGATCTCATGGCTACCTCGGCGGGATGCCTGCCTTGAAGTCCACCGTCCCGGCGTCCCTCTTCCTCTTCGCTTTCTGGCTGATTCTCACGGCCTCGTTCCACCCGGTGGACCTGGCCATAGGCTTCCTCCTCTCTGTGGTCCTGGGGGTCTGGTCCGTCCGGACGTTCTGGTCCCAGGGGGCCCCGACCCTGTCCCCGACCCGGATCGTGCGACTCTGCCTCTATCTCCTGACCCTGACCCGGACCATCGTGGTGGCCGCCGCTCACGTGGCCCGGATCGTTCTGGATCCTCGTCTCCCGGTGGCGCCGGTGACCATCAGCCACCGGCTCTCCCTTGACCGGGAGGTCTCCCGCATTGCCTTTGCCAACTCCCTGACGCTGACCCCAGGGACTCTCACCGTGGAGCTGGAAGGAGACACCATCCACGTCCACTGCCTGGCAGCCCGATTCGGCACGCCTGTCACCTCAGGCGAGCTGGAAAGAAGGGTCGCCCAGGTGTTCGAGGATGGAGCACGGCCATGACGACGTTCTTCTGGGGTGTGGCCACCTTCATCCTCCTCAACGCCTTCGTCTGCCTTTGGCGGGCCCAGCAGGGCCCCACCCTGGTGGACCGGATCCTGGCCATGAATGTCATGGGCACCAAGACACTGGTGGTCCTGGTCCTTCTCAGCTTCATCTTCGGGCGGGAGGTCTTCATCGGTGTGGCCTTCGTCTACGGGCTGCTCAACCTGGCCATTACCCTTGCCGTCACCCGCCTCCTGGAAACAGGACGGCTCCGGGAGGAGGGATCCCGGTGACGCTCTGGGAAGTCAGCCTGCAGGCCCTGGCCGTCCTCCTGGGTACGGCGGGAGCCTTCTTCTTTCTGGCCGGAACGGTGGGCCTGGTCCGCCTCCCTGACTTCTATTCCCGGGCCCACGCCGCTGCCAAGTGCGACACTGTGGGCGCAGGGGCCATCCTGGTCGCCCTGGCTCTGGCCCTGGGTGTGGACGGCGGTGGAATCAAGGTCCTGGGCCTGGTCGTCCTGGTCCTGGTGGCGGGCCCCACGGCAAGCCATGCCCTGGCCCGGGCGGCCTCCCGAACCGGACTCCGCCCATGGGACGGGAAGCCGACGAGAGGGAGAATGGAGCCATGAGCGGACTCTTCGACCTGGTCATGCTCCTCCTCCTCATTGCCACGGCGCTGGCCGTGGCCCAAGCCAAGGACCTGGTAGCGGCGGCCATCCTCTTCTCCGGGTACAGCCTGACCCTCTGCCTCCTCTGGCAGCACCGGGGGGCGCCGGATGTAGCCATGACCGAGGCGGCAGTGGGTGCAGGGGTGACGACGATCCTTTTCCTGGTGGTCATTGCCCGAACCACACGGAGGGAGAAGTGAGGGAGCGCCTGGCTGGAGCCCTGGCCGTGGCCATGGCCCTTCCCATGCTGGCCGTCGTGACCGTCCTCCCCCGGGTCGGCTCCCCTGACGCTCCGGTCCACACCCACGTGGCAAGTCGATACCTGGCCCGGGGTCCGGCCGAAGGAGGCGCAGAGAATCTGGTCACCGCCGTCCTCCTGAATTACCGGGGACTGGACACCTTTGGTGAGGTGGTGGTGATCTTCACCGCGCTGGCTGCCGCCATGGCCGTCCTCCTGGCCATGGGCGGGCAGAACGACCCATCCTCCCGTTCGCCTGGAGCCAACGCCCATGGGACCCGGGCCGATGGTTCACCTGCCCACGGGAAGCCGGCCCATGGTGAGCCGATGGATGAGCCTCCTCCTGCCTCGGTTCCCCCCAGCCCGGTGGTAACGTTCATCGTCCGGTTGGTGGCACCCTTCATCGCCATGTTCGGACTGTGGGTCATCGTCACGGGCCACCGGACCCCAGGGGGAGGACTCCAGGGCGCAGCCATCCTGGCCGCCATGTTCATCCTGGTCGCCATGGTCCTGGGCACCGCCTCCGCCCGGAGTCTTCTCCCTGGCCGGTCCCTCCCCTGGCTCCAGGCCGCCGGCCCCCTGGCCTTCTTCGGGGTGGGCCTCCTGGGGGCGGTCCTCACCGGCTTCGCTCTGGGCTACCCTGTGGATCCGGCACTGCACCTCCTCCGTGAACTCATGCTGGTGGGGGTGGAAGTGGGCATCGGAGTGGGGGGTGCCCTCATCTTCGCCTCCCTCTTCCTGGCCCTGGAGAGCCCATGACAGTCCAGGTCCTGGGAGCCAATATGGACTACGCGGCCATCGTAGTCCTCTTCTGCATTGGGCTCTACGTGGTGGTGGCCAAGAGCAACCTGATCAAGAAGCTCATCGGGCTGAACATCATGGAAACCGCCGTCTTCGCCTTCATCGTGACCGCCGGGATGGTGGAGGGTGGAGACGCACCTATCCTGGGGCCGGACGCCCACGCTCCCTTCGCCAGCCCCATCTCCCACGCCCTGGTCCTCACTGGAATTGTGGTAGCGGTGAGCACCACGGCCCTGGCGCTGGCCATCATCCTCCGTATCCACCGGGAATACGGGACGCTGGAGGTGGACGAACTCCGGCAGATGGACGGATGAGAACCCCCTCCGAGCCAGTCCGGACCCCCTGCCCGGGGTACCGGACCGATCGCCACCCGCCCCCGCCATCCTCCCGGGAGCATCCGTAGATGTGGACCTGGCCCCACTGGCTCCCGGCCATCGTGGCCGCCCCCATCGTCGGGGGAGTTCTGGTTCCGGCCCTGGCCATGCGGGGACGCCGGTGGGCACCCGGGTGGTCCCTGCTCGTCCTCTCCTTCACCCTTCTAGGGGCCCTGGCTCTCACCCTCCAGGTGGCCCGCGGCGGCCCCGTCTCCTACGACATGGGGGGCTGGGCCCGGCCCTACGGCATCGAACTCCGCTTCGACGAGGTGAGCGCCTTCGCGCTGGCCATCGCCCTGGTCGGATGGTTGGCCGTCCTCTTCTCCTTCCGCTATGCGCCCCGGGCCATCCCGTGGGAACGGCTCCCCTACTACTACACCCTCCTCCTCCTGAACCTGGGAGGAATGATCGGGTTCGTGGTCACCGGCGACCTTTTCAACCTCTTCGTCTTCCTGGAGGTCCTCTCCCTATCCGCCTACGCACTGGTGGCGGTGAGTCGAGGGAAGGTGGCAGGGCTGGCATCCATGAAGTACTTGCTCATGGGTGCGGTCTCGTCGGTCGTGGTCCTCCTCTGTGTGGGGATTCTGTACTCCCTCACCGGCAGCCTGAACATGGCCGATGTGGCGCTCCGGCTGGCCGAGACCAGCTCTCCTCTCCCCCTGGCCCTGGCCCTGGGGGGATTCACCGCCGCCTTCATGGTGAAGGCCGCTCTGTTTCCGCTCCACACCTGGCTTCCCGACGCCCATGCGGCGGCCCCGAGCCCGGTGAGCGCCATCCTCTCGGGGCTGGTGGTGAAGATGGGCATCATCGGGCTCATCCGTGTCCTCCAGATCTTCCATACCTCAGGTGGGCTCGATCTGGGATATCTGCACCTGGCCCTCATGTGGCTGGGTGCGGCGTCCCTGATCATGGGTGCGGTCTTCGCCATCGTTCAGGAGGACCTGAAGCAGATGCTGGCCTACTCCACCGTCTCCAACGTGGGGTACATCGTCCTGGGACTGGGGCTGGCCTCGTCCACGGCCGTCTCGGGAGCCCTTGTCCACGTCCTCAACCATGCCGTCATCAAGTCCTGCCTCTTCCTGGCGGCCGGCGCCCTGATCCTGGGAACGGGGCAGAGGACGCTGACGGGGCTGCAGGGAGTGGGACGGACCATGCCGGTGACCTGCGTGGCGCTGTCCATCGGGATTCTGGCCATCATCGGAGTCCCCCCCACTGGCGGCTTTCCGGGGAAATGGACCATGGCCGTCGGTGCCGTGGAAGCAGGCCGACCGGGCTTCGCCGTCGTCCTGGTCTTGGGTGCGCTGCTCCTCGTCATCTACTACGCCCGGATCGTCAACGCCTTCTATTTCCGTCCGCCAGCTCACCCCGAGGTAGAGGGAGCCCGGGACGGAGTACCGTCCATTCTGGTGCCCGTCCTGACCCTGGCCGCCCTCTCCCTCCTGGCCGGGATCCTGGGGCGGGTCCCCCTGGAATTCGTGGAACCGGCCGCGATGCGCCTGGTGGGGCCGTAGGATAGGGATGGACGTGCTCCCCATGGCTCCCGTGGAGGCCTCATCCCTCCTTCCCCTGGTCGCAATCCTTCTGCCCCTGTTGGGCGTGGGACTTCTGGTTCCCCTTGGCCGAAGCTCCAGAGCAGTCCGGACCGGCGTCCTGGCCCTCCTCTGCAGCCTGACAGCCGGGATCTCCCTGGCGCTGATCCCCGGAGCCCTGGACGGGCAAGTGCCCTCCGTCCACCTCCTGGAGCTCCTCCCGGGGCTCTTCCTCCATCTCCGGGTGGACCCCATGGGAGCCCTCTTCGGGGCCACAGTGAGCTCTCTCTGGCTCCTGGCTCTGATCTACTCCCACGGCTACCTGGGAGAGAGCCCCAGACAGGGACGGTATCATGCCTTCTTCCTGCTCTGTCTGGGATTCACCCTTGGGGTGGCCTATTCCGGGGATCTCCTCACCTTCCTGGTCTTCTACGAGCTTTTCTCCATCCTCACCTACCCCCTGGTGGTCCACGACGAGACCCCGGAGGCCATGGCGGCAGGCCGGTCCTACCTGGCCTACATCTTCCTGGGTGGAGGGCTCGTGACCCTGGGTGTGGTCTTCACCTACGTTCATAGCCTGACCGGGTTGGGGTTCGGCCAGGGCCCACTTCTCACCGGCCAGACAGGCAGTGCCACCCTGAGCCTGATCCTGGCCTTCTTCCTCCTGGGCTTCGGCGTCAAGGCGGCCCTCTTCCCTCTCCACGGATGGGTCCCCCAGGCACACCCAACGGCTCCGGCGCCCTTCTCCGCCATCCTCTCAGGAGTCATGGTGGCAGCCGGGGCCTTCGGGATCATCCGGGTGCTTCTGGAGGTCTTCGGCCCAGCGCTCCTGGCCGGAATGGGGGCCATGGCCTGGCTCCTGGGCGCGGCATCCTTCACCGTGATCTTTGCTGGAATCCTGGCCGTGCGGGAGGATCACCTGAAACGGCGGCTGGCCTACTCCACCGTCAGCCAGATGGCCTATGTCGTCCTGGCCGCCTCCCTCCTGGGTGCAGGTGCTACAGCCGGGGCCCTGGTCCACATGACCCATCATGCCTTCATGAAGGGCGCCCTTTTCTTCTGTGCCGGCCTCCTGGCTACCGGGGTCGGGATCCGGCAAGTGAGCCAGATGGGCGGAGCCGCTCGGAAGATGCCATGGACCATGGCCGCCTTCTCCGTGGCGGCGCTGGGTCTCATGGGGGTTCCACCCCTCTCCGGCTTCGTCAGCAAGTGGATCATGGGGGTGGGAATGGTGGAGGCAGGGGAGCCCTTCTACCTGGCCGTCCTCCTGGGTGGCGCGCTGCTGGCCGCGCTCTATCTCCTGCCCATCCTCTACACAGCCTACGTGGAGGCAGATTCCACCACCCAGAGTGAGCGGTCCGCCACAGTCCGCGGTTCCATGTTGGATCCAACGGCCGCTGTACCCTCGTTGCGGAACGTCAGGAGTGAAGCCCCGGCCACCATGCTGATCCCCACGATGGTGGCTGCCGGTCTCACCGTCCTCCTGGGGCTGGGCGCCTTCATCTCCGGATTTCCCCATGACCTGGCTCGTCTGGCCGCCGAAGTCGTCCTGGGCGGAGGGGGGTGAACGCCGGATGACCATCATCGGATTGCACAGCTTTCTCCCGGTAGCACTGGTTGTCTGGCCACTTCTGGCGGCGGGTCTGGTCGGCCTCCTGGGGCAATGGAGAAGAGGAATCCGGGACGGCGTCATGGTAGGGGCAGTGACCATGTCCCTCCTGGGGGTGGGAGTGCTGGCCCACCAGACGTCCCAGCATGGGATGGTAGGCGCTGCTATCCCTGCCCTGCTGGGGAACCTGAGCTTCGTCGCCGATTCCTTCAGCGTCCTCTTTGCCCTCTTCACCACCCTGGTCTGGGTGACCGCCACCCTCTACTCCCTGGCGTACCTGAAGGACCATGAGGGAGCAGGCCGTTTTCACGTGGTCAGCCTCATCCTCCTGTCGGCTGTCCTGGGCGTAGTCCTGGCCGGAGACCTCATCACCCTCTTCCTCTTCTTCGAGCTCCTGGGGCTGGGCGCCTTCGTCCTGGTCATCTTCAGCGGGACCCTATCGGCCCGTCGTGCCGGGGTGAAATACGTCCTGATGATGGTCCTGGCCGGTCTCTTTCTTCTGGCCGGGATCCTCCTCTCCTACGGACTGGGAGGCGACGGGACCCTTGCCCCCCTCCCCCATGATGCCGGGGGTGAGGGGCTCCGGTGGACGGCGGCACTCCTCATGGTGCTCGGCTTCAGCGTGAAGGCAGGAGTGGTCCCGGTTCACACCTGGCTCCCCCACGCCCATGCCGCCGCCCCCTCTCCGGCCAGCGCTCTCCTCTCCGGGGTCATGATCAAAGCCGGTGCCTACGGGATCTTCCGAACCCTGTCGGCCCTCTTCCGTCCCGAAGAGGCACCCGGGGCAGCAGCGGTGGAATGGGCCTTTTCCATGGAGCTGGGTCTGGGGGTCCTCTGGCTGGGAATCGCCACCATGGGGGTGGGGGTGGTCCTGGCCCTGGCTCAGAACAACGCGAAGCGACTCCTGGCCTACTCCAGCGTGAGCCAGATGGGGTTCATCCTCACTGGACTGGGAGCCGGGGCATTCCTGGCATCCCAAGGGGCCATGGGAACGGGAGGAGGCCTCATGCACGTGGCCAACCACGCGCTTTTCAAGTCATGCCTCTTTCTGGGTGTCGGCGCCGTCCTCTTCCGGACGGGTCATGCTGAGCTGGATCGCCTCGGGGGACTCTGGCGGCGGATGCCTGCCACATTTTTCTTCATGCTGGTGGCCGGCGCTGGGATTGCAGGCGTTCCCTTCTTCAACGGATTCGTGAGCAAGGGACTCATCCACCATGCCTTGGAGACGGGAATGGGGGAGGGGGGAATGCGTTCCCTGGCCATTGCCGAGATCCTCTTCATGGCCACCTCTGCCGGAACGGTCGCTGTAGTCCTGAAGCTCATGGTCGGAACCTTCCTGGGGCCGGAGCCGGAGGAAGGCGGACCCCGGATCCGGGAGGCTCCCTGGGCCATGCTCCTCCCCATGGGGCTCCTCTCGGCCGCCATCCTGCTCCTGGGGCTTCGGCCCCACCTGTTCCTCCATGGCCTGGTGGCTCCAGGTCTCCACAGTTGGGGTCTGCCGGCGTCCGACCTCCAGTACTACCTGGACAGCCACTACCTGGGTCGACCTGAGATCCTGACGGCCACCGGCACGCTGATCTTGGGCACTCTCCTCTTTGCGGCATCCCGTCGCTGGAACCTCCTGCCGTTCCAATGGCCGGCCTGGCTGGGTGTGGATGCCTGGTACCGGGCCGGCGCCCAGGCCGGGATAGAGGCGTTCCGTTGGGTTGCCGATTCCTACGAGACAGTCCGCCGGCTTCCAGCCCAGACCCTGGTGCGTCGGGCCCGGGCCATCCCTCCTCCCGAGTGGGTGGCGGGCCAACCGTTCCTGGACTGGATCTGGTCCGGAATCCCGGCAGACATACCCGGGACCGCGACTCGGGTCCGACGGAGAATCCGCCGGTACACCCGGGAGATGACGGGAAACCTGGCCCTCATCTTCGTCCTCCTCCTGGCCTTCCTGGCGGCTCTGGCCGCTGGGATTCTTCTGTGAAACGCGGGCCGTTTGAAATGCCGCCTGCACAGGCGGAAGGACCAGACTAGGTTAGTCCCCTCGGAACGCCCCATCACACCCGACCCCCACTTGCATGGACGAGCCGACGCCAACTCCTTCAGGGTCCCCTCGCCCAGAGTCGGGAGAGGCCGGTCCTGAGAAGCCGACATCGCCGGATGACAGAGTGTCGGAAGAAATGGGAAAGACACCCGGGAATGGGATGGGCGCAACCGGGCCTCGGAACTCCACCCGACAGGTGGTGACCCAGGCCATGCTCATGCCCCCCGCCTGGATCCGGCGGTTCAAACGCTCCCTCTCCATCCCGGGCCTCCTCTTCGGGACGATCTTCTTCGCCATGTCCCTGACCCCGAGCCTCCTTCC
>SL_3KL_010_SEDDRAFT_10003802_pt1 | contig 13695 bp, 12 predicted proteins | sample SodLakKL_010_SED_2_FD_10381 | JGI IMG/M metagenome (IMG submission 10381)
TTCTCGATCTGTCAGTACCAAGGTACGGTTGAAAGGACAAGACATTGCTGGATCTGGTCCTGAGAGAGCGCAAAATCGGTTTTACAGACTCTTCGCTCACTATTTGAGTCCCGATGTAATCAGAAGGGTGATAAAAAACCCGGGACTCCTCAAGCTGGGAGGAGAAAAAAAGAACTTATCTATCATGTTCTCGGATATCAGAAGCTTCACCAATATTTCCGAGTCCATGAGTCCCGGGGAGCTTGTAACCTTCATGAACGAATACCTGACAGCCATGACCGAGGTCATACTTAAGAACGGGGGAACCCTGGACAAATACATGGGCGATGCTATCATGGCTTTTTTTGGAGCTCCTGAAGATATGCCGGATCACGCCCTTGTGGCTCAAAAGACAGCTTTGCAGATGCTGGAAAGGCTTTACGAGTGCCGGGATAATTGGTGTATTGATGGATTATCAAGGGTGGAAATCGGCATAGGCATAAGCACAGGGGACGTTATCGTTGGAAATATGGGTTCTGAAAAAAGATTTGATTACACCGTCATGGGAGACGAGGTGAACCTGGCCTCAAGGCTTGAAGGCCTGACCAAGGTATACGGGGTTAAAATACTCGTGAGCCGGTCAACCAGAGAGCAGGCAAAAGAGGGAATGGTCTGCCGGGAGATAGACCTGGTCCGGGTAAAAGGCAGGCAGAAGCCCGCTGCCGTATATGAGCCTTTTGAAAAAGACTATTTTACAGGGGGGGGATTTACATTTATTGCTCCATTTGAACAGGGTCTGAAAGCATACCGCGCAGGAAACTGGGGAGAGGCGGAACGATTTTTCAATCAGACTTTGGAGTTAAAGCCCGGAGACAAACCTTCCCTGACTTATATCAAGAGATGCCGGAAACTTGCTCAAGAACCGCCGGGTCCGGAATGGGACGGAGTATGGATTATGGAAACAAAATAACATTGGCAATGTGTTCTGTTGTCTGCTATCAGCCGTTGAGCAGATGGAGGCATTTCTTCCGGTTTTAAAGACATTTTTCCGGACCCGCAATCATCATACCCAGGACATTAAAGAATGCAAATCAAATGCTGGGGAGCAAGGGGATCATCCCCTGTTTCAGGAAAGGAATTCGTCAGATACGGCGGCAGCACGACCTGTATTGAAGTCAGGGCCGGCAACCCCGAACGGATCCTGATGATTGACTTCGGGACAGGCTCGCTGCCCATGGGACGTGAGCTAAACCGCGACAATGTAAGTGATCTGGATGTTCTTATAACCCACACACACTGGGATCATATAATGGGGTTCCCCCTTTTCCCCTATCTGTTTGTTCCCGGCAACAGGCTCAGTTTTCACTATAACTCCAGATATCAGGGCAACCCTGAAAAGCTGGTGGTCCAGGATATGATGGCAGCTCCTCATTTTCCGGTAAGACTCAAGGATCTGTCAGCAGATATTGAATATAATGAAGTGGGATCAGCTTTTTCCATTGGTCCGGTAAAAGTCAGGAGCATTCCTTTGTCCCATCCCAATCTGGGTCTGGGTTACAGTCTGGAACATAAGGGCAGAATATTTGTCTTTCTGACGGATAATGAACTGGGTTTTCGTCACCCAGGAGGAAAGTCCCTGGAAGAGTATGCCTTGTTTTGTCGGGACGCGGATCTGCTTATTCATGACGCGGAGTTCTTTACACCCCAGGAATATAAGAAAACAACAGGGTTCGGTCACTCCATGGCCCATCACGTCCTGGAGCTTGCCCGGATAGCCGGGGTAAAATCCCTGGGCTTATTTCATCATAACCGGGCAAGGACCGATGATCAGATTGATCTTTTTATGAAGCATCTGACCGGCTCAGCCGCTTCTGAATTTTCATTCGATATTTTTGCCGTAAGCCAGGAGGAAGTGATTCATCTGTAAACAATTCAGGCCGGACGGTTAATTCACAGTGACTGCGGTTTGTCGTTGTGTAGTATAAATCTGAAATTAATATGCATGTCATGACACTTGTTTCTATTTATTATTACTAGTTTTTTTATGTTTTTGATTCATTACCACTAGCAATTTATTTTGACTTGGGTTATCGGTTCTTTTAATAACATAACAGGACGAAGCATAATGTTTGCTGGCTTGTTTGTATTCAAAACCATTGTACTATAGGCATATCCCGGATCAGCACGATCCGGGCTGATAAGTGCAAACCTTTTTATTACCTTTTGGCAAAGGGGGTCAATATGTCGCAAGAAAAAGTAGGCGCAGTCATGGTTGTCGGCGGCGGTATCGCCGGCATTCAATCCGCCCTGGATTTGGCTGACGCCGGCTATTACGTTTATCTTGTGGAGAAGACAGCCGGCATCGGCGGGGTCATGTCCCAGCTGGACAAGACTTTTCCCACAAATGACTGCTCCATGTGAATTATCTCGCCAAAACTCGTCGAGTGCGGTCGGCACTTGAATATTGAGCTTTTGACTTTAGCAGAGGTAGACGCAATCAGCGGTAGTGAAGGCAACTTCAAGGTCACCATCAAGGAAAAGCCCCGCGTGGTGGACATGGAAAAATGTATCGCCTGTAACCTCTGCGCGGAAAAGTGTCCCAAGAAGGTCCCGGACGAATACAACATGGGCCTTGCCCCCAGGAAATCGGCTTACATAAAGTACGGCCAGACCGTACCCCTCAAGTACGCCATTGAACCTGAAACCTGCATCTTTTTCGTCAAAGGCGGGAACAAGGGCAAGCAGGGCGGAGGAAAATGCCGGGCCTGTGAAAAGTACTGTCCCACCGGAGCCATTGATTTTGATCAGGAGCACAAGGATGAATACAGGGATGTCAACGTGGGATCCATCATCCTGACTCCCGGTTTTACATCTTTTGATCCCTCGGTTTACGATCAGTACCAGTACTCCAATTTCAAGGATGTGGTCACCGGACTGGAATATGAAAGGCTGCTTTCCTCCAACGGACCCTGCATGGGTCATCTGACAAGGCCTTCCGACGGCAAGGAACCTAAAAAGATCGCCTGGCTGCAATGCGTAGGCTCCAGGAGCATGAACAAATGCGACAACGGCTACTGTTCTTCGGTATGCTGCATGTACGCCATCAAACAGGCTATTGTCACTGCCGACCATACAACCGGCGATATTGAACAGACCATTTTTTACATGGATATCCGGACTCACGGAAAAGAATTCGACAATTATTTTGGACTGGCCAAGGCCGTGGGCGTTAATTTTGTCAACTCTAGGATTCACAGCGTCACGCCGGGCAATGATGGCGGGGTTGAAGTGGAGTACTTCAACGAAAACACCGGTCAGAGAGTGGTTGAAGATTACGACATGCTTGTCCTGTCCACAGGACTGGAGGTCAGCAAGGGCCTGCAGGAGCTTGCCGGAAAGCTGAACGTCAAGCTGGACAAATATAATTTTGCCGAGAGTTCCAGTTTTGCACCGTCAGCAACCAATATCCCCGGGATATTTGCCAGCGGATGTTTCCAGAGCCCCAAGGATATCCCGCAGTCGGTCACGGATGCTTCCGCATCAGCGGCCTCGGCTTCGGTTGCCCTGAGCAGCCAGAGGGGGACACTGGCCAAGGAAAGGACGTTTCCCCCTGAAAAGGATGTGGCGGCTGAAGAACCCAGGGTGGGGGTATTTGTCTGTTCCTGCGGAATCAACATCGCCGGAACCATTGATGTAAAAGAATTGACAGAGTACGCCAAAGGCCTGCCCAATGTGGTCTTTGTGGACAACAACCTGTTTTCCTGCTCCCAGGACACCCAGGTCCTGATCAAGGAGAAGATCAAGGAACACAACCTGAACCGTATGGTGGTGGCCGCCTGCACACCCAGGACTCACGAACCCCTGTTCAGGGAGACCATGAAGGATTCCGGCCTGAACGAGTATCTGTTTGAAATGGCCAATATCCGCAACCAGAACAGCTGGGTTCATTCCAAAGAGCCTGAACTGGCCCTGCAAAAAGCCAAGGACCAGGTACGCATGGCCGTGGCCAAAGCTTCCATGCTGCAACCCCTGGAGCATTTGACGGTCAACGTCAACCAGAGCGCCCTGGTAATAGGCGGCGGAATATCGGGCATGATTTCAGCCCTGGGCCTGGCGGATCAGGGATATGAAACCATTCTGCTGGAAAAAACAGACCGGCTGGGCGGAAACGCCTGGAGTCTGTCTACCACCTGGCGCGGTGAAGAGGTAAAACCTTTTCTGGAGGATCTTATCTCCAGGGTTGAAAATCACCCCAACATCAAACTGTACAAAAATGCCCAGCTCAAGACCAACATGGGAGCTGTGGGCGATTTTGTCAGCGAAGTGGATATTGACGGTGAAAAAAGGGCCATCAGGTACGGCATAGCCGTGGTATGTACGGGTGGCAAGGAACTCAAGCCCGACGAATATCTGTATGGCCAGGATGAAAGGGTATTCACCCACCTGGAGTTCGATAAGGAGCTTATTGATCACAAGCCTGCCCTGGAAAAGGCCAAGGGCGCTGGTGTTCATTCAGTGCGTGGGTTCGCGTGAGCCGGACAGGCCGCATTGCAGCCGGGTCTGCTGTACGCATACCATGCATTCGGCCATTGAACTCAAGAAAGCCAATCCTCAGATGCCGGTATATGTCCTTTACCGGGACATCCGCACTTATGGCGCCAGAGAGGATCTCTACAGGGAAGCCAGGGAAAAAGGGGTCATATTCATCAAGTACAGATATAAGTCCAAGCCCAAAGTGGTCAGGGAAGGAGATGATCTGGTGGTTACGGTCAAGGATCATGTCCTGCAAAGGGATGTTGAAATCAGGCCCGGATACCTGGTGCTTGCTTCAGCGATTCTTCCTCCGGAGACCAAAGACCTGGTTAGTTTGTATAAATGCAGCGTCAACAGCGACGGATTTCTGCAGGAAGCCCATGCCAAGCTGCGTCCGGTGGATCTCAGCGTTGACGGGATGTTTCTGGCAGGTCTGTGCCACTATCCCAAACCCATTGATGAAGCCATTGCCCAGGCTCAGGCAGCGGTTTCCAGGGCCACGACCATCCTTTCCAAAGCGGTCATGCCTCTGGACTCCATCAAATCCTATGCCACTGTGTATTGCGATGGTTGCGCCATCTGCGTGGATACCTGTCCCTACGGCGCCATAACCCTGACTGACTATGAAGAAGACGAAGCAGCCCATAAGAGGATTGAAACCAACAAGGCCCTTTGCAAGGGATGCGGAATATGCGAAGCCACCTGTCCCAAGCAGGGCGTGTACATCCATGGTTTTACCAACGAACAGCTCAGGGCCCAGCTTAATGCGGTTTTAGAAAACGTATAATAATATAAGGAGAAATTTCGATGGCTGAAAAATACGAACCCGTCATTGTCGGATTTCTCTGTAATTGGTGTGCATACGCCGGAGCTGATCTGGCAGGGGTTTCCCGTTTGCAGTATCCCAGCAACATGCGCGCAATCAGAGTAATGTGTTCAGGGATGGTCCATCCGAATCTGGTAGTTGAGGCTTTGGAAAAGGGCGCCGACGGCGTCCTGATCCTTGGCTGACACCTTGGTGAATGTCATTACCTGGATGGTAATCACAAAGCTTTTGCCAGGGCGCAGGCCATAAAATTGGTATTGGAAGATATGGGAATTGATCCCGAGAGATTCAGGCTTGACTGGGTATCATCTGCTGAAGCACCGAGGTTTGCCAAGGTGGTTACAGAGTTTACCGAGAAAGTAAGGTCTCTTGGACCAAACCCTGTCAAAGCCCAAAAAGAGGCTGTTAACGCCTAATGGCAGCGGGGCCGGAAGGTCCCGTCTTTTTACGGAGGTGCTTATATGACCAAGGTAACAGTAGCAGAAGAGTGGTTGAACTCCTGTGCAGGGTGTGAGATCGCTATTCTCAATATTGGAGATGTCCTGGTTGACCTGCTGGTCAACAATCTGGACTTCGTGCATATACCTGTTTTGATTGACAATAAATATTTCGGTCAGACCGGTGAGGAAAAGGAACTGAGCATTCCCGAAGCGGTGGTGGGAATCGTATCGGGCGGCGTGCGCAACGAGGAACATAAGGAAGTGCTTCTTGAAATGCGCAAGAAATGCCAGATACTCATCGCCCTGGGGACCTGCGCCACCAACGGCGGAATACCCGCAATGATCAACATGTACACGGAAGAGGAATTAAAACAGTTCTATTATAAGGATTCACCCTCCACTGACCCTGCGGAGTATCCCACGGAACACATACCTCCACTTCTGGATAGCTGCTTTGCTCTGGATGAATTTGTAAAGGTGGATTTGTCTTTGCCCGGATGTCCGCCGCATCCCGACTGGATCGCAGGGGCGGTGCTGGCACTGCTTGACGGCAAGACAGACTACAGGATGCCTGAGAGGTCGGTATGCGACGCGTGTCCCACAATAAGGGAATCCAAAAAGGGTATTGAGGATATCAAACGTTTATTCCATCCCACGGAATTTGACCCTGAAAAACCCCTTGATGAAATGCGCTGCCTTCTTGAGCAGGGTCTTATGTGTCTGGGACCCGTAACTCATGTTGGTTGCGGCGGGACCAAAGGTGCTCCAAGGTGCATTTCCGCCAGGGTCCCCTGCAGGGGATGTTACGGTCCCATCAGAAAGGGCGCAAAGCCATTGATGGATTATATGGGAGCTCTTGCTTCCATTGGGTTTGATCCTGCAAAAATGCCTGATCGCCGCGGGTATCTGTCCCGTTTTTCAGGTGCCCACGGCGTACTCAAAAAGTTAGGTTAGGAGGAAAATATGGGAAAGACTTTGAATATAGCTCCCGTAAGCCGCATTGAGGGGCATGCCAGCGTGTCCATTCATCTTGACGACACAGGCAATGTGTCTGACGCCAGGATGCATATTTTGTCTCTGCGCGGTTTTGAGCAATTTGTCCTGGGAAGGCCGGTGGAAGAAGTTCCACGAATAGTAACCCGTATCTGCGGAATATGTCCCTGGCAGCATCACCTGGCTTCCAACAAGGCCGCTGATGAGTGTCTGGGTGTGGAGCTTCCGCCCACAGGACGCAAGCTTCGCGAACTCTGCCAGATGATGGCATACATTCCGGACAAGATTCTGCACTTTTATTTTCTGGCCGCGCCCGATTTTGTGCTGGGCCCGGATGCCGACTATTCAGTCCGAAATGTTGTAGGGATAGTCGGCGCAAATCCTGAGCTGGCCAAAAAAGTGGTCCATATGCGCTACAAGGGCCAGATGATGCTGGAGAAGTTTGCCGGCAAGGTCATCCATCCCATAGCCGGGGTGGTGGGAGGTTTTTCCAAGCCTCTTCTGGAAGAAGAACGTAAGGAAATCCTGGCCGGCATCCAGGAGCTCAAGGACTTCAGCGTATTCACCATCAAGTTCGCCCGCGAAGAAGTATTCCCCAAGTATCTCGACGCGGTCAAGATACTGGGCGTCTTCCCTTCAGGCTACCTCGGCACGGTAAGACCGTCCGACGGCGCCCTGGAACTTTATGACGGAGAGCTTAGGCTCATGGATCAAAATGGTAATTATGACCAGTTCAAGTACTCCGAATATTTGGATTATATCGGAGAGCACACCGAACCCTGGTCATACGGGAAGTTTCCTTATGCCAAAAAATGGGGACAGTTGAAGCTTGATGAGAATGATCCGGTAGGCGTTTACCGGGCCAATACCCTGGCCAGGATCAACGTCTGCGACAAGATGGCCACACCTCTGGCCCAGGAAGAGCTGGAAATATTCCGCAAAGCATTCGGACGTCCCACGCATTTGACCCTGCTTTACCACTGGGCCAGGCTTATCGAGCTTGTTCAGTGCTGCGAGCGGGCTGAAGAACTCCTGAATGATCCTGAAATCACCGGCCGTGAATACAGGGCTAAAAACATTGAGCCCAGGGCCGGGGATGGAGTCGGTTGTGTTGAAGCGCCCAGAGGCACTCTGATTCACCATTACAGGACTGATGACAACGGCATGGTTACCATGGCCAATATGGTTGTGGCTACAGTTAACAACAACGCGGCCATGAACCTGTCCGTAAAACAGGCCGCCAAGGCCCTGATCAAGGACGGAAAGTACGACCAGGGAATCCTGAACCGGGTGGAGATGGCCATACGCGCTTACGACCCGTGAATGAGCTGCGCAAGTCACCGCCTGGATGGCGGCATCATCGTTGAACTCAGCATCTATGATTCCCAGGGCAATATAATCGAAACCATGGGTAAATAGATTAGACAGAAATCAGTAAATGTATTATAAGAGGCCGTCTTCACCAAGGTGGGGACGGCCTCTTTTTTGGCGGTTCTAGAAACTTTCAGGACGGTAAGCGCTGTTATTTTGAATGAAAATGCATGATACGCGTCAACCCGCTAATTCTTTAATTTTTTAGTCAGGGAGAATATATGGACTGGTCAAGGATGTTCAACTCCAGGGTGGTGATCTTTGGCTGCGGCAATATACTTTATGGAGACGATGCTCTGGGACCTAGGGTGGTGCAGACCCTGCTGGCGGATGGCGATCTCGGAGAGGACGTGGCCTGCATTGATGCCGGAACGTCGATCAGGCCCCTGCTCTTTGACCTGATCCTCAGTGACAATCACCCCCAGCGGGTGATTATTGTCGATATTTCCACTGATGAAGACATTGAGCCCGGCCAGGTCAAGGAGATCGACATGGACCAGGTTGATCCCAAAAAGATCAGTGATTTTTCCATGCACCAGTTTCCTACCACCAATCTGCTCAAGGAACTCAAGGAAAACACGGACATCAAACTGACCATCCTGGTGGCCAGACCCCTGGTGATCCCTGAAAAAATGTCCGAGGGCATGAGCCAGGTGATGAATGCCGCGGTTGATGAAATAGTCAAAAGAATCAGAGACATTATATGATAATAGGTTGGACTTCATGATCCACCCTGTACTGGGAGCCAAAGGCCCTGAACGGGTGTTTCCCGTCAACCGGACTTATTGATGATAAACCAGCAAAATATTCGAAATTTCAGCATTATCGCCCATATTGATCATGGCAAGTCCACCCTGGCGGACCGCATCCTCGAGCTTACAGGCCTGCTGGGCGAGCGGGACAGAAAGGATCAGTATCTTGACAGACTTGAGCTGGAGCGCGAACGGGGCATTACCATAAAGGCCCAGTCGGTCCGCATCCCCTATAAAGCCAGGGACGGGCAGGACTACGTTCTTAACCTTATCGACACTCCGGGTCATGTAGATTTCTCCTACGAGGTTTCCAGGAGTCTGGCAGCCTGCGACGGCGCCATTCTGGTGGTGGACGCCACCCAGGGGGTTGAGGCCCAGACCCTGGCCAACGTCTACATGGCCATGGACCATGATCTGGAGGTCATTCCGGTTCTCAACAAGATTGACCTTCCCAGCAGCGATCCCATGAAAATCGCTCGTGAAATCGAGGAAATAATCGGCCTTGACTGCGCCAATGTTTTGCAGGTCAGCGCCAAGACGGGTCTGGGAGTTCCGGACGTCCTGGAAAAGATCATAGAGCTTATTCCCCCGCCCGGAGGAAGGCACGACAGCCCGTTAAAGGCCCTTATTTTTGATTCATGGTATGACTCCTACCTCGGAGTGGTTGTCCTGTTTCGCGTCCTTGACGGACAGATCAGGAGAAATCAGGAAATCATGATGTTTTCCAACAAGAAAAGATTTGAAATCACCAAGCTGGGAGTATTTTCCCCCGACCCGATAGAAATAGATCTTTTGGGCCCGGGCGAAGTCGGTTTTTTATGCGCAGGGGTAAAAGATCTCAAGGAAGCCAGGGTAGGGGATACGATAACGTCCACAGACCGCCCCATTGAGAAGCCTTTTCCCGGATTCAAGAAAATCAAGCCCATGGTATTTTGCGGCCTGTATCCGGTGGAATCGGCAGAATATGAAGGCCTGAAAAACGCCCTTGAAAAGCTGCAGCTCAATGACGCGGCCCTGGACTTTGAGGCGGAAACATCCCAGGCCCTGGGTTTCGGCTTCAGGTGCGGGTTTCTGGGACTTCTGCACATGGACGTTATTCAGGAGAGGCTGGAAAGAGAATTTCAGGTCAATCTCATCGCCACGGCTCCATCAGTAATATACAAGGTGGTCAACCTGGATGGACAGGAAATGGAAATCGACAATCCCTCCAGGCTTCCTCCAGCCCAGGAAATATCCTGCATCAAGGAACCTTTCCTTAAAATGGAGATCCACGTGCCCAATGAATACGTGGGCAACGTTCTGGGACTTTGCGAGGAAAAAAGGGGCATCCAGAAAAACATGCACTATTTGTCCACCTCCAGGGTGATAATTACCTACGAACTTCCGTTTGCCGAGGTGGTGTTTGATTTTTTCGACCGGCTCAAATCAGTGACCAGGGGATTTGCTTCCCTTGATTACGAGGTCATTGACTACCGGGAATCTAACCTGGTCAAGCTGGATATTATGATAAACGGAGAGCCTGTGGACGCCATGGCGGTTATTGTCCACAGGGAAAAGGCCTATCATAAGGGACGGGCACTTGCCCTGAAGCTCAAAAGGGTTATTCCCAGGCAGCTTTTTGAGGTTGTTATTCAGGCGACCATTGGCAACAAGATCGTTGCCAGAGAGAGGACCGCACCCCTGAGGAAAAACGTTACCGCCAAATGTTACGGGGGAGACATAACCAGAAAACGTAAACTTCTTGAAAAACAAAAAGAAGGCAAGCGCAGGATGAAAAAGATGGGTAGTGTGGAAATTCCCCAGGAGGCGTTTCTGGCCGCCCTGCAAACCGATGAGTAGCGTTTTGACAGGCCTCCCCTGATCTCCAGGTTGTTGCGCCTGTACCTGGTATTTTTGAACAACCTGTTTGACAAGGAATTTTTCCACAACGGGTAAAGGGTGCTTTCGGACTGCGCCCGGGCATCCGGTTTTTCCGGCGGACCCAGGGCCTTGACCAGACCTTTGTCCCGTCTTCAGGAATTTTGAACTTTAATCAACAAGGACAGGAAAGATAAATGAATCCAAGATGGCAGACCTTGCTCAAGGAATATGCAGAGGCCCTGATTATTGCCCTGATTCTGGCGCTGTTCATACGCACCTTTGTGATTCAGGCCTTTAAGATACCTTCCGGCTCAATGCTTCAGACCCTGCAGATAGGCGATCATCTGCTGGTAAACAAGTTCAGGTACGGCATACACATGCCCTTTATGGACAGATATATATTTGAGTTTGACGGTCCTGATTTTCAGGACATAATTGTGTTTGAGTTTCCTGAAGACCCTTCCAAGGATTTTATCAAGAGGGTAGTGGGCAAACCCGGAGACGTCATTGAGATAAGGGACAAGAGATTTTACCGCAACGGCGAGCCTGTCAGCGAGGAATATATTCAACACACGGATGGACGGGTGGTGGACAGACGCGACGATTTTGGTCCGTATACAGTGCCTGAAGGCAGTTATTTTGTTTTGGGAGACAACCGCGATGAATCCTATGATTCAAGATTCTGGGGCATTGTTGAAAGAGAAAAAATACTTGGCAAGGCCTGGAGAATCTACTGGTCCTGGGAGGGCTTCTCCAACATCAGATGGGGCAGGATCGGCAAGCCAATCCATTGACCGGGTTAAGTGAAAACTGGGAGTATTGCAGATTTTTTCGACGGTCCGGTGTTTTTCAGGGCTCCTGAAGGCGAAGGCGTTTTCATGGATTCACGGCAGACCCCTCTGGCTGGGTGAAAAGCCTGCAAAGCTCTGCGTAAACCAGAAAGTGGTGGTTTATGATTGCCAAAGTGACTACAGCGGCTCTTTTGGGAATAGACGCCTTCAGAATCCAGCTGGAGGTGGACTACTCCAGAAGCGGACTCCCTGCTTTTACCATGGTCGGCTTGGCTGAAGGCGCGGTAAAGGAGAGCAAGGAAAGGGTTTTTTCCGCCCTGAAGAACAGCGGGTACAAGCTTCCCCCTGCCAGGATCACCATTAATCTCGCCCCTGCCGATATACGCAAGGAAGGATCAAGCTATGACCTTCCCCTGGCCCTGGGGCTTTTATGTGCCTCCGGCATAATCCCCCAGGACAGGATCGAGAACGTATTTATTGCCGGTGAACTTTCCCTGACCGGGGAACTCAAGTCCATAAACGGCGCTCTTCCCCTGACCCTCAAGGCTAGAACCGACCAGGCGTCAATGGTAATGGTTCCTCTTCAGAACGCCCAGGAAGCCGCAGTGGTCAAAGAAATGCCTGTTTTCGGCATCAGGACTCTGGCCCAGGCGGTTGAATTTCTTCTTGGAGGCGAAGAAATCGATCCCACCAGTTTTGATCTGAATCGGCTCTGGCAGCAGGGCAGGAATTTCTTTGTTGATTTTTCAGAAGTCAAGGGACAGGACCATGCCAAAAGGGCCATTGAGATTGCAGCTGCTGGTGGGCATAATCTCCTGCTCATCGGACCTCCCGGAAGCGGCAAGACCATGCTGGCCCAGAGAATTCCCACGATCCTTCCTCCCCTGACTTTTGAAGAAGCCCTGGAAGTAACAAAGATCTTCAGCGTGTCGGGTCACCTGGAGCCCGGCCAGGCCATGATTGTCCGGCGAAACTTCAGGTCCCCGCATCACACTATTTCCGATGCCGGATTAATCGGCGGCGGTCATTATCCAAGGCCGGGCGAAGTCTCCCTGGCTCACCGGGGCGTACTCTTTCTTGACGAACTGCCGGAGTTTAAGAAGCATGTCCTTGAAGTCCTCAGACAACCCCTGGAGGATGGAGACGTGACCATATCCAGGGCGGCCATGTCCCTAAAGTATCCAGCCTGTTTCATGCTGGTGGCGGCAATGAATCCCTGTCCGTGCGGCTACCTGACAGACGATCAGCATGTCTGCGTTTGCACCCCTGTTCAGATTCAGAGATATCGCTCAAAATTGTCCGGACCACTTCTGGACCGCATTGACCTGCATATTGAAGTGCCAGCCGTTCCATACAAAGACCTGAAAATGGCCAGAAGCAGCATTGATTCGTCCACAATGAGAGAAAATATTTCCAGGGCCAGGCAGGTCCAGGAGCTGCGCTACAAAGACCTCCCTTTTTTCACCAACAGCCAGCTTTCCGGAAAATGGCTCAATAATTACTGCACCATTGGTCAGGCAGAGCATGATTTTCTGGAAACAGCGGTCACCACCCTGGGGCTTTCAGCCAGGGCGCACGTAAGGATTCTGCGCTTGTCAAGGACCATTGCCGACCTGGAGGGAGCGGAAAATATACTGACCAGTCACTTATCCGAGGCCATCAACTATCGCAGCCTGGACCGCCAGGACCAGCTGGGATTTTAGATTTCCCCGTCATGGCGTTGATTGTAATTCTAAACAGGTTGTCAGGCGATTGCTGAAGATTATACTTTAAGTTGTGGCTATTGAGCATGTTTTCAGACCGACCTGCTCTGGCCAGGGTTTTTGTTGTCAGAAATCCGCCTGCAAGGCCTTGAAGAAACAACCAATTTTGGTTCCTAGGCCATGTCTGTGGATTTTTGCGAACCTGCGCGAGAAGAGGGGAGACATCCCCAGACTGCAACACTTAGAAAACCAGTAGCAAAAAGCGCCTCGCGCCGGATGATCCAGGGAAAAGTCCAAAATAAAATCCGTGCAATGCGTAAACGTTCCCCGATTTTATGGGATAAAGGTCCCTCAGGCGGGAAGAGGAGGTTTGATTCATGAAAGTGATAGCGTTCAACGGCAGCGCCCGCAAAGACGGCAATACCGCCGGGCTTATCAGGAGCGTCT
>SL_3KL_010_SEDDRAFT_10003803_pt1 | contig 13693 bp, 12 predicted proteins | sample SodLakKL_010_SED_2_FD_10381 | JGI IMG/M metagenome (IMG submission 10381)
GCACCCTCCCCCGTCGAAGGCGCCGGACTCGGCCTGCGGCGGGCCCTGCTGGGCCCGCTGCGGGAGGCCGACCTGTCCGCAGTCGGTTTTATGGAGGCCGCCCCGGAGAACTGGATCGGCGTCGGTGGCCGGCTGGGTGAACAGTTCCGCGCCTGGACTGAACGGTTCCCGTTCATCTGCCATGGCCTGTCGTTGTCGATCGGCGCCCCGGAACCGCTGGACCGCGAGTTTCTCGGGCGCCTGAAGCGCTTTCTGGACGAGCACGAGATCGCCGGCTATTCCGACCACCTCAGCTATTGCTCGGAGCACGGCCACCTCTACGACCTGATGCCCATCCCGTTCACCGCTGAAGCGGTCGACTGGGTTGCCGGGCGGATTGCCCAGGTCCAGGAAACGCTGGGGCGACGGATTGCCGTGGAAAATATTTCCTACTACGCCACCGTCGGCGCCGAAATGAGCGAGCTCGAATTCATCAACGCGGTGGTCGAAAGAGCCGATTGCCTGCTGCTGCTCGACGTCAACAACATCCACGTCAACAGCGTCAATCACGGCTACGACGCCGACGCGTTTCTGGCCGGCCTGCCGGCCGACCGCGTGGCCTACATTCACATCGCCGGCCACCACAACGAGGCCGAAGACCTGATCGTCGACACCCACGGTGCGCCCGTGATCGACCCGGTCTGGCGCCTGCTCGACCGTGCCTACGAGAAACTCGGCCCGGTGCCCACGCTGCTCGAGCGAGACTTTAATTTCCCCCCCGTCGAGGAACTGCTCGCCGAGGTCGAACAGATCCGACAGCATCAATCAGCCCATGAACCCGCCCGACACGAGCAACAACGACACGCCTCCTGAATCGCTGCTGGAACTGCAGCGCCGGTTTGCCGGGCACCTGCGTGACCCGGACTCCGTGCCCGCACCCGAGGGCGTGGAAGATCGCCGCATGGCCATCTACCGGCGCCTGTTCTTCGGCAACCTGCGCAACCTGATGGCAAAGAACTTTCCCGTCCTGCGCCGTCTCATCGACGACGACGGCTGGGACCGGCTGATCCGGCAGTTCATGGTCGAGCACCGCGCCCGCACGCCGATGTTTACCGAGATCGGCCACGAGTTCGTCAACTTCATCCAGGAGCGACAACCGGACGGGCTGCCACCGTTCACCGCCGATCTGGTGCACTGGGAATTCCTGGAAACGATCGTCCGCCTGCACGCAGCCGACCTGGCGTCCATCGACGTGGATGCACAGGCCGATCCCATCGAGGGTGTTCCGGTCACCAACCCCACAATGCAGCTCGGCATCTACCACTGGCCGGTCCACCAGATCGGGCCGAATCTGCAACCCGAGACGCCGCTGGAGGCGCCAATCGTGCTCGCCGCGTGCCGGCAGCGCGATCACACTATCGGATTCATGCGTTTCAACCCGGTGACCGCGCGACTCGTCGAGTTGATGGGTGAGCGCTCCAACAGCAGCGGTCGGGACCTGCTGGTGACCATCGCCGCCGAAATCAACGCACCGGATACCGAGGCTGTCGTTCGTTCCGGCGCCGGGATGATACGGAAATTGTGCGAGGCCGGATTCGTCCTCGGTGCGAGAAAAGCCGGTCAGTAAATCCCTTCCAGCTCGAACCCTTCCTCCTCGAGCAACCTGATCAGGCCCTCGTCGCCCACCAGGTGCAGAGCGCCGACGGCGATGACCAACCCCCCTTGTTCCAGATGCGGCAAGGCGCGCCCGAGCATGACGTGATTGCGCTGATTCAGACCGATTTCGTTGAAGTGGCGCACAACCTCCTCGTCCACACCTTCGAGCTGGTGTTGCGACAGGGCCTCGAGCTCATCCAGGTCCCCCGCCAGATAGGCCGACACCAGTCGTTCGAAGGTTTCGGGCATGTTCTCGTGCTCTTCCACGGCGGTACGGATCAACTCGAGTTGGGCTTCGTGCGACATGCCCTTGAGAAATTCCAGCTGCTCGTCGAGCGTTTCCAGAGCAATGACATCCAGGCCCATGCCCCCGGCCCGGAACGACAGCGCCAGATCCATGAACAGACCCGTCTGCGGTGGCGGCACGGACAGGGTCATCGCCGCGGCCCATGGCCGCAGACGTCTGACTGCCGGTTCTCCCATGCCGTAGCTTTCGTCCAGGATGCGCACCACTTGATCGTAAAGTTCCGCCTCCAGCACCTCGTCCAGGCCACTATCCTCAAAATGCATGGCCTGCTGCAAGCGCTCGAGCATGGTCGCGTCCGGCACCAGTTCGAGTGCCAGTCGATCCGATTGTTGCAGGGCCTCGATCAGTTCCCCGGGAAAATCCAGCAGACGCGGGTCCTCGCTGTGCACGGTACCCAGCAGCCAGTTCTGACGCCCTTCATCGTCGGTAACCGACCAGAACACCTGGGCACTCACGCCGCTGGTCGACACGGCCAGCAGGGCGATCAGGACGATTCGGGCAACGTGCATGGGGCATCTCCGGTGGTCAATCAGGCCAGACTGCATTATCCTGAACTTTTGCCCCGACTGGAACCCAATGCCCCGAATTGCCGATCGCTTCCGCGGCTTTCTGCCCGTGGTGGTTGATGTCGAAACCGGCGGATTCAACCCGCAAACCGACGCGCTGCTGGAACTGGCCGTGTCCATCATCGAGATGGACGAGGACGGCTGGACCCACCCCGGCGAAGTGATGATGCGTCATGTTGAACCGTTCGAGGGCGCCAACATCGAGGCCGCGGCATTGGAGTTCAACGGCATTCGTCCCGATCACCCGTTGCGCCCGGCGGTGGAAGAACGACGTGCCCTGCAGGAGTTGTTCCTGCCGGTCCGTCAGACCCTGCGCGCCACCGGCTGCAAACGAGCCGTACTGGTCGGCCACAACGCGCATTTCGACCTGTCGTTTCTCAACGCCGCCATCGCCCGCACCGGCTACAAGCGTAATCCCTTTCATCCGTTCAGTTGTTTCGATACCGCCACCATGGGCGGCCTGGCGTACGGTCAGACAGTGCTGGCACGCGCTGTCCAGGCCGCCGGACTCGATTGGGACAAGTCCCAGGCACACTCCGCCGCCTACGACACCGAACGCACCGCCAGCCTGTTCTGCAACATCGTCAACCGCTGGCGGCACCTGGAGGAACTCGAGGAAGCCGGCGAGTACCACGCTTGAACCCGGCGTTCACGGGTCCATATTGATACTGACAAGTTCAAACAATCACTCAAACAGCAAGGAGCGACTGCATCATGGCTTTTACACTCCCTGATCTGCCCTACGCCAAGGACGCCCTCGAGCCGCACATCTCGGCCGAGACCCTGGAATACCACTACGGCAAGCACCACCAGACCTACGTCGACAAACTCAACGGCCTGATTGAAGGTTCCGAGTTCGCCGACAAGTCGCTCGAAGACATCATCCGCGCTTCCAGCGGTGGCGTATTCAACAACGCCGCCCAGGTCTGGAACCACACTTTCTACTGGCACTGCCTGAGCCCCAACGGCGGCGGCAAGCCGTCCGGCAAACTGGCCGAGCTGATCGAACGCGATTTCGGCAGCTTCGACGAGTTCGAAAAGAAGTTCAGCGATACCGCCATCGCCACCTTCGGTTCCGGCTGGGCCTGGCTGGTCCAGAATCCCGACGGCAAGCTCGAGGTCGTGTCCACCTCCAACGCCGACACGCCGGTGCGCGGCGAAGCCACGCCGCTTCTGACCTGCGACGTGTGGGAGCACGCCTACTACATCGATTACCGCAATGCGCGGCCGAAGTACGTCGAGTCGTTCTGGAAGCTCGTCAACTGGGATTTCGTCGCCAGCCAGCTCAAGGACTGAAGCCGCGAAGTCGACAGCCATCGCACCATGGCCGCCGACGGGCTACCGTCCCGTTGGCGGCCGATTCAGCCTGGATGTGTCGCGGGCACCACACACGCCACGCTAGCGTGACTGCCGCGTTGCTGTCGCCGGAGTATAGAATAGTGGGCTTCGCCAACCACTGATCGATCCGGCCATGTCTCACCTCTTCAACACCTACGCGCGCATGCCGATCGACATCGTCCGCGGCGAGGGTGCCTGGCTTTACGATACCGCCTCAGATCGCTACCTCGACGCGATCTCCGGCATCGGCGTGTGCAGCCTGGGCCATGCACACCCGCGCCTGGCCTCGGCCATTGCCGACCAGGCCGCCACTCTGATCCATACCGCCAATATCGTCGGCCTGCCGCTGCAGGAGGCACTCGGTGACCGCCTGGCCGAGATCAGCGGCCTGGACCGGGCATTCATCGCCAATTCCGGCGCCGAAGCTATCGAATGCGCACTCAAGCTGGCCCGGTTGCATGGCCATGCACGCAGCATTGAACGGCCGGCCGTACTCGTGGCCGAGAACAGTTTCCATGGCCGCACACTGGCCGCCGTCAGCGCCTCGGGAAATACCGCCATCCAGCAGGGCCTGGGGCCNCTGGTCGAAGGCTTCGTGCGCGTCCCGTTCGGCGACCTCGCTGCCGCCGAAGCAGCGCTGGAGCAGCATCCCGAGATCGTCGCCGTGCTGCTCGAACCCATCCAGGGCGAGGGCGGCGTGCGTGTCGCGCCGGAAGGTTACCTGGCGTCACTCAGGCAGGCCTGCGACAGGCATCAGGCCCTGTTGATGCTCGACGAGATCCAGAGCGGCATGTGTCGCACCGGGCGCTGGTTCGCTCACCAGCACGACACTCAAATCCGACCCGATGTCGTGCTCAGCGCGAAGGCGCTCGGCAATGGTGTGCCCATTGGCGCCTGCCTGGCCCGAGAATCAGTGGCCGCACTCATGCAGCCGGGTTCTCACGGCACCACTTTCGGGGGCAACCCATTGGCCTGCCGGGCGGCACTGGAGGTCATCGCCATCATGGATTCCGACGACATCGCCACTCGAAGCCATCAGACGGGGTCCGCGCTGCGCAGGCAGCTTGAAACGAGGCTTTCCGGACACCCGAGTGTCCGGGAGATTCGCGGCCGCGGCCTGATGATCGGCATCGAACTGACCGAGGACTGTGGCCAACTCAAGGCCGCCGCGCTCGCACAGGGTGTGCTGATCAACGTGACCCGGGGCAACACCGTGCGTTTGCTGCCGCCGCTGATCATCGACGACGAGCAGCGTGAACAAATCGGGCAGACCGTGATCGACATCATTCAGCAACGCTTTCCTGCATGATCCTCGAAGTCGACGACATCCGGCTCGGCTACGGCGAGGAGCTGGTCATCCGCGGCCTGAGTTTCGAGCTCGACGCCGGGGAGATCGGTTGCCTGCTGGGTGCCTCGGGCTGCGGCAAGACCACCGCCCTGCGCGCCGTGGCCGGCTTCGAACCCCTGCGCGGCGGCGAGATCCGCATCAATGGCCGGGTGGCTTCGACCACCAGCTTGCGCATGGCACCGGAAAAACGCAGCGTCGGCATGGTCTTCCAGGACCACGCGCTGTTTCCGCACCTGCGCGTGGCCGATAACGTCGGATTCGGATTGCGCAAGCTTTCACGCGCCGACAAGCACCGACGGATCGACGAGTTACTGGAACTGACAGGCCTGGAAGGACTCGGCCATCGCTACCCCCACGAGCTTTCCGGCGGCCAGCAGCAGCGCGTGGCACTCGCACGCGCGCTGGCGCCGTCGCCGGCGGTGTTGTTGATGGACGAACCCTTCTCCAATCTCGACACGCGCCTGAGACGCCGCATGGGCGAGGAGATCCGCGCCATCCTCAAGGAAAGGGGCACGGCAACCCTGATCGTGACCCACGACCAGCACGAAGCCTTCGCGCTGGCCGACAAGGTCGGCCTGCTCAAGGACGGACGCATGTTGCAGTGGGACACCCCCTACCTGCTCTACCACGAGCCGACCAGCCATTATGTCGCCGCGTTCACCGGGCGGGGCAGCTACCTGAACGCGCGGGTAAAAGGCAACAGCCTGATCCATGCACTGGGCACCTCGCCCCTGCCCGGCCGGCGGCCGCCGGGCGACGAGCTGGCGCTGCTGATTCGCCCCGACGACATCCGCCCCGACAGCCAGGGGCGCCAGGCCACCGTGCTGGCGCGGCAATTCCAGGGGGCGCAGATTCTCTATCGGCTCAGGCTGGAGACCGGCGAGGAGATTGCCGCGCTGTTTCCCAGCCACGACGATTACGACAAGGGACAACACATCGGCGTCGCGCTCGATGCCCAGCACCTCGTCCTGTTTCCGACCAGTCAGGCCGAGTCGTTCATCAACCCCGTCAACAGCGAAGCGGACTGATCGTCCAGTCTCGGCACCAACTCTGCCATCAAGGTATCCAGCGACTGACCGTCGGCTTCCGTCAGCGTGGCGTGACCGACCTTGCGCCCCGGCCGCGCCTGCTTGCCGTAGTCATGCCAGTGCAGCCCGCGGCAGGCCAGTAGTCTTTCGCGCTCCGGCATCCGACCGATCCAGTTGATCATCAGCGAGCGTCCGCGCGCGGCGGTTTCACCCAGCGGCCAGCCGCATACCGCCCGCAAGTGATTCTCGAACTGAGAAACCTGCGCGCCCTCGATGGTCCAGTGCGCCGAATTGTGCACGCGCGGAGCAAACTCGTTGGCCAGCAGTCGACCGTCCGCTGCGAACAGTTCCAGGGTCAGACAGCCGACGTAGTCAAGATGCTCGGCCAGCGTCCGCCCCAGGCGCTCGGCCCGGGCCTGGAGCTTGTCGGTACCTGGTGCCGGTGCCATGGCCAGGCGCAGGATGCCGTCCTGATGCACGGTACGCGAAAGCGGATAGCAGCTCAGGGCACCCGTGGCCGAACGCACCACGGTAATGGCACACTCGAAGTCGAACGGCACGAACCCCTCCAGAATGAGGTCATGGTCACCCAACGCCTGCCAGGCCGGCTCGAGGTCCTCGACCGTTCTCAGCACCGCCTGCCCCTTCCCGTCGTAACCCATGCGTCGTGTCTTGAGCACGGCCGGGTAGCCGATACGCTCCAACGCCTCCAGCAACTCGGGACGGCTGGAGACCGGGGCGAAGGGAGGCACGGGAATGTCCAGCGACTCGAACATCCGCTTCTCGACCAGTCGATCCTGACCGGCAGCCAGCGCACGCGCCGCTGGATGCACCGTGGTCCGTTGCCCCAGGGCCTCGAGTACCGCGGCCGGCACGTTCTCGAAGTCACAGGTCACCCGGTCGCATCCGGCCAGTGCCTCGATGGCCGCGTCATCCTCCCAATCCGCTGTGACCAGCCTTCCGAGCGCCCCGGCACAGGCATCGGCCTTGGGATCGACGATGGTGAAATTCAGGCCGAGGGGAATTCCGGCCCCGGCGAGCATGCGCGCCAGCTGACCGCCTCCGAGAATACCGACGTTCATGGTTCGCGCGGATCGGTGGAAGCGAGCACCTTGTCGGTCTGCTGCTGACGCCAGCGGCGGTAGCGGTCGCGAATGCCGGCGTCCTGATTGCCCAGCATGGAGGCCGCCAGCAGCGCGGCATTGATGGCACCGGCCTTGCCGATGGCCAGGGTGCCAACCGGCACGCCACCGGGCATCTGGGCGATGGACAGCAGTGAATCGAGGCCGTTGAGGGTACGCGACTGCACCGGCACGCCCAGCACCGGCAACGGCGTCTTGGCCGCCACCATCCCCGGCAAATGCGCCGCACCGCCGGCACCGGCGATGATCACCTGGATACCGCGATCTTCAGCGGATTCGGCGTACTCGAACATGGCGTCGGGTGTACGGTGTGCCGAGACCACCTTGACCTCGCACGGAACCTCGAGGGCTTCGAGGGTAGCGACAGCATGCTCCATGGTATCCCAGTCGCTTTTCGAGCCCATGATGATGCCGACCAGCGCCCGGCTTGACATGGCGGTATCTCCGCTAAGGAAAAGCGCACAATCTTAGCAACTTGCCCCGCTGGAGTAAATGAAGCCCCTGCCGGTGGAATTCGCCGACACGGACACTGCTGCCACTGGAAAAAGGGGTAGAATTGGCGCATGACCATTCCTGATCACCTGCTCGACATCCTGTGCTGCCCGGTCAGCCACGAGCCACTGCGGCCGCTGGGCAGGAATCGCCTCAAATCGCTCAACCAACGGATTGCCGAGAGCGAGGTTTTGTACGTTGACGGCAGCCCCGTGCAAGGCCGCATTGCCGATGCCCTGATTACCCGCGACGACAAGGTCATCTACCCCATCGAGGACGGAATCCCCGTGCTGCTGCCCGAGCGGGGCATCGGCACCCCCCAGTTCACCGACCCCCTCTGACGAACAAAAAACCTTCCCTCCTTCACCTTCCAGATCGGCCGCAAAATACCGCGTGGCAGCAAACACCAAGACGCTCGAAGATCCGCTTCTCGGGGAACAGTTGATTTCCCGGCACCAGACCCAGGCGTCTGCCCATCTCGGGCCTCCGATCATTCAAAGGGGCGAAATCATCACGCGGAGATCAAAAGTTGATCAGCATCAACAAGCTCCGCGCAACGGTTTCATAACATTTGCCTTGCCGTAACACTTCAACCCAACCGGAAGGAAGAAAAGACATGAAATCCCGTTTCGCACTGATCGCCAGCGCTCTTGTCCTCGCCGCCGGCAACGTCGCGGCACAATCCCAAGGCGACTGGCTGGTCCGCGCCGGTGTCGGCTTCATCAATACCGACGTCGACAGTGGCGACCTTGTATTCGAAGGCATCCCCCTGGAGGGCTACCAGGTTGATGTCAACAACAACGTTCGCCCCATTGTCAACTTCACCTGGATGGCCACCGATAACGTGGGTATCGAGTTGCTGGGTGCGGCACCGTTCCGCCACGGCATCGACGGTGACGGCGCACTTGAAGGCCTGGGGCGCCTGGGCAACACCAAGCACCTGCCGCCAGTGTTGAGCGTGCAGTGGCACTTCATGCCCGGCAACACGCTTCGCCCGTATGCCGGCCTTGGCCTGAACTACACCTACTTCTTCGACGAATCGGCCACCGACACGCTGCATCAGGGCATCATCGGCACCGCCAACGCCGCGACCGGCTCCGACTACGCAGGCGGCAGCAGCGACCTGAGCATCAGCAACTCCGCCGGCATCGCTCTGCAGCTGGGCCTCGATGTGGCGCTGGAAAACGACTGGTTCATCAACTTCGACGTCCGCTGGATCGACATCGAAGCCGACGCGCGCATCACCTCCAACACGTTTGACGGTGCCGGTCAGCCGGTCACTCTCAACAGCCGTGTCAAGGCCGACCTGGATCCCTGGGTTTTCTCCGCCGGGGTCGGTTTCCGCTTCTGACACTCGTCTCCACGACAACCCTCGTGATTTCGCCCGTCGCACTCCGGTGTGGCGGGCGCTTTCTTTTCCGGGCCCACAAACACAACGCCACCTTCCGGGCAGCAACGGCAGGTGTAGAATGACGCATTGATTCCAACTGGCACTGCGCCTTGACCTGCATGGGCCCTGCTACCCGATACTTCGATCTGACCGAACCGTTCGCACTCTATCGCGGCGGCAGACTTCCAAGCCTGCGACTGGCATGGGAATGCTGGGGATCTCTGGATGAAGAAAAATCAAACGCCGTTCTGATCTTTACCGGCCTGTCGCCCGGTGCGCACGCCGCCTCCTCCGAACAGGACCCGGAACCCGGATGGTGGGAAGAGATGATCGGCCCCGGTAAACCCATCGATACCGACCGTTTCTTCGTGCTTTGCGTCAACTCGCTCGGTTCATGCATGGGCTCGACGGGGCCAGCGAGCATCAATCCCACCAGCGGCCGGCCCTGGCGCCTGGAGTTTCCCGACCTGGCCATCGAGGATATCGCAAGGGCGACCCGACTGGTCGTCGACGATCTCGGGATTACGCGTCTGCATGCCGTGATCGGTCCATCCATGGGAGGACTGACCACGATGGCCTGGCTGAAGCTGTTCCCGGAGAGCACCAACAAGGTCGGACTGATCTCCACCGCCTGCTCGGCCACGCCCATGGCGATCGCGATTCGCTCACTGCAGCGTGAAGCGGTGGTTACCGATCGCAATTTCCGCGACGGACAGTACACCGAGGACGCCTGGCCGGAAGTCGGCATGCGCCTGGCGCGCAAGCTGGGCATGATCTCCTACCGCTCGGCGCGGGAATGGCAGCAACGCTTCGGGCGCCAGCTTCAGGACTATTTCCCGCCGACATTGTTCGGCATGCGCTTCAAGGTCGAGTCCTACCTCGAAACCCATGCCCGCAAGTTCGTCGGTCAATTCGATCCCTGCTGTTATCTCTACCTGTCACGCGCCATGGACATGTTCGATGCCTGCGACAGCGATGAATCGCTCAAGGCACTGTTCAAGCGCAGCTTTACCGGCAAGGCACTGGTGCTGGGGGTGGAAACCGACATCCTGTTTCCGCTCTACCAGCAACGCGAACTGTCCGCGGCACTGGAAGCCAGCGGTTCGGAGGTGACGTTCGAAGCCCTGCCCTCGGTCCAGGGGCATGACGCGTTCCTGGTCGACATCGACTCCTTCGGGCCGCCAATCCGACACTGGCTGCGAACACCGTAGGGTCTTTACTTCGGGACGCCTTGCGAGGACAATATCCCACCCGCTGCCGGGGTGGCGGAACTGGTAGACGCGCCGGACTCAAAATCCGGTTCTGGAAACAGAGTGCGGGTTCGATTCCCGCCCCCGGCACCAACCCCCGACACCTGATTTACGCCCATCCCGGGCAGCCAAACGCGTCTGCTGTCGGGCGCCCACAGCAGGCTTTGATGACATTGCCCCCCGAAAAAGCTAGGGCGGATGGCGTCAAACGCCATCCGCCCTGTCGCGTACAGGTCGACTTCGGAGCCGCGTCAGAGATCGCGGGCGACGCGGAAACCGACACGCATGTCGGTCCCTTCCGGATCACTGGCGATACGGAATGCCGAGCGCGACATCGCCGGGGTGCTCGACCAGGCTCCGCCGCGAATCACGCGTCGGTTGCAGCCCGGATTGACCCAGGCCGTGCCGTCACCCGGGGCGCGCACGTAGCTGTCGTGCCAGCAATCCTCGACCCATTCCATGACGTTGCCGCCCATGTCATAGAGACCAAAGGGGTTGGCCTCCAGGCTGCCGACCGGCGCCGGCCCCCAGAAGCCGGAGTTGTAACGCCTGAAAGCGACATTCCAGCGCGCTCCGGAGGGCGACTGGTCCCGGTCACCGGTGAGATTCTCCACCGCGCTGTCGGGGGTACCGCTACCCCACCAGTAAGGAGTCTGCGTTCCCGCGCGCAAAGCGTATTCGAACTCGGCTTCCGCCGGCAGTCGATAAGAGCGGCCGGTTCTGTTGGCGAGCCACTCTGCGTAAGCCGTGGCATCGTTCCAGGAGACATGCAGCACCGGTAAATCGTCCGAAGCCTCGTTGCCGGCATAGTCATGCCGCCAGTTGATGCCACTCTGGCGATCCATGCGCCCGCTGTTGAGATCATACACGCGAGAGGCGCCTGACTCCTCGGCATCGGTGCGGTAGCCGGTGTCATTCACGAATAACCTGAACTCTCCGACCGACACCTCGGTCTGCGACAGTGCAAAACCGCGGTCGAATGTCACCCGGTGACGCGGCCCTTCATTGCTCATGCGATCCGACTCGTCTTCCGGCGAGCCCATCATGAATGTTCCCGCCGGGATGACGACCATCTCGGGGCCGGCAACGCCCAGCCCTTCGAGCATGTCGTTGAATACCTGGCCCGGCTCGAAACTGCCATACAGGCGGGCGTCCTCCAGTGAGCTGCGCAGACGATCGATGCGTTGACGTTCATGTCCCAGCGCCACCAGCTGGGTAATGTCGTCTTCGGCATCGTCATAGCGCCCTTCATCGATGGCAAGCAGCACGGCCTCGTCAAGGCCCGAGATCTGGCGTTCCCGCATCGCCACCATTTCAGCCCGGGCTTCTTCAACGGCCGCGGGGTCTTCATGAACCTCGCCGGCCTGCTCCAGAACATCCTCGGCACCTTCGAAGTCCATCTCAGCGGCCAGCTCCAGCGCTTCGTCAATCAGCGCTTCGTGCACATTCGCCAGCCCCGCCAGCGCCTCCTGGTTGCCCTCGTCGGTTTCGAGCACTTCGCGGAAATACTCGACAGCATTGTCCCCCGGCGGCGCAACCAGCCTGCCCTCCTCGAGCGCGGCATTGGCCTGGCCAAGCAGGGTGTTGATGGAATCGATGCGTGTCATCTCCGCCCGAATCGCGCCGATCACGGGACGATCGGGATCGATTTCGGCAATCACATCGGCCAGTCGACTGGCCAGCGACAGATTGCCATCGGACAAGGCGGCACCGGCATCATCCGCGACCTCGTCGATAAGATCGCGAAGCGAGTTCTGGACCTCGGGGTCGTCCGGGGTGAATGCACGCGAAGTCAGCAGACTCTGCAGGCGGGCATCCTGGTCCGGGTCGGGCAGGCTGACGTCCGGGGGCGGCTCGACCGGCTGGGTCGGGATATCGACAGTCGGCGCCATGGACCATTCGCCGTCTCCTTCCCCCACCACGTCGCCCAGGCGGCGCACCCGACGCCGGCTTTCGCGCTCATCGGTTGACTCTTCCTGCGTTTCAGGCTGTTCCGCCTCTTCCTGTGCCTGGACCGACCATGTGGCAGACACGAGAAGGGCGCCAAAAATTATCGCCAGATACCTCATCAAGACCTCGATTTATGCTGGATAATGTGCTGGATTGCGCTGCCGGCATACCGGAATCCTCCTGCCCGGAACGCGGCATTCCCTTTTTACAGACCTGAAAAATAGCTTATTCGGGCGCTCATCACAACACCACTTGTTCAAACCGACCCATCAAACAGTCATGACGAATTTCCGGCAGACCGCCTGCAAGACGACCCTTTCACAGGCAGAGACCGCCGTTGCCCAGGCCAGCCTGCTCGCTGAACCGCATGCGCTGAATGCCGCATCGGAGCGCTGGATGGATACCGACATCGTCGGACTCGATACCGAGTTCGTGCGAGAGAAGACGTTTCGTGCCCGTCCGGGCCTGATCCAGATCAGCGACGGCGCGGCAGTCTGGCTGGCCGATCCGGTCACCCTGCCCGAGATGACGCCCCTGGGGCAGTTGCTCGCCGATACCGGCGTAACCAAGGTATTGCACAGCGTCGGCGAAGACCTGGAAGTGCTGGAACAGGTCTCCGGCGCCCTGCCCGAGCCATTGTTCGATACCCAGATTGCCGCCGCCATGCTCGGCATGCCGTTGCAGTGTCGCTACGAACACCTGGTCGAGGAAACCTTTGGCGCCCACCTGCCCGGAGGGAAGGCACGCAATGACTGGTGTCGGCGGCCACTCGACCCGTCGCTGCTCGAGTATGCGGCGCAGGACGTGATCTGGCTGCCCCGTCTGTGCCGGCACCTGGCCGGACACCTCGAGCACCACGGGCGACTGACCTGGCTGGAGGAAGACTGTGCACGCATCGTCGACAACACGCGCCGAAAACTCAATCCTCCGGCCTTGAGCCGTGTGAAGGGCGCCGGACGCTTGCCGGACGAGATTCTCGCCGTCCTTGACCCCCTGACTGAATGGCGTGAGCAACAGGCCGCCGAACGCGACCTGCCGCGTCGCTTCGTACTGTCCGACGAAGCACTGATCGCCCTGGCCGAAACGTCTGCCAGCAAGGGGGCCGGTGCCGCAATCTCCGCGCTCAAGCCCGGCATGCGGCGCCGACACGGTGATCGGTTGGTTGAACTGATCGAAAACGCCGACCGCGAGACCTTCCGGCGACCGGCGTGGCTGAATGCGCTGGACAACGAGCAGCGCGAACAGGT
>SL_3KL_010_SEDDRAFT_10003804_pt1 | contig 13692 bp, 8 predicted proteins | sample SodLakKL_010_SED_2_FD_10381 | JGI IMG/M metagenome (IMG submission 10381)
TGGCTCGGAAACATCTTTTAATGTTTTCTTTGTTAATCCCGAATGCTTGTGGTGAGTCAAAAAATGCAATGAAAAATCTACAGTTATGCCTAATAGTACCGAGCCGATAGCAAGAGATAATGCTGAAATTTCCGGTTTAAAAAAGGAAAAAGCAAATAGTGCAATAATGCCACCTATGAATGCAGGTAAAAATATCAGCAAAATATTACGTAACCTTTGAAAGAAAAAAAGCATTAAAAAAACCAGTAAAACTAAGGCTATTGAAACGGTAAGTTTAATATCCTCGCGTATTTGGCGAGTGTTTGCTATTGCAACGGGAACAGAACCATAAAAATCTATTTTTATCCCCGGATATTCTCTTTCTAAATTTTCCTTGATTCGCTCAAGAGTACTTACAAAATACTCGTTGTCGGTTGTGCCATGAGCATCTGATGGTAATGCAAAAAATAAAACGTTTCTGCGGTTTTCTGTTATTAAAAATCCATTATATAAATCAAGTTCATCTTCTATTTGAATATCTCTTAATAATTCCAGCTTTGGCAAAACAATGCTCAAAGGGTCATAAAGCAATAAATTGCTCGTAAAAATGGAGGTTGGAGATACAAGTGACATATAGTTATTACGCATCTTTTCCTCAATATTTTTATATAGAAGAAGAGTGTCAAGATTTTCATAATCTTCAGTATCAAGGTAAAAAGGGATGTTATTATAAAAAAACTGAAAAAAATCAAAAAACATATCTTCCTCAGCACCGGTTGTAATACTTTTTACATGTTCAGGCATCAAAAGACTTGATATGCTATCTGTAAAATTTGACGCAACAGCAGTCAACTTTTCAGGATCTGCTTTTTCAGCAACAGTATCTTTCTGATAAACGTTAAAAACTATCTGGTCAAGTATTGTAGAGTTTGATATTACTTCATTATATATTTCAATTTTATCACTTTGCGGAAAAACGGCACTAAAATCATCAATAAAACTTATTTTTCTTATGTTATTTATTGCAAATAATAATAGCAGTAATACAATTATAAAGAATATAATCTTGTATTTTTTAGTCAGGTTATATATTGCAATAAAAAATTTACCCATTTAAGTTTTTTACTTGTTTTTGAAGTTATAAATTATAGTTAATAAATGTGTTTTTTTATATTTTAATACACTATTGTCCGATAAAAAAAATTAAAAAAATTAGAGAAGGAAGACCCTAAGATCTTCCATTCTCTTTATTTTTGTAGTTTTGTTTTACCACAAACCAACTACTATGGACAAAAGTAAACATTTTTTTGGAAATTCGGTTTTCGGACAGCTAATTTCTTTAATTGATACAGAATTTATTTTTCAGGCAACAAAAAAGCATAATTCCGATTATTATGTTAAGCGTTTTAAGACCAAAGATCACCTTATCAGTATGCTTTTTTGTGCATTTGCCAAATGTACATCACTTAGAGAGGTGTCTGGTGCAATGTTAGGACTGTCAGGCAAAACTAAACATTTTAAATTGGAAAGCATTCCATATAAAAGCACATTGTCTGATGCAAATATGAGGCGAAACTCAGATGTTTTTTGCACTATATATAATAAATTGTTGCAAAAATATGGACATCATTTGTCGGACAGCCGAATAAAAGATGTGATAAATAAGCAGATAGAAATCTTTGACAGCACTACTATCAGTTTGTTTCAGGATATTATGAAATGTGTTGGTCGCAAACCAAAATCTGGCAAACGTAAAGGGGGAATTAAAGTGCATACGGTCATTAATGTGGATGAAACTATTCCAAAAATGATTTGGTTTTCACACGGCTCTACACACGATCATGTTTTATTAAAGAAATTGCGTTACGACTCAAATACGATTTATGTCTTCGATAAGGGATATAACGATTATAAAGTTTTTCGTGATTTTACTCATGCAAAAACCGGTTTTGTAACACGAATTAAGGATAATGCTGTATTCAGTGTATCAGAGGTAAATGAAATTGAAGATAACATACACAGTGGGGTTTTAGAAGATGTTGTTATAGATTTGAATGTTAAGGATAAAGCCGAAAACTCTGTCCTGAAATTGCGTAAAGTGAAGTTTTATGACAGAACTTTAAACCGCACTTTTGAGTTCTTGACAAACATGTTTGAAATGCGTCCGGATTTAATTGCTGCTATATATAAATTACGTTGGCAAATAGAATTGTTGTTCAAGCAACTAAAACAGAATTTTCCGCTAAAGTACTTTATTGGAGACAATGAAAATGCGATAAAAATTCAAATATATTGTGCATTAATCGCAAATTTGCTAATGACGGTAGTCCAAAAAATGCTAAAAAAACCTTGGGCATTTTCTAATTTGGTAAGTTTTTGTAAAATCCACTTATTCAATTATATTCATTTACTTCGATTTTTGGAAAATCCGGACAAAGATTGGACAAAAGAAATCCTTAAGTCAGAGCAACTTGCTTTATTCTAAGGGGGCTTACTTTTTAAAATAGCAAATTCTTGAAATATAATATGCTGACATTCAGCTTGTTGAGTTTTTTAAAATATTTTTTTGTATTTTTGTCGGACAATAGTGAATTTGTTTATAGATAATTATTTAAAAATATTTACTAGTTATAAAATGAAATATTTTTATTTTTGTAAAATGCTCATAATGTTTTAATTGTTTGTAATTATTCAATTAATTTAAATTATTAATTAATATATTAAATGGATAAAAAAGACCAAAAACTTAAACCTGAAAGCAATATAGATAAAAGTGCTGAAGGCGATAAGACTTCTGATTCAGTAAAAACTGTTACTGATGAAAATAATACCAAGAAAGAAACTGAAAACGAGAATGCTAATATAGGGCAAAAAGAGAAAAATGAGAATCAACAAGATGAAGAGGCATTGACTAACAAGTATGAAAGTTTGTCAAAGGAAGAACTTGTAAAAACTATAGAAGAGTTAGTAAAAACTGATGATATTCCGGATATAAGAAAGCATATTGGATATATCAAAGTAGCTTTTAGAAATATTATAAAAGATGAAAGCCTTGATGAGTATCAAAAATCAATGCAGAAAGGGGATACAACTGCTGAAGACGAACAAAAGGCTGATCCTCTAAAAGAAAGATTTGATAAAGCTTTTGATGTGTATAAGGAGAAAAAAGCTCTGCATAATAAAGAACTAGAAAAACAAAAGACCAATAACTTAAAAATCAAAGAGCAAATATTAGATGAGTTGAGAGGGCTGATCGAATCTAATGAAGAGTTAAAACAAACCTATGATAAGTTTCGTGAACTACAAGATAAATGGAAAGATATTGGGCCGGTACCTCAAAATTCTAAAAGTACATTATGGAATAACTATCACTTCTTAGTTGAAAAATTTTTTGATAAAGTAAAGATTAATAAAGAATTAAAAGATCTTGATTTAAAAAAGAATTTAGAGACAAAAACTGAGCTGTGCGAAAAAGCAGAAGAGCTACTACTTGAAAATTCCATTACCAAATCTTTTAAAAAACTACAAAAGCTACATGAAGCATGGAAGGAAACAGGGCCTGTTCCTAAAGATAAAAAAGATGACATATGGGAAAGATTTAAAGCTGCAACAGAGAAGCTTAATAAACGTAGAACGGAATTTTATAAAGATTTAAGAGAAGAACAGGAAAAAAACTATTCTGCAAAACTTGCACTTTGCGAAAAAGCTGAAGCTATAGCTGAAATTAAATCTGAATCAATAAAAGAATGGCAAAAGAATACCGAAGAAATCAATGAATTATTTAAAGTTTGGAAAACTATAGGCTTCGCCCCCAGAGAGGTTAATGCAGAAGTATGGAGCCGTTTTAGAAAAGCGATAGATGATTTCTTTAAGAACAAAAGAGATTTCTTTAAAGAGCAAAGAGAAAAACAAAAAGATAATTACAATAAAAAATTAAACCTATGTGTTCAAGCTGAAGCTATTAAAGATAGTGATGACTGGAAAAATACTACAGATAGCCTTATAGAACTTCAAAAAGAATGGAAATCTATAGGCTATGTTTCGCCTAAACTGTCAAATAAAATATGGAAAAGGTTTAGAAAGGCTTGTGATGATTTTTTTAATAGGAAAGCGGAGTATTATGCGAATATTCAGGATATTCAAAAGGAAAATCTTGATAAAAAGCTTAATCTCATCGAAAAAGTAAAGAATTTTGATTATTCTGATGATAAAAATAAAAATCTTGAAGATTTAAAAGCTTTTCAACGTGAATGGATGGAAATCGGACATGTGCCTATTAAAGAAAAAAATAAAATTCAGGAAGAGTTTAGAAAAGCAATTGATGAACAATTTGAAAAGTTAAATATAAATAAAAATATAAAAAACACTCTTTCTTTTCAAACCAAAATTGAAAAAATTAAACAATCTCCTAATTCCGATAATAAAATAAGAAAAGAGAGAAATTATGTTTTAAATAAGATAACTGAGTTGAAAAACAACATTAATTTGTGGGAGAATAATATTGGCTTTTTTGCTTCATCTAAAAAAGCAGATGTGCTTAAATCTGAATTTCAACAAAAAATAAACAAAGCTAAAGAAGAGATAAATATCTTGGAAGAAAAGCTGAAAGTGTTGAAGGAGAGTTAATATTTTACAAAAAGTTATATAAAAAAACTAAAATTATGCAGTTAAAAAAAAATCTATTATCATTATTAATTTTATTAGTAAGCGTTCCTTTAGTAGCTCGTGATGATAATATAAACTTTGGAGTTAGAGGTGGTGTTAATTTTTCAAATGTAGATAGTGAATCGGTTCGTATTAAAGAGGATAGATGGAATTATATGAATATTGAAACTTTAGATAGAAGATATATGGGGATTCATTTGGGGTTTTTTACTCAAATTTATATGATGAATTATTTTTTGCAACCGGAGTTGCTTTATACATCAATTGGGAATTACATGAGTGAAGAAACGGAAGATGGCAAATTCCCCGAATATATACGTCATATAAGAAGAATCGATATTCCGGTTTATGCAGGCAAGAAAGTAGGTCCTGTAAGGTTTGGACTAGGCCCGGTTTTTAGTGCAATAGTTGGAGAGTCATCATTGGTCAACAACCCAAAATATGATGTTTCCGATGAAAGGCATAACAGGGGAGGCCTAGGGTTCCAGTTTGGTACAGGTTTTAACTTAAATAGACTGGTAGTAGATTTAAAATATGAAATAGGACTTTTGGATTTGGGAGATGAAATAACTATTAATGATGAAGTATATTCTTTTAATTCTAAGCCAAAACAGCTTATAGTTAGTATAGGTATATTATTTTAAAAAAATATTATAGCATTGTCTCTTTGGTTTTAAGTTCTTTGCAAGAATATTCTTGGTTTTTATTATTCTCATAATTATCAGATAGGAGCAATTCGTTAGTTATATTTTTTATATAACTTTTTATTTTTTGTCGCATATTGTATCTTAGCATCATCGATTCAGCATAAGCGCCACAAGAATGAATTGCAATTAAATCATTTCTCCTGGTTTCCGGAAGAAGTACATTTTTCCCAAAAACATCACTAGATTCACATACAGGGCCTACTATATCATATCTTTGGGGATTTCTTGAGGAAGTTGTATTTTCAATATAATGCCGGGCTTGATACAAAGCGGGTCGCATTAATTCAGTCATGCCCGCATCAGTTATAACAAAAGTTTTGTTAACACCTTTTTTTGTGTATAGTACTTTAGTTATAAGTTTCCCACATTGTGCAACCAAGCTTCTGCCCAGTTCAAAATGAATGCTAATATTTGAGGGAACTTTTAAATATTCTGCAAAAACACTAAAAAATTCATCAAAAGGAGGTATTGTGTTATTTTTTGCATCTTCATAATCTACACCTAAGCCTCCACCCATATTTAATAATATTGGATTATAATCACTTATATTAAAATCTTTCCATATTGTGTTAACTCTTTTGCAAAGATTTATAAAAGTGTCCATATTTGTTATTTGTGATCCTATATGAAAATGTAACCCTACAAATTTTAGATAATCTGAGTTTTTGACAAAATCTAAAGCGCTTTTTAGTTGAGATGTATGTATTCCAAACTTGTTTTCTTCTGTCCCTGTTGTTATATAATGATGCGTGTGTGCTTTTATATCCGGATTAACCCTTATTGCAATTTGAGCTTTTTTATTAAGAGATATTGCAATTTCTTCTACAATCTCTAGTTCTTCAATAGATTCGCAATTCAAACAAAGTATATTCTGTTGGAGAGCTTTTTTTATTTCTTCATCAGATTTGCCTGCTCCGGCAAAAACGATTTTTTTAGCCTTGAATCCTACTTTTAAAGCTTCACTTATTTCATTGCCACTAACACAGTCAACACCAAATCCTTGTTGACTTATTAATTTAGTAATAGCTGGATTATGATTTGCTTTAATTGCATAATGAATGTTAAAATTATACTTACCGGCAGAATTCTGAGCAAACGATAAAGTTTTTTTTAGCAATTCAATATCATATAAATAATATGGTGTTTTCATCTTAGTAAATTAGTGTTGTTATGTCTAGTTGTTAATAAGTTCTGCACAAATACTATTATCTGTTTCTTTTTTGGAGAATATTTTATGTAAAGCATTTAAAGCTTCCTTTTTTTGATCTTGAGGTAGCACAAGAGTTATATTACTAGAACTTGCTCCTAGTGAAATCATTCTTATATCAAAAGGTTTTACTAATTGCATTATATTTGCAACGTACCCTGGATGTAGCATATCTCCAACTACACAAATTATCGAACGGTTTTGTTCTATATTTACTCTTCCAAGATTTTTTAGTTCATTAATTAATTTATCAATTTTTGATAAATCTTCTATTGTTATTGATACTGAAACTTCAGAAGTTGTAACTACATCAACAGGTGTTTTATAAAGTTCGAATATCTCAAAAACCTTTTTTAAAAAACCATAAGCATTAAACATTCTTCCGGAGTTTACTCTTAATATAGTAATATTATCCTTTGCTGAAATAGCTTTAATTCCTCTTGTAGATGCATTAGTTTGAATTAATGTGCCGGGATAATCAGGTTGCAAAGAATTTTTTAAAATAACAGGTATATTTTTCTCCCTTGCAGGTCTTATACATGAAGGATGAAGTATTTTTGCACCAAAGTATGCAAGTTCTGATGCTTCAGTATAAGACAATTCATGAATAGGTTGCGTTCCTTCAACATAGCGAGGGTCGTTATTATGCAAACCATCTATATCAGTCCATATCTCAATTGCTGATGCATTAATAGCTGCACCTATTAGAGTTGCAGTATAGTCACTTCCACCTCTTTTTAAATTTGTTACCCTCTTATTAGAATCAAGACATATAAAACCCTGAGTGACTATTACTTTACTTTTTTTATTCTTTATCTTATTTTCTAGTTTTTTTGAAATATCATTGATTATAGGTTCCTGTTCATTATTTAAGCAAACGAACTCGAGAGCATTAACTAAAATAGAGTCTAAGCCAATATAATTAAGATAATGGTTGAAAATCTCAGAAGTTATTATTTCCCCATAACCACATATTATATCTTTATTATCAAAACTGTATTTCTGGTTGACAATTCTAATAATTTCTTCAAAATGCTCCTTAGTATCTTTGTATAAGTTTTTTTTATAAAAACTTTCACCAAACAGTTCTTCACATTGTTCAATAAAGTTTGATTCTAATGATCTTATTTGCTCAATAGATTCTTTGGTTTTACCTGATTCCCAATTTTTTGATATGCGAATTAGCTGGTTAGTCATTCCGGTCATAGCCGAACAAACAACAATACATTTGCTATTTGTCTTTACTATATTGGCAATTGACTTAATTCTTTGAGCATTTCCCAAAGATGTGCCTCCAAATTTTAATACTTTCATGAAAATTTCTTTACGATAATATAGACCTTTATATAATTTGACTTTGCAAAGAAAAAAGTTTTATTGTTAAGATTTGCAATTATGTTATAATAATAACTTGTTTTTCTAATAACGTTAATTTTTTAACAAATCCCAGTGAGTTATAAAAAAAGAGCTGTAATTACAACAGCTCTTTTTTTTCTATATTAAACTAAAATGTTTAATATTTTCAGAATTCTTGTTATAATGAATTATGCTATTTAATTTTCACGTTAGCTGCATTCATTCCTCTTCTGCCTTCTTCAAGGTCAAATGTTACTTCATCACCTTCTTTAATACGGTCAACAAGACCTGATGCGTGTACGAAGAATTCTTTGTCTGATTCAGAATCTTTAATAAATCCAAATCCTTTTAGTTCATTAAAGAACTTAACTGTTCCTGTTTTCATAAAATGTAATGTAATTTGTTTTTTATTTTAGGTACCGATAAATGCTTGATTGAGTAGTAGTTACTAATTTATAAATGCAATTTATTAGTTAGTATTTAATAATCAAAAAAACAGTTTATTAATACCAATGATTAATTTTATTAATGCAAATATATAAAAATTATTAATGGCAAAAATATTTTTTTTAAAAAATATTTTTTTATTTTAAATAAAAATCGCATATTTGTAAATGGAGTAAATCACTTAAAAGTACTAAATTTAGGCTTTTGAAGTAAAATATATAAGCATTATTTCAAATTTTGCATTATTAAAACAAACCCTTGCATATTTTTTCCTTAATCTATTTAATTTAATATTTTTATAAAAATTTTACAAGATGAATATTTTGAAATGTTTAATTTTTTCTGTATATTTACTGTTTGTTTTTGCTGATATTAGCCCTGATGGTTGTTCTGATAATAAAAATGGACAATATAAAGGTTCGGATATTTGTATTAATGATAATAACACAATAATGAAAGAGGATTCTGTTGAATATTATGGTGTTTTGAAAACTAAGGATTTAAAATCTTTAAATTTTGAAATATTGCATGACTTAAAAGAAAAAGATACATTATTTCTTTGTTTAGGAGAAACTTTAAGTGATATTTTTATTATAGATAGAAAGAATACTGATGTAAATAATGTGTTAACCTTTAGGGCTAAGCATGCTGATTATGATGCGGGTTATATGATTATTACAGTTTTTGATAAGGTTGTTAGCGGAAAAATTATGGTCCCTGAAAGTAAAGCAAGATATTCCATAAAAATGGATAATAAAAATGTTATAGTTAAGGATATTTCTAAAGAGGAAAGAGATGAAATTATTATTGATTCAGTGTTAATTCCACCAAATAAACCCTAATGACGTATTTTTTATTGAATTATTTTTTTTTAATAATATTAAAATTATATAATTATGCAAACAAAGTTATTTGATTTCAGAATTTTATTAATAGTTTTTTTTATCAGTTTTTCTTTCAATAAGTTATCAGGCCAGGATACCTTAAAATTATCTAATAGCTTTAATGAAATAGAAGGGCTTGAATATAAAGATTTTTTTCTTCCTTATGAGAGAATAGGAGAAATAGAAATAAATAAACTAGTTTACTCGGAGAGGTCTCAAAAAAAAGGTAATATATTAGAGATTGAATTGTTTGACGAGAAAACATATTTGTTGGATATTGATAGAACAAATATTAATGTAAATGGAACTTATTCTGTTAGAGGAAGATTTAAAGATTTTGAAAAAGGGTATTTTTTGCTTTCAGAAACTAATGGATATATAAATTCTACTATTAGTATTCCTGAAAAAGGCAAAAGGTATAATATTAAATCATATCCGGATTCGGATTTTGCATATATAAAAAAGCTTAACATATCTGAGCTTGATCATTTAGAGGGAGCTCCATCGCTTACTGTAGAAGATTTTCCTGAGTTCAAAATAGATGAGAAGCAACTTGAAAGATTAAAGAAAGTGAGTGAAGTGAAATCTGATGAAAGAGTTACGGTTAATGTAATGATAGTTTATACTCCTTCAGCAGAGAGCTGGGCAAACAGTAATGAAGGGTCAATATTTAATACTATAGCATCAGCTATGGAATCAGCTCAATTAACATTGGATAATAGTGTCACATATATTGATATGGTACTTGTTAATTCAGAACGTGTTGAATATACAGAAAGCGGTAACGCATCTACTGACTTGCAAAATCTAACGGAAGAAGGTAATGGTCATATGGATGAAGTTCATTATTTAAGAGAATTATACGGAGCAGATCTTGTAGTTCTTTTTGCTGATGTTGATGATGTTGGTGGTATTGCTTGGTTATTAAATAACAGATTAGGAAATCCCAATATTGCATTTTCATTAACACGTATTCAACAAGCTTCTTCTTCTTATACTCACATCCATGAAATGGGTCATAATATGGGTTGCCATCACCATAAAGAGCAAAGTATGCAACCTGGTCCAACTATATGGGATAATTGGAATAATAATAGATGGTCAGCAGGATGGAGATGGGAAGGAAGTGATAATCAAATGTATTGTTCTGTTATGACTTATAGTAGTGGGCAATATTTTGATGATGGAAGAAATGCTACTACCGTGCCGGTTTTTTCTAACCCTGATCGCACACATTCAGGCGTTTCTGTGGGTCATGGTGCTGATGGGGATAACGCTAGAACTCTTCGTGAATTAAGACATATAATATCAAGTTATTATGAAGCCCCTGCTAGAGACACCCTTCCTCATGTTAGCTTTCATGTTAAGGATAGACTTGACAATCCTGTTGAAAATGCTAAAATTACAATAAATTATGATTTTAGTAAACAAACAAAGAGTGAGCATAAAGAAAGAAAGCCAAAGGATAATAATTTTAAAGAAAAAAAGTCATCAGTTAATTCACTTTCTTTTAATTATATAAGTTCCGAGTTTTATTCTAAAAAGAGTGAAACTATAAAACCTTTTAATGAAAATACTAAAACAAACAAAGATGGAGAATGGATACATTGGGATAATGGTAATAATGAAAATAGAATAGGAACCGGTTCTCCGGCAAATTTTAGTATAGCAAGTAGATGGACGCCTTCTGATTTAACAGATTATCACGGAATGGCAATTGATAGAGTAAGTTTTGTTCCAGCTTATCAACAAGCTATTTACACTATAAATATTTGGAGAGGGGAAGATGCTGAACTAATATACTTTCAGGATGCTAAAGGTTTAGAAATTGATGAGTGGAATACTATTGAACTGGATATTCCTGTTTTAATAGATACTAGTGAAGAATTATGGTTTGGTGTAAACATTATTACACAAGGTGGACATCCCGCCGGCTGCGATCAAGGGCCACATATTCCTGGTAAAGGTAATATGATGTATTTTAATGATGAGTGGTCTGAATTAAATGAGCTTAACAATATTCTTACATACAACTGGAATTTACAAGCGCATGTCGTAGAACCTGAGCCTGTTATTTTATATACTGATAGTGATGGCAATGCCGACTTTAATGCTATAAAGGCTTTATATTCATTCACAGCAGAAAAAGATGGATATGACTCTAAAACCGGGTTTTTTGAACTGGATGATAATAAAATGCATAAAAGTATTACTTTGTTTAACTATATTTTAGATCTTGAAGCCAACCCATCTAGTGCAGGAACTGTTGAGGGAGAAGGAGCTTATTCTGCAGGCGAGGATGTTTCAATTACTGCAATCCCTGAAGATGATTATATATTTGTTCATTGGGTTGACCAATATGGAAACAGCTTATCGGAGAACGCAAATTATAATTATACTATGCCGGATGAAGACATGCTTGTAACAGCAATTTTTCAGAAAGAAGGAGAAACAAAAATTGTTGAAAAAGATGAGTTTGAATTACAAATATTCCCAAACCCATCTTATGAAGGGTTTGAAATTAAATCAAACCAAAAAATATATAAAATAAAAATAGTTGATGTAAAAGGTAATATTGTTAATGTCATTGAAGAAGAAGGTTCGTATATATATATTGAAGACTTAGGTGTTACAGCAGGTATATATTTTATGCAGGTTTACTTTGAGAATACAGTTATAAATAGGCAAATTAAAATTTTAAAATAACAATATAGTTTTAAATAAAATAATTCGTTATAATTAAACATTAATGTAATTAGATTTGTTTAATTTTGTGTATCCATTAATTAAATACTAACTAATATTTAATGTGAAAAGATATGCTTAAAGTGAGCAGATCTTTATTAAAAAATAAATTGTAAAAAATATATTATTAATAATCTAATATAATAAAATGAAAACTATGAAAAGAATATTAATTTATGCATTTTTAATTTTTATATCAATATCAAATCTATCAAGTAAAGAATTTTTAAAGTTATTCAATGAGTTTAATAATAGTAAAGAATTAAGTATTGATGTAGATAATCTATATTTGCCATATAAAGATATAAGTTCAGTTAAATTTAATAGTAAATTGTTGGATGAGAATAATTATGATATTGGAGATTATATAGGTATAGAACTTACGGATGGTAATTTATATATGGCCAAAATTGACAGGATAAACAGAAATGTTAATGGAACTTTATCCGTTAGAGCCAGGTTTAAGGATCATGAAATGGGTTATATGATTTTAAGTGAAACGAAAGGGCATGTAGTTGCAACTGTTAGAATACCCGAAAAAAGAGAGATGTATAGCATACAGTCAAATAAAGAAAAAGGCTTTGCATATTTAAAAACTATTGATGTTCCTAATATGGATATCTTAGAAACAGAAGTTTTAATTCCAGATAAAGCTCCAAAATTTGATAAAGAAAGATTAGAAAAAATAAAAGAAGCCGCAAAAAAGAGTAAGACAGGCAATATAGCTGAAATAAATGTAATGATTGTATATACACAAAGAGCAAAAAATTGGTCAAATAATAACCAAGGTTCTATAGAAAATACAGTTGCTCAATCAATGGAAATAGCTCAATTGGTTTTAGATAATAGCGATACAAGAATTAACATGAACCTTGTCAACTCTTCACTGGTTGATTATACAGAAAGTACACAGGGTGGTTCAACGGACTTAGCGAGATTGACAGACCCAACAGATGGTTATATGACTCGAGTGCATGAATGGAGAGAGACGTATGGAGCTGACCTTGTTGCCCTTTTTGCTTCCGTTAGCGATGTTGGTGGAGTTGCTTGGTTGCTGACTTATAGAAGAGGTCTTCCGGATATGGGGTTTTCTTTGACAAGGATTGAGCAAGCCGGAACTAGTTATACTCATATTCACGAAATGGGTCATAATATGGGAGCTCATCACCATGCCCAGCAAAATTTTCAGCCGGGACCAACTCAATGGAATGACTGGTCTGCAAACAGATGGTCTGCCGGATGGAGATGGCTCGGAAATGATGATGAAATGTATGTGACAGTTATGTCTTATAATCATGGTAGTTATTATGATGATGGAATAAATGCCGAGAGAGCTCCTTACTTTTCAAATCCAAATATTATCTATAAAGGGCAACCAACCGGTATTACTATGGATGCTAATAATGCCCGTACATTAAGAGAAATTAGACATGTTATAGCTTCATACATGTCTATAGGTGACGGAGAAATGCCAAAAACATCTTTTTTTGTTAAAGATCAAGAAGGAAGAGCTGTTGAAAATGCAAAAATATCAATTGAGCATAGCTCTAAGAAAGATAATAATAATAAAGATGATGATGGGCAATGGATACAATGGGATAATGGACATAATGCCTACCAAGTCGGGACAGGTGGACAGGCAGAATTTAAAATTGCCAGTCGCTGGGAGCCATCAGACTTAACTAATATGCAAGGAAAGGTG
>SL_3KL_010_SEDDRAFT_10003805_pt1 | contig 13686 bp, 11 predicted proteins | sample SodLakKL_010_SED_2_FD_10381 | JGI IMG/M metagenome (IMG submission 10381)
TAATTACACAGAAAGCAGTATATGATAAAACCCTGAGCAATATCCAGGAAGTTAATGCCCGTGGTGGCGCCGTATTTGCAATCACCATGGAAGGTTATGATGATGTTGCCGAGCAGGTAGAGTCGATTTTTTATCTGCCCCCGGTTAACGATATCCTGGCCCCGGTCCTGGCGGCAGTACCGACACAGTTGATTGCTTACTATGCCGCCCTGGCCCGCGGTAGTTCAGTTGATAAACCCCGTAACCTGGCCAAAAGTGTAACAGTCGAATAATTATATCTGCATAGGTTTGCGGTATGGTCAAAGGAGATTAATATGACTGATAAGAATGGAACTGAAGGTAAATCAAATTTTATTTACTCCATGATCAGGGAAGATCTTGCCAAAAGCACATTGGGAGATAACCCGGTCCACACCCGTTTTCCACCCGAACCTAACGGTTACCTGCATATAGGCCATGCCAAGGCGATCCTGCTTAATTATTTTATTGCCAGGGATTTTCATGGCAAATTTAACCTGCGTTTTGATGATACCAACCCTATCAAAGAAGAGCAGGAGTTTGTTGACTCAATAATCGAAGATATTCGCTGGTTGGGAGCAGATTGGGAAGATCGCCTGTTTTTCAGTTCTGACTACTTTGAAGTAAAGTATCAGTTTGCCTGCCGCCTGATAGAGGCCGGCAGGGCTTATGTCTGCGATTTAAACCAGGAAGAGATCAAGGAATATCGTGGGACACTGACCGAACCGGGAACTGAAAGCCCCTATCGTAATCGTTCCGTGGAAGAAAACCTTGAATTATTTGAAGGAATGCGTAAAGGAGAATTCCCCACGGGAAGCAGGGTTTTGAGGGCAAAAATTGATATGGCTTCCGGTAACCTTAATATGCGAGATCCCGTCATCTACCGCATTTTACATGCCGATCACCACCGTACCGGTGACAAATGGTGTATTTACCCTATGTATGATTTCGATCACCCTTTTTCTGATTGCCTGGAAGGGATCACCCATTCTCTTTGTTCGATCGAATATAGCGATCACCGTCCTCTTTATGACTGGATTGTCGATCGCGCTGTGGAGCTCGTGCCGGAAGTGGTAAAGTATCGCTCCCGCCAGACGGAATTTGCACGTCTTAACATGACTCACACTGTTATGAGCAAGCGCAAGCTGCGCCGTTTGGTTGAAGAGAAATACGTATCTGGCTGGGATGACCCCCGCATGCCGACCATAGCCGGTCTGCGAAGAAGAGGGGTAACCCCACAGGCGATTGCTGACTTCCAGGAGAGAGTTGGGGTATCGAGGGCTGAAAGTACCGTAGACCTGGCCCTGCTGGAGCACTGTATCCGCCAGGAACTTGAAAATACAGCTCCCCGCCTGATGGCTGTTCTTGATCCGGTCAGGGTAGTGATAACCAACTGGCCGGAAGATAAGACCGAAATGTGTGAAATGGAAAACCTGCCCGGCAATGATAGTGCAGGCAAGCGGGAGGTGCCCTTTAGCAGGGAGATTTACATTGAACGCGAGGATTTTATGGAAGACCCGCCGAAAAAGTTTCACCGACTCAGTCCCGGTAAAGAGGTCCGCCTTAAAGGCGCTTATGTGATTTGCTGCGAAGAAGTAATCAGGGATAATGAAGGCAATATCATCGAACTGCGCTGTACTTATGATCCTCTGACCAGGAGTGGATCTGATACCAGCGGCAAAAAAATAAAAGGAGTAATCCACTGGGTTTCTGTACAGCACGCAGCGACCATTAAAGTGAATTTGTACGACACCTTATTTACAGTGGAAAACCCCGAGGAAGACAGCGAACAGGATTTTACCAGTCATATCAATCCGCAATCGCTTATTGTCTGTGAAAACGTACCTGCTGAACCGGCAGTAGCCGAGGCTAAGCCCGGAAGCCGCTTCCAGTTTTTACGCAAAGCTTACTTTTACTTTGATCCGAAAGCATCGGCAGACGGACAGCCGGTCTTTAACCGTATCGTTCAGCTAAAAGACAGCTGGGCAAAAATAAAGAAAAAGTAAAGCAGGTACCTGTTCCCCTATTTTACTACTAGATTTTAAAGTCCCCGTTTTCCTGGACAAGTTTACCGTCCAAATAGATTTTGCCGTTGCTGCGTAGATCTTTTACCATGTCCCAATGGACTGCAGACTGATTGATCCCGCCACCTTTGGGATAGGCGCGCCCCAAAGCCAGGTGGATTGTGCCCCCGATTTTTTCATCAAAGAGGATGTCCTTGGTGAACTTGGTAATACCGTAATTGGTGCCTATACCGAATTCGCCAATTCGTTTTGCCCCTTCATCAGTTTCGATCACTTTTTGCAGCAGCGCTTCATTTTTATCGGCACTTGCTTTTACAACCTGTCCCTTCTTAAACTCCAAGCGGACATTGTTAACTTCCCGGCCCTGGTAAATAGCAGGGAAATCATAGTTGATATAACCTTCTGCCGAATCATCGACGGGAGCATAGAATACCTCGCCATCCGGCATGTTATGGCTGCCGTCGCAGACAATGCCGGATCTGCCGGCCAGGTTAAATTTCAGATCAGTATTTTCACCGACCAGGTGCACTTTTTGACCCTGGTCAAAAACTTCCTTAATCTTTTTCAAAAATTCTGCCTGTGCCGACCAATCTATATTTGTCGCTCCAAAAACAAAGTCTTCGTATTCATCCAGTGACATTTCTGCTTCCTGGGCCAAAGCCTGTGTGGGGAAGTTGCAAAGGGTCCAGCGGACATTACCGGATATAACCCACTCCTGGATTGGCTGCATCGCTTTCATGCGCCTGGTCATGCGGTCAGGCTCTACACCGCTTAACTCTTTCATGTTACCAGGAGCTCTAACGTTGATTAGAGCATCCGCTTTTTTGTAAATTAGCTCTTCTATATCGAGCAGGGTATCCAGCTGTTCATTGTTGGCATTTTTAAAATAAAGCGGCTGCAGGGTTGAAAAAGTCAGCTTGAGTAAAGGAAAAGCGCCCATGGCTAAAATTTTCTCGTAGAGGGTTTCTACCAGGGGTTGGCCCAGCTCAGTAGAAGAAATTAACACAGTCTCCTTTGGCTTAATCCGGGTGGAATGCTTTATCAATATATCTGCCAGTTCTTCTATTCTTGTGTCGCGCATATGATCATCCTTTCTCTAATATTTTGTAACTATTATTCGCAGGATTCTTAAAAAATTCGCTCTTTTATTAATAGATCCTTTTATTGTTTTGTAGTTGTCCAGATTGCCAAAGAAAACTGCGCTCGCTGAATGTTAAGGCTAGAATTGCACCGTTTGAGCTTCACCGGCAGTTCCATGCCTGCACTTTACGCTTGCTAAAGTTTTTTGAGCAGGCTGGATACTTGGAGGTAAATTAAACTAAGATGTCGAAACGAACCGTTTTGCTGTACTTCTTTTCAGGATTGTTTCTTTCCGATATACTAAGAATGTATATTCAACAAAGGGGGAGAAAAATGGAAAAAGTAACAGTCAGGCAAATTGTTGCAGATGCAGAAAAGTTTGCCGATCAAGAGGTTACCGTTAATGGCTGGATCAGGAATAACCGTGACCAGAAAGTTTTTGGCTTTATTGCCCTGAACGACGGGACTCATTTTAATACCCTGCAGATTGTTTATGAAAAAGACATAATATCTAATTATGATCAAGTGGCCAGGATGGGAGTCGGTTCTGCTATAAACGTTAGCGGCACCCTTGTTCTTACACCTGAGGCAAGGCAGCCTTTTGAAATAAAAGCAAGCCGGGTTGAGTTGGAAGGAGCCTCACCGGAGGATTATCCGATTCAACCAAAGCGGCACAGCAGAGAATTTTTAAGAGAAGTTGCTCACCTGCGGCCGAGGACTAATCTTTTTAACGCTGTATTCAGGGTTCGTTCAATGCTCGCTTTTGCCATTCACCGGTTTTTCCAGGAAAAAGGATTTATATATCTTCATTCCCCGATCATTACCGCCAATGATGCCGAGGGAGCCGGTGAACTGTTTAGGGTTACAACCCTTGATCCAAAGAATCCACCCCTGACAGGTGAGGGCGGNGTTGATTACAGCCAGGACTTTTTCGGCAAAAAGACAAACCTGACTGTCAGTGGGCAGCTTGAAGCAGAGGCTTATGCCCTTGCTTTTAAAGAAGTGTATACCTTCGGGCCGACATTCAGGGCAGAAAATTCTAATACTCCCCGTCACGCAGCTGAATTCTGGATGATTGAACCGGAAATTGCTTTTGCCGATCTTAATGACAATATGGACCTGGCGGAAGAAATGGTAAAATACCTGATCAACTACCTCCTTGTTCAAGCTGAAACAGAGATGTCTTTCTTTAACCAGTTTGTTGATAAAGGCTTACAGGAGCGTTTGGAAAAAATTGCTAAAGCAGAATTTGTTCGCATTAGTTATACAGAAGCAATAGAAGCCCTGGAAAAGGCGAAAGGAAAGTTTGAATATCCCGTTGAGTGGGGGAAAGACCTGCAAACCGAGCACGAACGTTACCTGACTGAAAAAGTTTATCACAAACCGGTTTTTGTTAAAGATTACCCCAAAGAAATCAAGGCTTTTTACATGCGGGTAAACGATGATCAGAAAACAGTTGCCGCAATGGACCTTTTAGTTCCCGGGGTGGGAGAAATAATCGGTGGCAGCCAGCGTGAGGAAAGAGAAGATATGCTGCTGGCCAGGATGGCTGACTTTAATATTAAACCTTCCGAATTACAGTGGTACCTTGACCTTCGTAAATATGGCGGGGTCAGGCATGCCGGCTTTGGGCTGGGCTTTGAAAGGGCAATCATGTATTTTACCGGTGTCAGCAATATCAGGGATGTAATACCCTTCCCCCGTACGGTTAATTACTGCGAATTCTAAAGAGCAGGTAAATACGCCACAATGCTTTGATTAGCAGCAGGGCAGCCAGTAATAGAAGGCTGTATACTAAATCCGGGTGAAAGAGCGTAAAAAGGCTCCATACAGAAAAACCGGCGCCAGCGGGAATAAATATAAATATAAGGTAAGCAACAAGCAATTCCAACCCGGCAGGAAGCACAATCCGCCCGAAAACCGGGAAAAATCCCCGCGGGCGGTTTTCCTTTATGTTAACGGCCCATTTTTTGGGCAGCAAAATAATTGATCTTATTGTAAAAGCAATCAGGATGATCATCAACGTGAGCAGACCCAGGTAGACCATTTTCCTGGTGCGTGAATCCGTTTCAGGGCTGATGCCCTGCATGATATCGGCAACACCCAAGGCAATGCCCATGGCTGGCAATTCAAGTTGACCGGCAAAGTTGGTCAGGACAACGACACCCCACTGATCTTTGGGAGAGAAAATCATGCCGGAATTAAAACCCTGGGTAGCTCCATCATGCATGACCAAGCTGGCACCTTCAACTTCCCTGACCACAAGGCCCATGGCATATTCGCTTTCACCATCTGCTACCTTTCCGGGTGTATGAAGTTCTGCCGCGCCGGCTTTACTTAAAATTATTGACTGATTATAGCTGCCTTCTCCCAGGTGCATTAGCAGGTAGCGACTCATATCCTCGGCGCTGGAAATAATGAATCCAGCGGCCAGAGAATTGTCCAGGTATTGGATATCTGTTGCAACGGGGAAGCTAAACCACTTCAGGTGACCTTCAGACATCCCACCGTCAATGCCATCATTTTTACTCAGATAGCTATCCTGCATTTCAAGGGGCTTAAAAATATCATTTTCAACATGAGCCATATAACCTTGCTCTGAAACCTTTTCTATGATCAGCCCTAAAATATTATAATTTGTGTTTGAATAAATGTATTGCTCACCGGGTGGATGGGCCAGGGCAATATCTTTTAAGGCCCTGATCTCTTCTTCCAGGGCTAAGGAGCTGTCATCGGCCAGGGTCGACAACCCGGCTTCCCACGGGATACCGCTGGTTTGGACCAGCAGGTGCCGCACGGTCATCGTAGAAACATCATAATCCCCGGCCATTTCAAACCAGGGCAGGTATTCCCGGACGGGGGCATCAAGGTTTAGCAGGTCCGCTTCAGCGAGCTGCATGGTTGCGACAGCTGTAAAAGATTTACTTAAAGAACCAATCAGGAAGGGGGTTTGTGGAGTTAAATTTCTGCCATTTCCTGCATGACCGTAACTTTTCAGGTATGCTATTTCACCGTTCTTGACAATACCCAGGGCCAGGCCGGGAATGCGTGAAGTCCTCATTTCTTCTTTGATAAAAGTATCTATACTTTCATTATCTATTTCAAGGTTAGCTTCAACCGTAGAAGGCACTACTGAAAAAAAAGAAAGAAGTGCCACTATTATGACAGCCAGGATGATGGGTTTTTTCAATATAATCTACCCCCTGTGGAGTATAATACTGAATAAGTATATAAGATAGATTAGTGCTGGTCAAGCTATGCTCTGACATGTTTGCAGGAACGTTTGCAGGAATCTTTGATTGACAATTGAAGTATAAAAAAGCAAATCAAGTAGTTCTTACATACAAAAGGATTAGTGATGATTACAGTTCTATTTAAAAGTATTCTAAATGAATATGTGCCCGGTGAACCCGATCAGGTTGAGTTAACCTATGAACCTGACTTAACTATCAGGGCTATTCTCGAGCAATACGGACTGCAACCTGGTCATATTGGACTGGCCATGGTTGATGGCCAGGTAAGCGATTTGGATTGCCCTTTGCACGATGGAGTTACTGTAGAATTATATCCCATCTTTGGAGGAGGCTGAAAATGAGCTTTAACGGAAAGATTTTAAAAGTTGACTTAACAAGCAGTGAAGTAAAGGTTGAAGAGCAGCCGGAAAGTTTTTACCGCCGTTACCAGGGCGGGCATGGAATTGGCTTGTATTACCTCTTAAAAGAATCGAAGCATGATGTTGATGCCCTGGAGCCGGAAAACCCTCTCATCTTTGCCCCCGGTTTACTGACAGGTTTAAGGGCTCCGGCAGTACCCCGGTATGTCGTCATAAGTAAATCACCACTGACCGGTGCACTTGGTAAATCAGAAGCAGGCGGTTACTGGGGGCCTGAGTTGAAGAAAGCCGGTTTTGATGCCCTGGTAATTACCGGTTCTTCCAAAGCTCCGGTCTATCTTCTAATCCGTGACGATAAGGTAGAAATTAAGGATGCCGGGCACCTCTGGGGGTCGGAAACCGGCCCTGTCCAGGAAAAGCTCAGGGAAGAGCTGGGGGATAAAGGAACACAGGTGGTGCAGATCGGACCGGCAGGTGAAAAGGGTGTACTTTATGCCAATATTGTAAACAACCTGGCTCATTTTAACGGCCGAAACGGTCTGGGAGCTGTGATGGGATCCAAAAACCTTAAGGCAATTGCAGTGCGGGGCAGCGGTAAGTTGAAAGCAAAAAATGAAGAACGGTTAAAAGAAATATTTCGCTGGACTGCAGGCCAGGTTAAGGAGCATCCCTTAAGCTCTATGCTTCATAAGCACGGCACGCCGGCCGGAATAAAGACGGTAAATGCCCAGGGTGGGCTGCCGACAAATAACTTTGAACTTGGCGTATTTGAAGGGGCGGAAGAGCTGGCATCGGAAGATTACAGTTTGAAACCGAAAGGCTGTTATGCATGCCCGGTGGTCTGTAAGCGCGTGGTGGAAGTAAATGAAGATGATATTGTTGTAGATAAGATGTATGGTGGTCCGGAATATGAAACCCTGGCTGCACTGGGTTCAAACTGCGGTATCGGGGATCTCAAAGTTGTAGCCAAGGTCAATGAAATATGCAACCGCAATACCCTGGATACCATAACCCTGGGTATGACCATATCCTTTGCTATGAAGTGTTTTGAAGAAGGAATTATAGGGCCGGATGACACAGATGGTATGGAGCTTAAATTCGGCAATAAAGATGTCCTTATTCCCCTGGTGGAAAAAATAATTAAGAGGGAAGGGATCGGTGACCTGCTGGCCCTGGGTAGCAAAAAAGCAGCGGAGAAATTTGGCCCCGAAAGCAAGAAATATCTTGTTGAATCAAAGGGGCAGGAAGCGCCAATGCATGACCCGCGTGTGAAAACCGGCCTGGGTTTGCAGTACGCACTTTCAATAAATGGTGCCGATCACTGGTTTGCCCAGCATGATCCTTTCTTTGCAGCAGAAGATGGGTTCGGTGTTATAGAAATGGCGGGCCTGGGGTTAACTGAAGCAGTTGACCCATTAGATACTGGAATGGCCAAAGTGAGGTTAATATACTATACCAGCGTTTTAAACAGTGTTTATGATTTACTCGGAGTTTGCGTTTTTGGCTATGTTGCCCGCAGCCTGATCCCATTAAATTTCTTGCTGGATCAGGTCGTTGCGGCAACCGGCTGGAAAACAAGCTGGTTTGAGCTGATGAAAGCCGGGGAGAGGGCTATGGCCATGGCCCGGGAGTTTAACCGCAGGCAGGGTCTTGAGCAGGAAGCGGATAAGCTATCAGAAAGCTTTTACCGACCCCTGGCCAAAGGGCCATTTGCGGGCAAGATCACTCTCCAAGAAGAAGATCTTAATGATGCAGTAGAAAAGTATTATGCTTTGGCGGGGTGGAATAAAAATGGAGGAGTTAGCCGGAACAAGCTGGAGGAGTTAGGTCTAGGCTGGCTGGTTCAATAAATCTGAAGAATAATGTAACATAAAAAATTAAAAAGGATTTTTCAATGAAGGGAGATATCTGTTTATGGTTCATCCTTTTAGCCTGCCGGGTGTCAATTATTACGGACAGGGTGCAATTACTAACCTTAGTGACGAACTGAAGGAGCACCGGGCTAGTAAAGTTTTTCTGGTGTCAGATTCAGGAGTCGCATCTGCAGGAATTGTTGAAAAGGTTTCAGATCTGGTTAAAGCAAACGGGCTAGTAGTAATCCAGTACCTTGATGTAAAGCCCGAACCGACTGTTAAGGATCTGGAAAACTGCTTGGAAGTATTTAATAGCAATAAGTGCGACCTGATTATCGGCCTTGGTGGTGGCAGTCCGCTTGATGTTGCCAAAGGGGTTTCGGTTCTGGCTACAAATGATAGCAGCATTTTAGATTATGTCGGCGTTAACCTTATTCCAAAACCAGGTATTCCAAAAGTATTAATTCCTACAACATCAGGAACCGGTGCGGAAGTTACTAAAAATGCAATTTTCACCGATCAGAAGGAAAAGTTAAAAAAAGGAGTGGTTAGCAAATACCTTATTCCCGATGTGGCCATTGTCGATTCAGAACTGACCTTGTCTGTACCGCCCGCCGTTACGGCTGCAACTGGAATGGATGCTCTTACGCATGCCATCGAGTCATACACTTCTCCTAAGGCTACTATCCAGACAGACCTCTATGCCCTCAGAGCAATAGAACTGATAAGCGCCAGTCTCAGGCGTGCTGTTGCTTTTGGCAGCGATAAAGATGCCAGGGAGAAGATGGCTCTGGGTTCTGTTTTCGCCGGAATTTCCCTCGCCAACGCTGGCGTTGGTGCAGTTCATGCCTGCGCCTATCCTTTGGGCGGGAAATTTGGAACAGGTCATGGTGTTACCAATGCCCTGCTTCTGCCTTACATCATGGAATATAACCTGATTGGTGATATGCAAAAATTTGCCAATATTGCCCGTGCCATGGGCGAAGTCACAGAAATGCTCTCTTTACGTGAACAAGCTGAGCTGGCCTGCAAAGCAGTGCTTTCGCTGTCCCGCGATATCGACATACCTCAGAAGTTAAGCGAGCTCGGGGTCAAAAAAGAAGATATTCCGGGATTAGCCGAAGCATCAATGAAGGTTACACGGTTAATGGACAACAATCCCAAAAAACTGACCCTGGAAGAAGTGCAGGAATGTCTGTATAAAGCACTTGATTAGTTTTGTGAGGTGAATCTAAATANTGGGAAACCTGACGGTTGATTTAAAAGGAAAAGTGGCTGTTGTAACCGGCGCCGGCAAAGGTATTGGCAGGGCTATAGCCCTGGCCCTGGCAGAGTCGGGTGCGGAAGTGTTTGCTGTCAGCCGGACTTTAAAAGACCTGGAACAGTTAAAAACAGAAATTGAGAAAGGAGGTGGCAAATGTTCAATTATCAGCTGTGATGTGCAGGATGTACCGGCAATAGAAAAGATGATCGACCAGGTTAATGATCAGGCAAAAAACATTGATATCCTGGTTAACTCAGCAGGGCTGAATATTCAGGTCCACGCTCTCGAGGTAACCGAGGAACAGTGGGATACAATCATGAACACCAACCTGAAGGGCGCTTTTTTCGCTTCACAGTTTGCGGCTAAGGTAATGAAGAAGAACGGAGAAGGTCGCATCATCAACATTACGTCAACAATGGCTATGGTAGGTTTCTATAATAGGGCAGCCTATTGTGCCAGTAAGGGCGGTCTGACCCAGGCAACAAAAGCCATGGCGGTTGAGCTGGCAGAGTATGATATTAAAGTTAACTGTGTGGCGCCGACATTTTTAAAAACTCCACTGACAGAACCGATGTTTGAAGACAAGGAATTTTATAATGAAGTAATTAGCCGGATACCTTTAGGGAAAATAGGGACTCCGGATGATGTCGTCGGCGCGGTTTTATACCTTACCTCAGATGACGCCGGCATGGTTACAGGAAGCACTATCCTGGTGGATGGCGGCTGGGTAGCCTGGTGATATATTAGATATGACTGTAGTTGTACTTCCACTGTAATTATATTATATTTAACAATGAATATCTTTCTATTATATAGCTATACACCTTTGTAAAGCGCTACCAGCGGTTTTTACCTGGAGAGCGCTTTCTTGCGTGGGTGGAAATGTGAAGAATATTTTTCCTGTCAATATAATTAGTTATACCGCCAAAGATATGATACCATTTAAGCAGAACAAACAAGCAAAAGCTTTTATAATATAAAGGGCAGGAGGTAGGTATATGCTTAATGCGGATCAGTACCTGGAATCTTTACGGCTTATAAACTATAAAGTTTATATGTTTGGTGAAGAAGTAAAAAATGTGGTCGACCACCCAATCATCCGGCCATCTATCAATGCGGTGGCTAAAAGCTATGAACTTGCTGCAGATTCTGATTATGAGGATTTAATGACGGTAAAATCAAATCTTACCGGCCGGAAGATTAACCGTTTTACTCATCTTCATCAGAGCAGTGATGATTTGATTCAGAAGGTGAAGATGCAGCGACTGCTTGGTCAGAAAACCGCCGCCTGTTACCAACGCTGTGTCGGGTTTGATGCTTTTAATGCTGTGGACAGTGTAACCTGTGAGATGGATAATGAACTGGGCACTGATTATCACCAGAAGTTCAGGAGATACTTAAAGAAGATCCAGGAAGAGGACCTGGTGGTGGACGGGGCAATGACCGATCCGAAGGGGGATCGTTCCCGGCGTCCACACCAGCAGGATGATCCAGATCTATTTATGCGGGTTAGCGAAAGAGGAAAAGACGGCATTATTGTCCGGGGGGCCAAGGCCCATCAAACCGGGGCCCTCTCTTCCCACGAGATCCTGGTTATGCCGACAGCAGCTATGGGCGAAGACGATTCTGCTTATGCAGTCTCTTTTGCCGTGCCCAGCGACAGTGCTGGGATAATTTATGTTTACGGGCGGCAGTCCTGTGATACTCGTAAACTTGAAGAAGGGACAATGGATGTAGGCAACTGTCGTTATGGAGGGCATGAATGCCTGGTTATTTTTGAAGATGTTTTTGTGCCCTGGGAACGGGTATTTATGTGCGGTGAATATAGTTACACTGCTGCCCTGGTTGAACGCTTTGCCGGGTATCACCGCCAGAGCTATGGTGGCTGCAAGGTTGGTGTAGGAGATGTATTGATCGGTGCCGCAGCCCTGGCGGCAGAGTATAACGGTGCGGCTAAAGCATCACATATTAAAGATAAGTTAATCGAGATGATTCACTTGAATGAAACTCTCTATGCCTGCGGCATAGCCTGCTCCAGCCAGGGAAGTGCTACCGCTTCGGGAACTTACCTGATTGATTTACTGCTGGCCAATGTGTGCAAACAGAATGTAACCCGTTTTCCGTACGAGATAGCCCGCCTGGCTGAAGATATAGCTGGAGGTTTGATGGTGACCATGCCCTCGGAGCAGGATTATCGCCATCCGGTAGTTGGTCCTTACCTGGAAAAGTACCTGCAGGGTGCGAGCGGAGTGCCGACCGAACATCGCTTGAGAGTTTTGCGCCTGATTGAAAACCTGACCCTCGGTGCCGCTGCTGTTGGATACCGGACAGAGTCTATGCACGGGGCCGGTTCTCCCCAGGCCCAGAGGGTTATGATTCAGCGGCAGGGCAGCCTTGAAGAAAAGAAGAAATTAGCCAGGATTATCGCCGGGATAGATAACGAAGTATAGAATATTAAAAGGAGGCAGCTTTAATTGAAAGCAGCAGAAGGAAAAGTGGGACGGGTTTTTGTGATTCGTCTTGAAGATGAAGATGTTATTCCAGACTGCCTGGAAAAATTTGCCGAAGAAAAAGATGTTAAAACAGGCCTGGTTACCTTAATTGGTGGTATGACTGAAGGCAATATTGTTACCGGTCCCCGGCAAACTACAGTAATGCCACCTGACCCGATGATTACTCCCGTAGATGAAGCCCATGAAACCTTAGGGGTAGGAGTGTTGGCTTTAGATGAAAATGAGCGTCCCAAGCTTCACCTCCACGGAGCCCTGGGCAGAACCGGCAGCTTTAAGGCCGGCTGCTTTCGTCCGGGTTTAAAGACCTGGCTGGTTGGTGAAGTGATAATTACAGAAATAACCGGGGTTGAAAGCAGGAGAGTCCTTGATGAAAAAAGTGGCTTTATCCTGCTGGAGCCAGGCAATTAATCAGCAAACAGCAGGTGGTCTTTAATGAAAAAAAGAAGTCATTCCGTTGAACATGCCGGAAAAACGATACCTTTTACTGTGGTCAGAAAGAAAGTTAAAAATGTTAACCTGAGAGTTAACCCCGATGCGACGGTGGTTGTTTCGGCTGGTAATAAGGTGCCTGTCGAATATATAGAGCAACTGGTGATAAAAAAGGCGCCCTGGATCATAAAAGCGTTGGAGCATTTTACTGAGCAGAGAAGCAACAAAAACAGCCGCCAGTATGCTACGGGAGAAGTGATTAGCTATCTCGGGCAGGCCTATTCCCTGCAAGTAGTAGCGGTAAAGAAGCAGGAAGAAGTAATAATCGACCAAGGGGTATGCTACCTATTTGTTAAGGATGACGGTGACTTTAAGCGTAAAGAGCATCTCATCACAGAATGGTACAAGGAGCAGGCACGGCTGCTTTTCGGGCAATCCCTGGAAAAAGTTCATCCCCTGGTTTCGGAGCAGGGGATAGTTAAGCCTACTATTACTGTGAGAAAGATGAAAACCAGATGGGGTTCCTGTTCATGGAGCAGGAATAAAATTACTCTTAATAGTGAGCTGGTAAAGGCGCCATGGCCATGTATAGACTATGTTGTGCTTCACGAATTGGCCCACTTTAAGAACCGCAAGCATGACCATGATTTTTATAACTTTCTAACTGAAATGATGCCTGACTGGAAAGAAAGACGCAAGCTCTTAAAGGGCATCATTGATGCACCCTAAAATTTAAGGCAAATCATTAAGCCTGCTTTTGCAGGGGCTTAAGCATATGTTCCCTCAGCTCTTTATAGGCCAGTGCCCCGGTGGTGTGACCCTTGTTGATTGTTTCAACCGGCAGATCGCCATATGATGCTTTCTGCTGTTCGTACCTGATCAAAGCATCATG
>SL_3KL_010_SEDDRAFT_10003806_pt1 | contig 13686 bp, 15 predicted proteins | sample SodLakKL_010_SED_2_FD_10381 | JGI IMG/M metagenome (IMG submission 10381)
CACGAACGCAGGATCGAGGGGCGATGACCAACCTCCGCCTACCACCGCCCCTGAGTCTGTACGTGCACCTGCCTTGGTGTGTGCGCAAGTGCCCCTATTGCGACTTCAACTCGCACGAGCAGCGCGGGGAACTGCCGGAACGGGCCTACGTCGATGCCCTGCTGCTGGACCTGGAGTCCCAGCTGCCGCGCGTCTGGGGGCGCCGGCTGGAAAGCATCTTCATCGGCGGCGGCACGCCCAGCCTGTTCTCCCCCGAGGCCATCGACGAACTCCTGTCGGGCCTCCGCGCGCGCCTGCCCTGGCGGCCCGACCTGGAGGTGACGCTGGAAGCCAACCCCGGGACGGCGGAGCGTGGTTTCTTTCGCGGCTACCGTGACGCCGGGGTCAACCGGCTGTCCCTGGGGATACAGAGCTTCGATCCAGCGCTGCTGCGGGAGATCGGGCGGATTCATGACGATGCCGATGCCCATGCCGCGATCGCCCAGGCGCAAGCCGCCGGCTTCGACGAGGTCAACCTGGATCTGATGTTCGGACTCCCCAGCCAGTCGCTGGCCCAGGGGCTGGCCGACCTCGAGACCGCGATCGCCGCCCGGCCCAGCCACATCTCCTGGTACCAGCTGACGCTGGAACCGAACACGCTGTTCGCCGCCCGTCCTCCGGTCCTGCCGGCGGACGAGGTCGTCGACGAACTCTTTGCCCAGGGGCAATGCGTACTCGAACACGCGGGCTATACTCGTTATGAAGTCTCGGCCTACGCGGGGGCGGGAAGCGAATGCCGGCACAACCGGAATTACTGGGAATTCGGCGATTATCTGGGCCTTGGGGCCGGTGCCCACGGCAAGGTCACCGACGTGGCCGCGCAGACCGTGACGCGCCTCCTGAAACCGAGGCATCCCGAGGCCTACCTGCGCGAGCCGCGCACCATCAGCCTGACCCCGATCGAGCCCCGGTCGCTACCCTTCGAGTTCATGCTCAATGCACTTCGCCTGACGGCGGGCGTCCCTGCGGAGCTGTTCCCGGAGCGCACGGGATTGCCATTGGAAGGCATCGGCCCGGTACTCGCCCGGGCGCGGGCGCGCGGCCTGCTGGATGCAGACCCGGCATTCCTGCGCGCTTCGGAACCCGGCCTGCGCTTTCTCAACGACCTGCTCGAGATGTTTTTGGACACCCATGACGCGACCACTTGAGTTCGTGACCTACCCCTGCCCCTGGTGCGGCGAACCCGGGGAGACCAGCGTGGACATGGTCAGCGGCGAGCGCGAGTGGGTCGAGGACTGCGGCGTCTGCTGCTCCCCGATCGTCTTCCGGCGCGTCGATTCCGGGGCCGGCGAGGACCCCGAGATCGCGGTCTGGCGGGAGGGGGAATGACACTGGCACCGGCCTACTCACCGATGGATTGCGAGCAGTACTCGCGGCTGGAGCTGGCCATCCTGCATGGGAGAACGCTGCGCCTGCGCTGGGTCGGCAGAGGCATGAGCCACATTGAGTACGTTCACCCCGAGGATCTGCGCACCCGGCGCCATGCCGAATACCTCCTGCTGCGCGACGCCATGACCCGGCGCCGCTTCCTGCGTCTCGACCGGATCGTGCACTTCGTCGAAATTGCCTAGCGAAGCGCAGGGCCGGTTAGCCCAGAGGGCGTAACCCGACGGGTCCCGGACCCACCCATGGCCGCTAAGCAGCGTCGTCCCCGGCACGTCGGGTTACGCTACGCCAACCCGACCTACAGAACTGGGCCGTGACTTTCACGCTGACGTCAGGCGCGGCGCATCATGTCGAAGAAGTCGGCGTTGGTCTTCGAGGACTGCATGCGGCCAAGCAGGAACTCCATGGCCTCGGTGTCGTCCATGCCGTGCAGGAACTTGCGCAGGATCCACAGCTTCTGCAGTTCGTCGGGATCGGTCAGGAGTTCCTCGCGGCGGGTGCCGGAGCGGTTCACGTTGATGGCGGGGTACACCCGCTTCTCCGCGATACGCCGGTCGAGGTGGATCTCCATGTTGCCGGTGCCCTTGAATTCTTCGTAGATCACCTCGTCCATCTTGGACCCGGTGTCCACCAGCGCGGTGGCGAGAATGGTCAGGCTGCCGCCTTCCTCGATATTGCGCGCGGCGCCGAAGAAGCGCTTCGGCCGGTGCAGGGCGTTGGCATCGACACCGCCGGTCAGCACCTTGCCGGAACTGGGAACCACGGTGTTGTAGGCACGCGCCAGGCGGGTGATGGAGTCGAGCAGGATCACGACGTCGCGCTTGTGCTCGACCAGACGCTTGGCCTTCTCGATCACCATCTCGGCGACCTGCACGTGACGTGTCGCAGGCTCGTCGAAGGTGCTGGACACAACCTCGCCGCGCACCATCCGGGTCATCTCCGTGACCTCCTCCGGGCGCTCGTCGATCAGCAGCACGATCAGGTAGCTGTCGGGGTGATTGGTGGCGATGCTCTGGGCGATGTTCTGCAGCATCAGGGTCTTGCCGGCCTTCGGCGGCGAGACGATCAGGCCGCGCTGGCCCTTGCCGAAGGGGGCGACCATGTCGATCACCCGGGCGGTGATGTCCTCGGTGGAGCCGTTGCCCCGCTCCATGCGCATGCGCTGGTTCGGGTGCAGCGGAGTCAGGTTCTCGAACAGTACCTTGTGCCGGGCCGCCTCGGGCGGCTCGAAGTTGATCTCCGAGACCTTCAGCAGCGCGAAGTAGCGCTCGCTGTCCTTGGGCGGTCGGATCTTGCCGGAGATGGTGTCCCCGGTGCGCAGGCCGAAGCGCCGGATCTGGCTGGGCGAGACGTAGACGTCGTCGGGGCCTGCCAGGTAGGAGCTGTCCGCTCCGCGCAGGAAGCCGAAGCCGTCGGAGAGTATCTCGAGCACTCCGTCGCCGAAGATCGGCTCGCCATTCTTGGCGTGGGCCTTCAGGAGAGCGAAGATAATGTCCTGCTTGCGGGCGCGGGACATGTTCTCGATGCCCTGGGTCTCGGCCATTGCCACAAGCTCTGCAGCCGTGTTCTGCTTCAATTCGGTGAGGTTCATTGGGTGCTGTTCAGACGTGAGTAGATGCGGGATAGCCCGGCAGCCGGCTTGGTTGCGGTGGGCTTCTGAGGGGGGCGGGGCGCGCCGCCAAGGGGGCGCACCCTCTGAATATAGGGGAGCCCGAGCGATCAGGCAAGCGTTATTGCAAAGGAAGGTAAAGCGGGTAGGGTCGCCGGCCGCGAAATAGCGGCCGGACCGGGCCTCAGAGGTGCTGGTCGAGAAAGGCGGTCAGCTGGGATTTGCTCAGCGCACCGACCTTGGTCGCCTCGACGTCACCATCCTTGAACAGCATCAGCGTGGGGATGCCACGGATTCCATATTTGGGGGGCGTGGCGGGGTTTTCGTCGATGTTGAGTTTGGCAACCCTCAGTTTGCCGTCGTATTCTTCTGCAATCTCGTCGAGAATCGGGGCGATCATCTTGCAGGGCCCGCACCATTCGGCCCAGTAGTCCACGAGCACTGGCCGGTCCGATTTCAGGACGTCGTCCTCGAAACTGGCATCCGAGATATGATGAATGTTTTCGCTCACTCCGTATCCTCGTCGATTGGCTGCGGGGCACGGAATGCGCACCCTTCGTTACCCCGTACTATCCGCCAGATTCACGGGTGAATTCAAGTTTACCGGGTATCCTGCCCATGGGAGACACATGACCGCGGCCGACAAGTCCAGCATCCGCTTCGAAGGCTTCGACCTTCCTGAACCCGTACTTCAGGGCGTCCGGGACGCGGGTTTCGAGTACTGCACGCCGATCCAGGCCGAAACCCTGCCCATCGCGCTCGCCGGGCACGACGTCGCCGGCCAGGCCCAGACCGGCACCGGCAAGACCGCCGCCTTCCTGGTCGCGGCCTTCAACCGCCTGCTGCGCCATCCCCCGGCCGAGGACAGGCGGGCCAACGACGTGCGCATGATGGTGCTCGCACCGACCCGCGAACTGGCCATCCAGATCCACAAGGACGCCCTGCTGCTGGGCAGGCACACGGGGCTGAAGTTCGCCCTCGCCTACGGCGGCACCGGCTACGAACAGCAGCGCGAGGAACTCGGCGCCGGTGCCGACGTGCTGATCGGCACGCCGGGCCGGATCATCGACTACCACAAACAGCACGTCTTCGGCCTGAAACGGGTCGAGGTGGTGGTCCTCGACGAGGCTGACCGCATGTTCGACCTCGGGTTCATCAAGGACATCCGCTATCTGCTGCGCCGCTGCGCCCCACCCTCGGAACGCCAGTCGATGCTGTTCTCGGCCACACTGTCCTGGCGCGTGATGGAACTGGCGTACGAGCACATGAACAACCCGGAGAAGGTGCAGGTCGAGGCCGAAACAGTCACGGCCGACAACATCAACCAGGTCATCTACTATCCCGCCAACGACCAGAAGATCCCGCTGCTGATCGGGTTGGCAAAAAAGCTGAAGCCCGAGCGGGCCATCGTGTTCGTGAACACCAAACACTGGGCGGAGCGGGTCTGCGACTGGCTCAACGCGAACGATCTTCATGCCGCGCTGCTCTCAGGTGACGTGCCGCAAACCAAGCGCACGCGACTGCTGGCGCAGTTCGGGGAGGGGCAGTACGCCTACCTCGTGGCCACCGACGTGGCCGCTCGCGGCCTGCACATCCCCGACGTGACCCACATCTTCAATTTCGACCTGCCGCAATCGGGCGAGGACTACGTGCACCGAATCGGCCGAACGGGCCGCGCCGGGGCGGCAGGAGACGCGATCAGCTTCGGCTGCGAGGACTCCGCGTTCTATCTCCCGGACATCGAAACCTACCTGGGCAGCCGCATTCCAACCGAGATGCTCTACCCCGAGGACCTTCCGCAGCAACTCAACCGCCCAGCACCAAGACCACGGCGCAAGCCCGAGGAGCGTGGCCGTGGCGGTCCTCGCGGAGGCGGGGGCCGCGGGCGGGGTCCGGGCGGGCCGGGCAATCGCCGCGGCCCACCGCGCAGGTCACCCCCCACCTCGTCCTGAAGCAGCCGTTCACGGGGCCCCCACCGCGGCAACCCGAGCCCCAGGCGTCGCGTAGTCGCATCGTCAGGGAGCCTCACCCCACACGGCGAACACCGGGTCTGACGCAGGCAGGCGGTCGGCATACGGATCGCCGGGAGGACGCGGCAACCCTCGCAGCGAGGAGGTTCCGAGCCCGGTGAAGCCACCGGCCCGGAGAAAGAACTCCAGCACCAGCCCCATGCGCTCGAATTCGTGCAGCTCCGCCCACACCGCGATCGCCTTCGTCGGAAACCAACGGTTCGAGAACGTTGCCACGAAGCGACCGCCGGGGCGCAGTACGCGCCGGATCTCGCGGAAGACCTCGACCGGGCTGGTGAGGTACTCGACGGACACCGTGCAGATCACCGTATCGAAACTGGCATCGGGCCAGGGCAGCCGGGGATCCGTGTTCANGTCGTGCACCACCCGCTCGGTCAGCACGGGGTTGGCCGCCAACTCGTCCGCATTCATGCCCAGGCCGGCAACCCGCTGCGCTGCGCCCTCCCCATCAAGGTGGGAAGTCCAGCTGCTCATGAGGTCGAGGACCGCCCCGCCCCGGGGTACCACACTGCGGTAGAGGTGTCGGATTCGCTCCAGGGCGGTAGCGTCCAGGTGCTGGACCATTCTGGGGGCCGCGTAAAAGGCGGAATCCGGACTGTCATCGGCCCTGGCCAGGGCCTCGCCGGCGAGAAAATCGGTCGGCCGGTCACGCCAGCGCGCCTGCATGCCCGGTCCGTTCATCACGGCGGCCCTGCCCAGGTCTNCCGGGGGGCTCCCCGGTGGGTCGATATCGACCACGCGCAATTCCAGCTCCAGGTCGATCCCCGCCAACGGGTGATTAAAGTCGACGGTCATCACACCAGCCGGACTGATCTCGGCGATGCGGAATGCGGCGGCACCGGTGGGAACCTCCGGCGCCCCGGCAAGGAAATTTCCCGGATAGAAGCGCCCGACCCTGGGTTGCACGGTGATCCGACCTTGGGTCCGCCGGAAGAACCCTCCAGGAACGCTGCGGAGCAGGTCATCATCCCAATCCGGCAGCAACTCGCCGGGTGCGATGGCCTTCGTCAAGGGGCGCCTACTGGCAGCGTTGCCGAACCATTCCCGCAGCCCAGGCGACTCGCTCACTGCCCCTGGTCGCGGCACGACCCGGCAGTCGTGATGCCCCACGCCACCCCTGCGCCAGCGCAGGCAGATTCCAAGCGCCTGCGGGGCGGTGGCTCCGAACCCTTGAGCGGGCTGTCCACCCAGATCGTCGAGCGGATTGTACTCGTACAAGATTCGAGTCTCCGTGCTGGTACCGTCTCCGGACCGTTCGCACACGATCGACCGTTGCGACCCGCCCGGCAGGAAGACCGTCCCGGAGCTCCTGCGCTCCGCCCTACGCTGAAGCCACCAAACACCTCGGCGTCAGGGCTAAAGCCGGCCGCGCGCCCTGATGGTTTCGCGCGGCCGTCGCGCTCAAGGCCGTTTGGGCGTCTGGTATTCGGCCTCTTTCTGGAACGATTCCCAGATGGTGTCGTACCCGATGTAGCCCTTTTCGGTCGGCTCTTTCTGCCGGGTCGTCAGATAGCGCGTCTTGCCATCTGGAACTTCCGGGCGTTTTTTAGGGGCTGGTCCACTCATGATTCACCTCGTTGCAATCGAAAAAGGGGGTATGGAAACGCCGATGTCAGCCCCCCAACTCACTGACAGACCGGGCTGCGCCTGAACCCCGCCGGTACGAAGGCCCTCGAGCAGAGGAACCATGCGCTGCAGCTCCGGCATCATTTCTACCGCCCCCGCAACGTGCCCCGTCGCCCTTCCGGGCCCCTCCGGCACACTCGGTCGGGACGGTTCATCCGCACTTCAGATGGGCTTCATGCGCCCGCTGCTGATTTCAGGCCCAGTTTCAACCTTCCCTCCGTGCTGGATTTCTTCGTCGGTCGCATCACGGACCATGCGAATTTCAAGCTTGAAAATCACATGCCTACCACACAGTGGGTTGTTACCATCGATGGTCACGCTTGCGTCGTCGACCCTGGTGACCAGAAAGCTCTTGGTCTGGCCGTTGTCGTTCTCCATCAGGATGGCAGTACCAACCTCACGGTACTCTTCGGGAACGTTTTCAATGTGATCGGTAATCACCAGCGACTCGTCGCGGGGACCATAGATCGCGTTGCAGTCGATCGGCACCTCGATGATGTCGCCCGGCGACTTGCCCTCGAGCTCGGCCATCACCTGGGGCGACAAGATCTCGTTGACGCCGTGGACGTACCCCAGCGGAAACTCCACCGCCGAAAGTATCTGGCGCGATTTGCTGTCGATAACCTGGTAGGTCAATTCAACATATTTGTTGTTTTCGATAACATCGTTTGTCATCACAAGGCCCGTAGCATCAAAAAATGGAGGCACCGAAGATCCGCACTTCCCCTTCCTCGTAGCCGAGAACCATGCGCCCGAGCCATTCACCTTGCCTCTTGGTGCTTCTGACCCGATACAGCACCGTGACGTGTTCACCCCGGCGAATGATGCCGAGAAAATCCCAATCCTCGCTAAGGCTCCGGGTCAATTCGCTCTTGACGAACTGGTTGCCCACTTCGACCTCATTGAGCCCGAATACCAGATTGTATGAGAATTTACGGGTGAACTTGCCGTAGTCACCCTCGTTGGAACTCTTGATCAGGTCGCTCCACATGGGATGGGCGAATTCCGTGATCTCCTCATCGGAGTGCTCGATGATGTTCATCGGCGAACTTGCGGTGGCCGAAGCGTCATCTGCGCTAGTCATGTCAAAAATCCTGGAAGTTGCGACTGAAAAAGAAGACCAACGCGAACACGCGTTGGTCTTCCCGGGTTCCTGAAAATGCGGCGGGAACGGGAGCGTCCCCGCCGCGGCGGCCGATCACTCGTCGGCACCGACCAAATGGTAGCAGGGCGCCTTTTCCATGGTGTACTCGCCCGTCTTCGGATCACGACGGGACACGGTGAGAACATGCCAGTTCTCGTCGTCGAGTTTCATGACATCACCACGGTAGTAATAGCCGGGCCAACGGGTTTCCTTGCGGAACAACGTGTGTTGAAACACGCTCTCGGAGGTCAGCACGCGGTGCCTGAGTTCCCAGGCGCGCAGCAGTTCATGGAAATCCTCGGCTGCAAGCTTCTCAAGATCTTCTTCAAGAACCTTCATTTTCTTGAGGCCGATGTTGAGCAGCTTTTCGTTCGTCATGTAGCTGACCGTCACGCCGCCGCAGTACTCATCCATCAATTTCTGCAAGCGGTCCAGACCTTGCCTGGGATTGATGAAGTTCGGGTTGACCGAACCTGCAACAACCTCGTTACGGTAGATCTTGTAGTGCTCCATCGGCTTGTAGATCTTGGCCTTCAGGTCCTCGACCTGCTTGTCCGAAACGCTGATGCCCTGGGCCTTGCCGTCATCGATGTACTTGCAGGCCGCCTTCGCTGCCAGACGCCCTTCCGTGAACGAACCGGATGAGAAGGCATGTGGCGTTCCACCGACGGCATCGCCGGCGCCGAAGAGCCCTTCGACACTGGTCATGCGGTTGTAGCCCCAGAAATACTCGGGAGGGGAGATATCCTCCGGACCCGAGCACCAGGCGCCACAGCCTGTGGCATGCGAACCCATCACGTAAGGCTCGGACGTGGTCAGTTCGGGGTTTTCGTTCTTGGGGTCGACATCGGTCGCGGCCCAGAGAACGGCCTGCCCGACGGTCATGCCGAGGAAGTTTTCCCAGCCCACCTCTTCGAGATGCGGGTCCTGGAATGCTTCCATCGTGATCATGTGGATCGGTCCACGCCCGGCATTCACCTCGTTGATGAACGCATGGTTGCGCAGGCAGGTCGGAATCGGCCGATGGGTCGCGTGGGAGACTTCCGGGTCCAGATACTCCTTGCCGACCATTTCCTGCAACTGCGGCCACCACTTGGACTCGTATTCTTCCCCGTTACAGTTCTGCGTACGGGTCTTGAGGTGCAGAAAGTAGGCGCCGACCGGGCCATAGCCGTCCTTGAAGCGGGCCAGGACGATACGGTTTTCCATCTGCGTCATCTTGGCGCCGGCGTCGATCAGCAGCCCGTAAGCGGAGCCGGAAGACCACGGTGCGTACCAGACCCGGCCGGCACCCTCGCCGACAGAACGCGGCTTGAAGATCATGGACGCGCCGCCAGCAGCGACGATGACCGCCTTGGACTTGAAGACGTGATAATTGCCGGTACGGACGTTGAAGCCCACGGCACCGGCCACCCGGTTTTCCTTGGACTCGTCCATCAGCAGGTGCGTGACGCAGATACGGTTGAAGACCTTGTCGGCGGACTTCTTCGCGGCCTCGGCGACGATCGGCTTGTAGGACTCGCCATGAATCATGATCTGCCACCGGCCTTCACGCTGATACTGACCCGTCTTGGGATCGCGCATCAGAGGCAGGCCCCACTCCTCGAACTGGTGCACTGCGGAGTCGACGTGACGCGCCATGTCAAAGAGCAGATCCTCGCGCACCATCCCCATCAGGTCGATGCGCGCGTAGCGGACATGGTCTTCCGGCTTGTTCTCGCCCCAGCGGGTCCCCATGTAGCAGTTGATCGCGTACAGGCCCTGGGCCACGGCACCGGAACGGTCGATGTTGGCCTTTTCGGCAATGACGATTTTCTTGTCCTGCCCCCAGTACCTGGCTTCAAAGGCTGCGCCCGTGCCACCCAGACCTGCGCCGCAGACCAGGATATCGATGTTGTCTTCAACGATAGTCTCGTATGCCATCAGTAGTACACCCCTTCTTTCAACTTCAGACCAGCAGCCTTCAGCGAGTACAGATCCCCGTCATCCAGACGGATGTACTTGGGCTCGTTGAAGAGCAGTTCGCTGTTCCTCATTTCCTTGCTCGGTGCGGGCACCTCGGCAAGTTTCGGAATGTATTTGCCCCAGGGCTTGGTCGTGATCGGGGAAAGGAAGTTCTTTTCCCGACCGTCCCGGAACTTGATCTTCCATGCGATGGTGCCTCGCTCCTCGTCGCGCTTCACGCGCACGCTGTGTCCCAGCGGGGCGAAATCGGCGTAGCCGCGGACGTCAATGGCGTCGTGCGGGCAGGCCTTCACGCAGGAGAAGCACTCCCAGCACATGTTGGGCTCAATGTTGTAGGCACGACGATAGGTCTTGTCGATATGCATGATATCTGACGGGCAGATATCAACGCAGTATCCACAGCCATCGCAACGGGTCATGTATACGAAAGTTGGCATGATAATCCTCGATCAATTCTGTTGATCAGTTGACTGACTTAGTAGTGGTTGGGCGCTTCGCGCTTGATGCCCAAGCCCATTTCCATCGGAGCATCCCGCAGCAGTTCCATGGAATGCCTTTTCTGCTGCTCGGGNTCATCACGGCTGATGGTGGGCAGATTCTCAGCTGATCCGTCAGCCTTGGTGAGGCGCTTTTGGTAGGCCGCGGCGGGCTTGAAGAACATGTGCGCGAACTTGGACCAGTAGACGGTACCGAACAGGGCGGTGGTGGCAGCGACGAACAGGGCGAAGAACAGCCAGTTGATGAAACCGGCGCCCTGGGTCACCGACCACAGGAGGGCGAAGGTCGCGGTCGCCAGCAGCGAAACGATGAACAGGTCGGCACGCTCCACCTTGTACCAGGGATGTCCTTCCGAGGAGACGTCGACGCGGATGCCAAACCAAAACCAGTAGCCGCCCGCGGCGAGCATGAGTGCCCCGAGGTGCCAGAGCAGAGGCAGGATCGCCGGCGCGGGAGCCACCGGGTAGCCGAAGATCAGGACCGCCGTGGTGACCACCAGGAGGATGAAGCCATACATCGTCAGCAGGTGGGACATCTGGCGTTGCTTGTTGTCGAATTCGCCCGACGTCAGCATCTCCTTCCCAACGGTCTTGGCTGCAAGCACGACCTTTTCGCCGGCGCCGACACTGCGGGTCGCGCTATTCTGGGCTCTCTTGGCGTTCTCAAAGAAGTACTTGGCGCTCTTCTTGTGGAGGATATCGAGAATCGTGCCGCCGGCGGCCAGGAGGACCATCAGCACGACGTAGGTCTGCATCGCGGCCGGTGGAATGACAGCGGCAAGTTCGGCAAAGGGGTTACTAGTGATCACAGGCTGAAGTCTCCTCGGTGTCTCATAAATGACCCGCCGAGTCTGGTGTATCCGAAATTTGTAATCAAATCAAAGTTTCTTGATCGCCCATAAGCTCCGTTTATGGCGGTGATGCCATTTGCAGGGTCGGCGCCGCTCGTTTCGGCCGTCGCGCAGTGCGCGGAGCCCGGCAGGGTCCCGAGGCGGCCAAGCTCGGATCGGGTCGATGCGGGACCCACTCACCGCGTCCATCGCGACGACCCCGGGCGGATCCAGCGAGTCGCAGACAGGCTCCGGCAACACCAGGTACCGACCCCTGCCAAGAGTGTCGGCAAATTGAAAATCCAAGTCCATTTCACCGCGTCTTGTGCTACTTTTACGCCGTTTGTCCTCGTGAAAACCGGCGCGACTGAAGGCGACCGGGCCACAATCCACACTGCGGCGAGGCCGCTGAGCCATCCAAACGCAACATTCATATTCGGCAGGAGACAGAGCCCCATGATCAAACCACACGGTGCGGACACCCTGAAGCCACTCTTCATCTACGATACCGAAAAACACCATGCCCTCATGCAGGAGGCCGAAACCCTCCCTTCCGTAATGATCAGCTCTGCTGCCGCCGGTAACGCCGTGATGATGGGGGGCGGCTACTTCACTCCGCTCACAGGCTTTATGAATGTCGCCGACGCCATGGGCTGTGCGGAAAGCATGAGGACCAGCGTCGGTCTCTTCTTCCCGGTCCCGGTCATCAACCTGCTGGAGAATGCCGACGCCATCAAGGGAGCCAAGCGGATCGCCCTGCGTGACCCCAACATGGAGGGCAACCCGGTACTCGCGATCCAGGATGTCGAGGCGATCGAGGAGTTCACCCCCGAACAAATGGAGCTTATGACTCAGAAGGTCTATGGCACCACTGACCCCGAACACCCCGGCGTGGCGGCGTTTAACAGCGTCGGCCGCATCTGCGTCTCGGGCCCGATCCAGGTGCTGCACTTCTCCTACTTCCAGGACGACTTCCCCGACACCTTCCGCACCGCCGTCGAGATCCGCAACGAGATTACCGAGCGAGGCTGGAAGAAGGTGGTGGCGTTCCAGACCCGCAACCCGATGCATCGCGCGCACGAGGAGTTGTGCCGCATGGCGATGGATCAGCTGAAGACCGACGGCGTGGTGATTCACATGCTGCTGGGCAAACTCAAGCCCGGCGACATCCCGGCCCCGGTGCGTGACGCTGCCATTCGCAAGATGGCGGAACTCTACTTCCCCCCCAACACCGTGATGATCACCGGCTACGGCTTCGACATGCTCTACGCAGGCCCCCGCGAGGCAGTCCTGCACGCGCTGTTCCGCCAGAACATGGGCGCGACCCACTTCATTATCGGCCGCGACCACGCGGGGGTCGGCGACTACTATGGCGCCTTCGACGCCCAGACCATCTTCGACGCCGAAGTACCTCCTGACGCCCTGGAGATCGAGATCTTCCGCGCCGACCACACCGCGTACTCCAAGAAGCTCAACCGCGTCGTGATGATGCGTGATGTACCCGACCACACCAAGGAGGACTTCGTACTCCTATCGGGCACCAAGGTGCGCGAGATGCTGGGTCGTGGCGAGGCGCCGCCGCCCGAATTCTCCCGCCCTGAAGTGGCCCAGATCCTGATGGACTACTACCAGAGCCTGGATCAGAAATAGGAACAGCTCCGGCAACTGCGGGCGGGACCTGCCCGCCCGCAGCGGTCCGGGACTCCGGTCAGTAGGTCTTCGACAAGGCGGCCTGGATCTCCGCGAAGGTCCGGGCGACATCGAAGGTCTGCACCTGCAGCCCCAGTTGGCGGCCGATCTGAGTGGCAGAGAATATTCCCCGGATGCAGGTCGCTCCGGTGGTCGGATCCTTTTCACCAACCAGGGCATGCTGCCGCCCCCAGTTCTTCAGCGTCGACACGACATCGCCCACTTCGGCGTGCATCACGCGACCCAGATCCAGAAGATCCATGGCCTCGAGCGGAGCCATCAGGTCGCGCACCCGGAGGTCGGGGTATCGCACGCCCCGCTCGTGCACGATCTGAATCGGCCGCTCCCCCTGGGTGTCGCGCGCGGTGATCAACCCAAGTACGCGTTCCGCCTCGACCACGATCAGCAGACGGACACCGCTGGCGATCATTTCCTCGGTCGCCTGGCTCAGGGTGGCATCGGGACCGATGGTGGCGACCGGGACCTTTCGGAAATCGGTCATCACGCAGAGCGCCGAGGACGACATCGTCACCTGGGGCGCTGCCTCGGTCACGTGCTGGAGGCCGGTTCCGGGTTCCGCCTTGCGGGAAGGCAGGGGCTTGTGCGGGTTTTCTGCGGTCATCGCGTCCTCTCCATCCAGGGAAAGCCTTCAAAGATGCCCTGCTGGACGCACGCTGACAAGCCAACCCTCCCATTGTGGATAAAAGGCCGGTCCGAGCGTGGCACTGGCCAGACTCCGGGGGCCCAGGGGTTGGCCGGTACGCTCGAAGGGCTGTGCCGGAGGCCGCGCAGCCGGGACGCCGTGAACACTTCCCTGTGGGCTTGACGGCAGCATCCCTGCTGCCGACACCCGGCTGCGCGGCCTCCGGCA
>SL_3KL_010_SEDDRAFT_10003807_pt1 | contig 13685 bp, 10 predicted proteins | sample SodLakKL_010_SED_2_FD_10381 | JGI IMG/M metagenome (IMG submission 10381)
GTCATGAAGGCATCTACGACCACCTTGAATTCAAGTTGTTCAAAAGCCTTGATAGTGGTATGAATATCGGGTGCCTGGTTGACAATATTGGAACCGTTTACCCAGATCATCTTCACCGGTGGATTTGCCTCCATAATTTCCCGGCCAACCATCGGAGCTCTGAGTGTTCTCCGGGGAAGACGCATGGATGTATCCGCCAGGTTGCTGTTGATATTTTTGAGGGAATGGCAATGGAAGTAACTGCCCCCACCGGGCAAACCTATATTTCCCGAAATAAGGGCCAGTGCATTGATAAAGCGAACATTTTCCCCGCCGAATTCATAGCGCTGAAGTCCGGCACCAATGAAGGTTGCACAGGGCCCCTCATCGCCATAGTATCGAGAAAGTACCTTCAGTTGGGTTTCTTTTATATCACAGTATCCCAGTAATTCATCCACCGTGTGGCTATAGATAAGTTTCTCAAACGTGTCCCAGTTTTTTGAGGAGCGGATGATATCCCTGGCGGGTTGTTTTTTTTTTATGAGGCAATGAATGGCTGCGGCAGCTAAAAACCGGTCAGTACCGGGCCGAATTCTGATTCGGTCGTCTGAAAATGCAGCGTTTTGGGATCCTTCAGGCGATATGCTCAGTACCTTAACGCCGTTTTTTCTTGCTTTTTGAATCAGGTTGGCTGTGTGAATGGAAGTTCGGGCCAGGTCCTTTCCCCAAATCACAATTTTGCGGCTGTTTAGCAGATCATGGGGATCATGGTTTTCTCTGGAACCGAAATCTTTAAGATAAGCTATAAACCCCGCTGCATCGCACAGGGACCCTTTCAATCGGCTTGCACCCAAGAGTCCGAAAAAAAGCTTTCCGGTCTGTTTCAACGCTCCTTTGGCTCCTTCACCGTGAATATGAAGCATACTTTCCGGTTCTTTGCGGTAATGATCTATTTTTTCAGCGCAAAGATCCAGGGCATTTTCCCATGATATTTTTTCCCACCGGCTGTTTTTTCGAATCAGTGGATGCGTGATACGATCAGGACTGGTGAGGCGACGTGGGTATTTTTTAATTTTACCGCAGACGATACCCCCGGTGAAGGGATGAGCCGGATTTCCGCGAATTACAAGGGTGCCGTCGGGTTTCCGGGATACCACAAGCGAGCAGGTATCTGGACAGTCCATGGTGCAGGCGGTGATGGTATCCATTTATTCTTCCAGATCAATAAACTGCGTATCGATATTCAGGTTTTTACCTGTACCGTTGACTTTCATCAGAGCAAGCGTGACGGGTAATTCAAAGCGCTTGGGGCCGGCACTTCCGGGATTAAGATAAAGGATCCCGTCTTTTTTCTCAAGCGATGGCCTGTGGGAATGTCCATAGATAACCGCAGCGAATCCTGCAGAAACAGGATCCAGGTCCAGACGGCCAATATCGTGAAGCACGTAAAAAAGCCCACTGTTAATATCTACCACTTCAGTGTAGGAAAGAGTTGTTCCTAAGTCTATTCCGTCCATGTTTCCCCGAACTGCAAAAACCGGCGCGATTTCCTGTAAAACGCCGAGAACTTTCAATGAGCCGACATCACCTGCGTGAATGATCAGGTCAACTCCCTGAAGTGCATCCTGGGCTGTTGTGCGAAGCATACCATGAGTATCTGAAATAACTCCGATGGTTTTCATAAAAATCCCGCTTAAATAGTTATAATGATAAAAAATGAGCCTTTACCTTGACACAAAGGATATGAGCTGTCAATCATGTGTGATGTTTTTGACTGCGTAGGTGATTGCCACCAGGTCTTTTCCCCGTTGTTGCAAATCTTTCAGTTCCATTTCCACGGCGATTTTCTCTGAAAAAAGTGAGGTTCCGTATCCGAAAATTAAGGGAGACACCGTAACGATGATTTCATCGATAAGTTTTTCCCGGGCAAAAAGCGTATTGATTGTGGGACCGCCTGCCAGAATCACCTGGGTAAAACCTTCTTTTTTCAGTTGTTCCAAAAGCTCCTGGGGTTTTTGATCTGTAAAGACAAGATTGTCAGTGCCTGCTCTGTCTTTGGGGTTTTGAGTCATGATAATGTTTTTTCTTCCCGGCAGCGCAGCTCCGAGGGTGTCGAAAGTTTTGGAACCCATGATGATGACCCCGGCTTTTTTGGTGATTTGTACAAAAAATTTTTTATCTTCCAGGTCGGTCCAGTCTACGAGATGCATGGCGTTTTTTCCGGTTCTGCCATCTAAAGTGATGGCCATAAGCAAAATCACTTTCATGTCGTCTCTCCATCGGCAATTGATTGTAGTGAGCACAGAACTTTGACATTACCTGTGTCAAAATATGAAAAAAAATGATAACCTATCCATATCATTTTGGGAAAACCCTTGGAAAAAAGTTTATGAAAGATATCCATGAATTAGATATACCAGAAGACCTTCGATTTGCAAAGCAACACGAATGGGTCCGCCTGGAAAAAGATTGTGTAAGGGTTGGTATAAGCGATTATGCTCAAAATCAGTTAGGCGATGTGGTTTATGTGGAGCTTCCTCAGGTGGGGCAGAGCTTTCACAGGGAAGAACCTTTCGGGTCCATTGAAGCAGTCAAGGCCGTATCTGAACTCTATATGCCTGTCGGCGGTGAGATAATCGAAATAAATTCCGCTCTGGAAGCTTCGCCGGAGTTGGTCAACCAAAGCCCTTACGAGAAGGGATGGCTGATTCTGGTCAGGCCGGCCGATGACTCGCAAACGGCTTTGCTTATGACCCGAAAGGAATATATTGACATGCTCAAAGGCTTGGATCATTGATTTTGCGGAGGGTGGGAAACCGTGTCTGAAAGATCAGGAAAATGGTATTTCACCGATTTGCCAACCATGGATTATCAAACCGGATGGGATTTGCAAAAACATCTTTTGAACTTAAAAAAAGAAGATAAAAATTTTCCGGATGTGGTGCTTTTTCTGGAACATTGGCCGGTGTTCACATTGGGCAGGCGGGGCGGAATGCAAAACCTCAAAGTTTCACAACGTCTGGTGAGGCAGTCCGGCATTGAGATTATACCGGTTGAACGCGGAGGTGATATTACTTATCATGGGCCCGGTCAATTGGTGGGTTATCCGGTGATAAACCTTCCAGGAAACGGCCTCAAAGTGGTCGATTATGTCGGACGACTCGAAGAAACCATGATCCGGACAGTATCGGGCTGGGGAATTATTGCTGCCAGAAACGATTTAAACCGGGGAATTTGGGTGGAAAACCGAAAATTGGGAAGTATCGGCATTGCGGTTAAAAGGGGTGTCAGCTTTCACGGCTTTGCCTTAAACGTTGATGTTTCTCTTAAACCTTATGAATGGATTAACCCCTGCGGTTTAAAAGATGCTTCTATGACATCCATGGCCCGGGAAACAGGGGGACCGGTTCTGTTAAGTCAGGTCCGGATTGCCATGAGGCGGCAGATGTCCCGTATTTTCAAGATAAACTGGCAATCCATAACGCTTTGCCAACTAAACCGGCTCATGGAGACGGTTTGAGGACTGCGAAAGCTTTGTTTTCGCATGTGCTACAAAAATGTAATTTTTTGATTGATAGGTCGACAAAAATGTCAATTCCAAAACCCCCATGGCTCAGAAGACGGTGGCCGTCCGGACCTAACTACGAACAGGTTCGAAAGCTGTTAAGTGAAGGACACCTTCACACGGTTTGTCAGGAGGCCAGATGCCCCAATATATGGGAGTGTTTTTCTCAAAAAACGGCTACTTTTCTGATTCTGGGTGACAGATGCACCAGAAACTGTGGTTTTTGTGCCGTAGCTCACGGCCCTTCGGCTCCCCCTGATCCCGGCGAGCCTGAAAGGGTTGCTGCTGCTGTTAAAAGGATGGCGCTGAAATATGTGGTAATTACATCGGTTACCCGTGACGATCTCCAGGACGGGGGGGCCTCATTTTTTGCCGATACCATTGAATCTGTCCGTTCACTTGTTCATGAAATAATTGTGGAGGTACTTACTCCTGATTTCAAGGGAAACTTCGAGGCGGTTAAAACAGTGATATGTGCGGGTCCCCATGTTTTTAATCATAACATCGAAACTGTTCCACGCCTTTATTCCATGGTAAGACCCCAGGCCGATTACCACACCTCTTTGAATGTTTTGAAAATGGCAAAACAAATCGATCCTTCAATAATCACCAAGTCCGGTATTATGCTGGGTCTGGGAGAAAAAGAACACGAAATTACAAAAGTGTTCCAGGATCTTTTAATGTCGGGTTGCAACGTTTTGACCATCGGGCAGTATCTTCAGCCTACAAAAAAACATCTTCCTGTAAAAAATTTTGTCCCTCCGGAAAAATTTCAAGAGCTGAAAGACGAGGCTCTTAACATGGGATTTGACGGGGTCGCTTCCGGTCCTTTCATCAGAAGTTCATATCACGCCAAAGAGTTGTTTAAGAGCGTTTGAGCGTTTGTTGGAGCCATTGAAAAATCTTCCGGACTGCGAAACCATCCCTTGATGGGCGGGGAAGGCAGGAGACCAGCAGGCGTTAACCCAAGAGATGTTGCAGCAAGTCCCCCTTTGGCAAAGGGGGACTTAGGGGGATTTAAAAAAGCTTCAAATCCCTCTAACCCCCTTTTCTATGCAGAAGGTTCATTTGCCCTCACCCCAACCCCTCTCCCAGAGGGAGAGGGGCTTGGAAGAACCTTCTCTGTTGGGTGGAAACTGGCGGACTGATATGCCACCAACATTCCCCTCTCCCAGAGGGAGAGGGGGCTTGGAAGAACCTTCTCTATTGGATGGATACTGGCGGACTGAACCAGTTTTCAAAAGGGGGTAACGTTTGCGGTCACCTTTTTGCTTTAGTGTTAACCGATCCAACTTTCCAGGCATCCACAATAAACATCCCTCAGGTTAGCGCCTATGGGCAGGAAATCTGATCTTGTGGGTAAAAATGCAATAAAAAAGGTTATGAACGAATTTTGCTATTTGGTTTAGTTAATAATACAAATGGAAACATCTTTGGCCATGCTCAATACTTTTTGAGAAATACTTCCCAAAAACATCTCCTTTATTCCCGACAATCCTCGCCTTCCAATCACAATGGATTCATAGCCATCTTTGGATTCATTAACGATGTCTCTGGCAACGCCGCTTTTTTTCATGGGTATTTTTGTGGTGATTCTCTTTGCATCAAAACCGGCTTCCACAAGAAGCTCTTTGGCTTTTTTCATACTGTTTGAGATGAGTTCCTTTTTTTTGTCTTCCAGAGTGCAAAAGGCCGTTTGTTGAGACTTAAAATAGGGAGTCAGCTCTTTACTGTCCATTTTGCAAATGTCTGCGGTATCCGGAATGACGCTGAACAGAGTAATGCCGAGATCCTTCTCAAAATTATCCGCAACGAATTTTACACTCCGCATGGCGTTTTCCGAATCATCAAAAGCAATTAAAATTTTTTTGGCCATTTTTATCTCCTTTCTGAATAAGCACTTCTTGAATGTTTTCCCCGGTAATTATTTCCTAAGTTTTTTATCTCTGCATATTATGGAAAATTTTTGAGTAAAAAACAAGGTTATTTTTAGCTATGCTTGACGGATGGGAGAATATAATCGCAAGGGCACTATTGCGTTATTCTTGATATAGACAATCGCCGGGCTGTATTTCATTGTTTTTTTGAAATATTTCAGTTAAAACCCGTGCAGCTTCTCAAGTTTATTTTTTAATTTCTAAAAAAGCTTAATTTTTAATGCAGGAGGGAAAACATGGATGGTATCAAACCTGAAAATTATACACTTCAAATAAGGCCTGACCTTTTGCTTTTCACTTTTTCAGCTGAGCTGACAGCAGAGTTAACACCTATAGAGCCAATATCTGAAGTGATTTTCAATGCGAAAGATCTTGCTGTGTGGAATTGCCGTATGCTCAAAGAAAATGAGTTTATGGAGTGTCGTTTTTCCATCGATCCTTCCAAAGAACATTTATGCATTCAATTACCCGAAGAAATGCTTGGCACTATTGTTATCAAAATCGAGTATCAGGGAAAAATCAATGATCAGATGGTCGGTTTTTACAGAAGCCGATACATGGAAGATGGGGTGGATAAATATATTGCCGTAACCCAGTTTCAGGAAAGTGATGCCAGAAGAGCTCTGCCATGCATGGACAATCCTTTGCAGAAAGCGACATTTGATATTGAAATGATAATCGATGAAAATCTTGAGGCCATATCCAACGAAATATATATGGAAGAAAAAAAGATCGGCAAGGGAAAAAAGATGGTAAAATTTCGCCGGAGCCCTAAAATGTCGACTTACCTGGTGTTTTTTGGCGTGGGAGAATTCGATTGTTTGAGAAATATAAATGATCCAAGGGTTTTCGTGCTTACAGTTCCGGGACTCACCCAATATGCGCAGTATGGGTCCGATTTTGGAGAAAAAGCTTTAAATTATTGCGAGCAGTATTTTCAAATCCCGTATCCGCTTCCCAAGATGGACCTGATTGCAGTGCCGGACTTTGCTTTTGGTGCCATGGAAAATTGGGGAGCCATTACATTTCGGGAGAATCTGCTGCTGTATTATCCGGGAGTCACATCAAAAGCCGGCGAGCAGCGTATTTGTGAAGTCATAGCCCACGAGATTGTTCATCAATGGTTCGGTAATCTGGTAACGCCTTCCGACTGGAAATATCTATGGTTGAACGAAAGTTTCGCCACTTATTTTGCCTATCATGTGGTGGACCATTACTATCCTCAGTGGGACACCTGGGGGCAGTTTTTAATCGGGCAAACCGATAGAGCATTATCAAGAGACCAGTTAAGAGATACCCTTTCCATTGAAATTCCGGGCGGCGAGCATGTGGTAATCAACTCCAGCACAGCTCCTATTATTTACAGCAAAGGCGGAAGTATTCTTCGGCAAGTGGAAGGATATATCGGCGAAGAGGCTTTCAGAAATGGTCTCAACAGGTACCTGACCAACCATGCCTATGACAATGCCTCAAGCCGGGAACTGTGGAAAGCTTTTGAAGCGGTATCTGAAAAGCCGGTGAATGCGATGATGCAAAACTGGGTTGAGCAGCCCGGTTATCCATTGGTGGAAGTGGAAAGAGATCAAAATGAATTGCTTTTAACCCAGTCTCGATTCACCAGTATAGCAGCATCTTATGACCAAACCTGGCTTATTCCCATATCGGTAAGGGTTTTTGATAAAGCCGGTGGTTCCAGGTGCATCGAGATGCTCATGGATGCCAAGTCGGCACGCATGAACCTGGGAGATGATGTTGCCGCTTTTAAAGTCAATGATGAGCAGACCGGATTTTACCGGGTCAAATATCGAAATAAGGACAATTTTGACAGTATCGGTGAATTGATCAGGGGTAAAAAAATGTCCGTCCAAAACCGCTGGGGCATTGAAAACGATCTTTTCGCGTTGGTAAAAGCAGATCAAATCAATATTTTTGATTATACGGCCTTTTTGAATTGTTTTGCTCATGAAGACGCATTTTTGCCATTGACAAGTATTGCGGGCAATCTTTATGAGTCGTTTATTGTTTTAAGCGGATCAAGCCGGGAGAAGATCAAGCAATTCGGAGCCGGTTTTTTTAAAAACGCCCTTGCCCGAATCGGCCTTGATCCCTCCAGCGAAGAACCTGTTGCCACATCCATATTACGTGATCAACTGCTGTGGCATACCTTTGTTTATGGTTTCAAAGAGGTCGAAACTTTTGCCAAAGAGCGGTTTGGGCAACTTATGAGGGGAGAAAGGATCCATCCGGATATCATGAAGGCCGTGATTCAAATAGGGGCCCAAACACATGAAGACGAGGCCCTGGAATGGATGAAAAACAAATATAAGGTTTCGGAAAGCGAACATGAGCGGATGAACATTCTTGCAGGGCTGGCTTGTTTCGAAAAACCGGCCCTTATCCTCGATGCCCTTGAATTTTCTTTAAATGAAGTTCCCAGTCGAAACAAGTTTATGCCAATCGCAGCAATGGGCGAAAATGTTCATGCTGAACCCCTGTTATGGGACTGGTTTGTGGAAAACCTCGTCAGGCTGGAACAAATGCATCCTTTGCATTTTGAGCGTGTAATAACAGGTGTTGTTCCCGTTGCCGGCATAGAGAAAGTTTCTGAAGTTAAAGATTTTTTTGCCCAATACATGGAAAAAACATCGCGTGCAAAAGATGCTATTGCGCTGGCGCTGGAAAAACTCGATATCAATGTAAGAATGCGGAAAGTTTTTTGATCATGCTTATTTATTTCCACGTCCCTTAAGGACATCGATCATGGAAAATACTTCACCTTTGATTCCCCCTTGAACTTTTCCGTGCAGGTAAGCCAAAGCATCCAGGGTACCTTGCGCGTAAATTTCTCTTGCGTTGACATTGTGTTTGAAGACAAATCGGACGCTACTATCCGCTGAAGTCAAACGATAGGTGTGCCATCCATGTCCCCCCAGGTATTCTTCCGGAACACCAAGTTCATTTTTCTGGATTTCAGGATCACGAACTTTGATGATTTCATCGGTGGTGAATTTTAATCCCAGTTTGTTGAAATAACTTACCATGGCCTTGGCTGTGCCGCTGGTATCGGCTTTTCCGTGCTGGTGGCTTTCTACGATTTCCAACTGGTATCCTTCGAATAAATCCGGAAAAGTATTGGCAGCGTATTCCATCATGGCCTGAAAACCCACAATCTGTTTGGCCATATTGGGGGCAATAACAGCGGAGACAGCAGATTGGCGGACTGTTTCCAAAAGGTTTTCACGATCGCCCCCTGTGGTTCCCATAACAAAAGGTAACTGGTGTTTGCAGTAAAAATCAGCATTGCTGTTTACTGCAGTCGGATGGGTATAATCCGCACAAATAAAGGGCCCTTCGGCTTCCTTGATTTTTTGAATAACCTGATCCCGCATATCCGGTTTGACAAGGTGCACGGAGATCGAATAAATCTCAATTTCGGTCTGTTCGATTTCCGGGCCTGTCAGCGAGTGGTTGATGAGCACAAATCGTTCATCGTTTAAAAGGTTTTTGGCAACACATACTGCCATGTTTCCGGGCAGCCCGTTTATCATAATTTTGATGCGACTCATGTTATATTACCTCCGGTTTTACATATTTATCTAATGCGTTTTTTCTAAAACATATTTCAATCGTCTGAATTCCTTGTTTTCAAAAAAAACATACAGATTGTTTTTCAATGTATTGATGGCTTGTGGAATGTATGCTTCAAACCACCTCTTTTTTTTGATAAGGCTTAAGTGAGCAAAGGCTCCGAGTATTTGCAGGTTTCTGGAAACAGCACAGTAGTGAAACCCTCTTTTAAAGTCATTTGGCGAAATGGGCATCAGGGAATTGAGAAAATGAATGCAAAATTCGAGTAAGTGGGCCTGAAGATCTTTGGAAAGAGCCGTGTAAGGGTCGATGAGAAGCGATGCCAGATCGTATTGGATCGGGCCCAGGCGCCCTGCTTGAAAATCAATAAAATAAATTTGGGTTCCATTGATCATAATGTTTCTGGATTGAAAATCCCGGTGCATAAAACCTTCGCCGGTAAACGCTGCTATACGGTCTGCAAGGTGGTTAAAGTCCCCGGCCAGCTCTTCAAATCCGATCTTGAGTCCCAGGTAGCCGTTCAAAAAAGATTCGGTGAAATAACGGCACTCTTGGTCCAATATCATGCGGCGGTCATAGTGGGCACTCTGATAGGTCCATGAAATGTCAAAGCCGTCAGCACCCCGGATCCACATGTGGCAAAGGGCTTTGGTGATTTTTTCATAAAGCTTGCGGGTGCCGTTTGAATCCGGATTTTTCAGGACCACTTTCTGCAAAAGCGTATCGCCCAAATCCTCTACAAATACATGGCCTGAGAAGCTGTTTTCATGAAAAATTCGAGGTACATGCACCCCTCGATTATGCAGGTGTTGTCCGATTTTAACAAATGCACTGGCCTCACAATTATCTTTACCCGCATAAATTCCATGATCGCCCAGAATAAGGGTTTTTTTTTCGGATTCAAGCCTGAACCAACCCCGGTCGGAACCGTCACCTTTTAAACGGGTTTTTAGCACCGGATCCAAAGGATATTGTGAAAAAGCTTTCAAAAAAGCCTCGGGGATCATGCGATCCAAAACCGCCTGCCGGTAACGTTCAGGGGTGCCGATGTCTTTCCAGTAGTTTTCGGTGGCAAAAAAGGCTTTTATTTTATTGCCGTTTTTTATCATATGGATATAGGCATCGATGATACTGTAAAAACCCCCGCCGGGCAAGTATTCAAGGATCTGCTTATCGAGTACCTGAATACCGGTGAAAGTAAACCTCCGGGGTTTTTCGTTTTTGCCCGGATCTTGAGGAGCCCAAAAGTCCCTGATAAAACCGGCGGAATCGGCCGAAACCGAATTTAACCCGGTACAGTCGGTTAAAACCAGGGTGGCGGCAAATCCATGATTCAAATGAAAATCATAAATGGTCTTAAAGTTAATATCGGTGATAATATCACTGTTGATAACCATGAAAGGTAAGTCACCCCAAAAATTTTCAACATTTTTGATCGCCCCTCCTGTGCCTAAAATTTCAGGTTCATAGGAGACATTTACCGGAATGGGAAAGTGTTTACGGCTCAGGAATAATTCAATTTGATCAGCCAGATGGTGGGTGTTGATGATAACTTCATGGCATCCGGCCTGAATCAGGTTTTCAATTAAAATTTCCAGAACAGGCTTTTCCCCCATTGAAAAAAGGGGCTTTGGAATCAGCCGGGTATATGGAAGAAGCCTGGTGCCAAAACCGGCAGCAAGAATCATGGCTTTCATAATCAGTCCAATCCGGCTAAACCGAGGTCAGCAAATTTAAATAATTTTGGATTTTGTTACTGTAATATTCGATTTGCTTGACGTTTTTACCGTTTTTAATGCCATGGCTGAAAAAGAAATCAAGTGCGTTGAGATAATTGATTTTTGACAGCGCTTCAGGCCGCTGTATCAATTGTCGCTTGTACATCCGGTTTCCCCAGCTTTGAACCTTCCGCAGACGCTCTTTGGGAGATAGTTCCTTGGGGGGATGCCTCATGAAAAAGTTTAAAACTATCCAGTAGGATTCAAGGAAGGTTTGAAGAAATGATGCAAAAAGTTTGGTTTTTCTAAATCCTGCCGAGGTCAGATTGTAGCTGTCGGGAAGCGTGGGGTGCGGCATGATGATAGCTTCATCGATAAATATTTTTATCGTTTTTCTCACATGATATTCGTCTGTTTTATCCACATCCAGAGCAAATTCGTTTTGGAAAAAATCCTGTAAAAATTTATAATCCGAATGAAGATCGGCCGATGAAAATTGAAATGCATCTTGTCCAAGAATGGACAATGCGGTGTATGCAGCGGGGATGAAAAAAGATATACTGTTGTTTTTATAATATTCCAGACTGGTACGCTTGCTTTCAACAACCCGGTATTGATTTTTGGGCAGGCCGAAAGCTTCGTCTTCGTCTTGGCTATCCTTGGATACACGGTCCTGGGAGATCCTTTCAACAAACTTTCGGTTGACATAGGTTTCCAGTGCTTGTTCTATGGCGTAGAAACTCTCATATAAAAGCGTATCGGCAAGGTTGGCGTGCTGGGACATGAGATATACCATGTACGTGTCAACTATTTCAAGAAATTCATCATAACTGAAATACTGTTTCGGCATATTTAAAAGTGCACTCGCCACCAATGCATGGGGAGTGACTACAGATGCCTTGTCTATACCGTTTAATACCCGATACCCCAGTTCCCGAACCAGAGTGTTTTGTTCTTTCGAGGTCAAATCACCAATGGAATTACCTCTTTCTTCCAGGGTTTCCTTCAAGGAAAAAGGCTCCTGAAATTTAAGGTATATTTTCCCATATCGCTTTTTAAGAAAACGCCGCGCCTTTAAAAGCTGCCAGATATTCTCATCTTCTTTTTTGCCTCCCTCGATTTCCTGCAAATACGCGCTTTCCTCCAAAATCCTGTCATATCCGATATAGATAGGAACGAAAATGAGATCTTCGCAGGCCCCATTTCTGTATGCTTCCACAAGAATTGACAAAAGTCCCAATTTGGGCATTAAAAGCTTTCCGGTTCTGCTTCTTCCTCCCTCAATAAAAAACTCGATGTTAAAACCTTCCTCGAGCAGCTTAAAAATGTATTCCCTGAAAACCCTTGAATAAAGAATAGCGCCTCTGAAGGTTCGCCGGATAAAAAAAGCACCACCTCCTCTGAAAAAGGGCCCCAGCGGCCAAAAAGAAAGGTTTTTACCCGCGGCGATCTGCGGGCAGGGCATGTTGTTTTTCCACAAAATATAGGACAGCATGAGATAATCAATATGGCTTTTGTGGCAGGGAATTAAAATCAACGGTCCCTGCTGTGATTTGGTTCTGACCCGGTTTAAGGCATCCTGATCAAAGGAAATACCTTCAAACATGAGATTGAAAAACCATCGGACAACTACTTCCCCGAACTTCACAACTCCCAGATTAAAGTTCGAAGCTATTTCATCGATATAAGCATCCGCTTTTTTGTAAACCTTATATAATGGAATATCGCGTTTTTGAGAGTGTTGTTCCATGAAAGACCGCAGCCGTTTGCTGGTGAGAATGCTTTCTTTCAACTCAGAGTGGGGTTTTAATACCGGACCTGTAATACTCTGGCGATGACGGTTGGCACCTTCCAGCAACAATTGCCTTACCCTGATAGAAAGCCGTTCTACCGGAAAGTCCCTGTTCTCAGGTTTTTCCAGGTATTCCCTGAGGTTGAATGGGTGGGATGTTTGAACAAAAATTTTTTCGGGCCTTCTAAACAGAATGACAATTTTTCTCAATCGCCCGGGTTTATGTTCCGGTCCGAACAAAATATCAATCAATGTCGGGACAGCATGAGGCGGTTTTTGAGTGAAAAACATCAATTGCGGAATAATAAAGACCGGACGGTCGATGGATTTTTGAAGTTCGATAAGATGGCTGATGGGATCCGTTTTGGACTTTACGAATCGTTTATAAAACCCTTTCTGCTCCACAAGGGACAGAAAAGCAGCCCGTCCATTGAGAAGCTCTTCTTTGATATACCCGCTTTCATAGGGATTCAAACGCTTGCGAAACCTTAAAAGGTAATCCATATGAGCTATGCATGCTCGAAAAATTTTGCTCAGGGGTTGGATGTAATTAAATCGATAGTCAAGTCCAAGCTGGGGGAAAGGAATTTTTTCTTGTTTAAAACGTGTATAAAAGTAGAAGAATTCGAAATAACTCTTGTATTGAGCGGCATAAACGATGACAGCATCATCGGGAAGTTCTCTTATGGGAATGATCTGCTGACTATCGGTTTTTATTCCGCTGTAAAAAAGCTTCAAAAAAAGAGAGGATAAACGACCGATTTCACGGGGGACAAAACAAAAAAAATGGTAATGGGTGCCTTTTAAAAGCGAATCCATCCATCGGCGAAGAAACGATTTTTTAACTGAATTATGTTTATTGTCTTTTGTTGTCATGATCAATCACTGCTTTGTGTTTCAAGTTTTCAAGAAATTATTTCTCGTGTGCTTATAACCCGTTTTGGATCAATCTCATAATGAATTTTTTTTGATTCGTAAATAGTGCCTGTCCGGAGACTCCTCTCCCTCTGGGAGGGGTTGGGGGAGGGAAAGGTAACCTCCTGATATCATTCACCCCCACCCCGACCCTCCCCCAAAGGGAGAGGGAGAAACAGAGTTTTCGGACA
>SL_3KL_010_SEDDRAFT_10003808_pt1 | contig 13681 bp, 11 predicted proteins | sample SodLakKL_010_SED_2_FD_10381 | JGI IMG/M metagenome (IMG submission 10381)
TTTCATCCTCAATTATGACGAGACCGAGCACGAGCCCGCGGTGCTGCCGACCCGGGTGCCGAACCTGCTGGTCAACGGTTCGGCCGGTATTGCCGTCGGCATGGCCACGAACATCCCGCCGCACAATCTGCGCGAGGTGATCGCCGCGACCGTGGCGCTGATCGACGACCCCGACCTCGACGTCAATGCGCTCATGGAGTATCTGCCGGGGCCGGACTTCCCGACCCAGGGAATCATCAACGGCGCGCGCGGCATTCGCGAGGCCTATCGCACCGGCCGGGGCCGCATCGAGATCCGCGCACGCACGCATGTCGAGACGGACGAGAAGGGGGGCCGCGAGCGGATCGTCGTCACCGAGCTGCCCTACCAGGTCAACAAGGCGCGGCTGCTGGAGAAGATTGCGGATCTCGTCAAGAACAAGCGCATCGAGGGCATCACCGAGCTGCGTGACGAATCGGACAAGGATGGGCTGCGCGTCGTCATCGAGTTGCGGCGTGGCGAGATCACCGATGTCGTGCTGAACAACCTCTACAAGCACACGCAGCTCGCCCTGGTGTTCGGCATCAACATCGTTGCGCTGGAGGATGGGCAGCCCAGGCAGATGGATCTGCGCGCGGTGCTGCAGGCCTTCGTGCGCCACCGTCGCGAGGTGGTTACCCGGCGCAGCGTGTACGAACTGCGCAAGGCGCGGGAACGTGCCCACGTGCTCGAAGGGCTGGCCGTGGCATTGGCCAATATCGATCCGGTCATCGCCCTGATCAAGGCCTCCGCCAGCCCCGCGGAGGCGAAGACCGCCCTGGTGGCCAACGTCTGGGAGCCGGGCGTGGTCTCCGACATGCTCGGCCGGGCCGGTTCCGCCGCCTCACGGCCCGATGATCTCGCACCCGAATTCGGTCTTCGCGACGATGGTTATCACCTGTCGCCCAACCAGGCTCAGGCGATTCTCGATCTGCGCCTGCACCGGTTGACGGGGCTGGAGAAGGACAAGGTCGTCGAGGAGTACAGCGATATCCTCGAGCGCATCGCCGAACTGCTCGAGATCCTCGGCAATCCCGACCGCTTGATGGCGGTCATCCGCGAGGAGCTGGTCGCGATCGGTGAACAGTATGGCGACGATCGCCGCACCGAGATCCAGGATCGCCGCGACGAGCTGACCGTCGAGGACCTGATCTCCGACGAGGAGGTCGTGGTGACGATCTCCAATGCCGGCTACGCCAAGGCGCAGCCGCTCAGCGACTACAGCACGCAGCGCCGTGGCGGGCGCGGCAAGTCTGCGACCCGGATGAAGGACGAGGACTTCGTGGACAAGCTTTTTGTCGCGTCCACGCACGACACGCTGCTGTGCTTCACCAGCCATGGCAAGGTGTACTGGAAGAAGGTCTGGGAACTGCCGGTGGCGTCGCGTGGCGCGCGCGGGCGACCGATCATCAACCTGCTGCCACTGGAGGAAGGCGAGCGCGTGAACGCCGTGCTGCCGGTGCGCGACTTCCCCGAGGATCGGTTCGTCTTCATGGCGACACGCTCGGGCATCGTCAAGAAGACACCGCTGTCCCACTTCTCACGGCCGCGCACGAGCGGCATCATTGCCCTGGATCTGCGCATCGACGACTGGTTGGTCGATGTCGCCCTCACCGACGGCGAGCGTGACATCATGCTGTTCTCCTCGGGCGGCAAGGCGATCCAGTTCGACGAGGGCCAGGTACGCCCGATGGGGCGAACCGCGACCGGTGTTCGGGGCATGCGGCTGGGTGATGGCGAATACGTCATTGCCCTGATCATCGTCGATCAGGGGCATATTCTGACGGCTACGGAGAACGGTTACGGCAAGCGCACGCCCGTCGAGGCCTATCGCCGCATCGGCCGCGGCGGACAGGGCGTGCGCTCGATCCAGACGAGCGAACGCAATGGTCCGGTCGTGGGTGCGGTACAGGTGGCCGATGAGGACGAGCTCATGCTGATCTCGAATGCCGGCACCCTGGTGCGCACGGCCGCCGCCGAGGTGTCGGTCATGGGCCGGGACGCCCAGGGGGTTCGCCTGATCCGGCTGGGTGATGGCGAAAAGCTGGTGCAGATCGCGCGTATCGAGACACTGGGCGGCGAGGAGGCCGACGCCGGTGATGAACAGGACGAGGGTGATGGTGCAGTCGACTGATCCGCCGGAGGAGGCGTCAGCAGAAGATGGGTTGCCCGTGGGCGCGGATGCCGACAATCCGCGACTGGCCGAGGTGCGGGATCGCATCGACGAGATCGATCGGCGTATTCTCGCGCTGGCCAATGACCGTGCCCGGTGCGCCCAGGAGGTCGCCGACATCAAGCGCGCGGCGGGCGAGACCGGGATGTTCTGGCGTCCGGAGCGCGAGGCACAGATCCTGCGCGAGATGGTCCGCAGCAACGAGGGCCCGTTGGCCGACGCGGCGGTCACCGGCATCTTCCGCGAACTGATCTCGGCCTGCCTGGCGCTGGAACAGCCCCTGGCGATCGCCTATCTCGGGCCCGAGGGTACGTTCACCCATGCCGCCGTGCACAAGCATTACGGGCGCTTCGTCGAATCCCGGCCGCTGGGGGCCATCGACGAGGTATTCCGCGAGGTCGCGGCAGGGGCGGTTGATTTCGGCGTGATCCCCGTGGAGAACTCGACCGAGGGCATGGTCACGCACACGCTCGACATGTTCCCCGGTTCCAATCTGCGCATCTGTGGCGAGATTCTGCTGCGCATCCACCACCATCTGGTGAGCGCCGAGACCTCGATCGACGCAGTGGAAGTCGTCTATGCCCATCAGCAGGCGCTGGCGCAGTGTCGCGAATGGCTGGATGCCCGCCTGCCACGGGCGCAGCGCGTGGCCGTGTCGAGTAATGGTGAGGCGGCCCGGCGCGCGGCGGGCGAGACCGGCACGGCGGCCATTGCGGGCGTGATGGCCGCCGAGATCTATGGCCTGCGGTCGCTGGCGGAACGGATCGAGGACGAACCCGACAACACCACGCGTTTCCTGGTGATCGGCGATCACGATGTTCCACCCTCCGGCGACGACAAGACGTCCCTGATGCTCTCCGCGCGCAACCGTCCGGGCGCCCTGTTTCATCTGATCCGGCCGCTGGCGGAACACGGCATCGACATGACCCGCCTGGAGTCGCGGCCGGCGCGCGGGCGTCTGTGGCAGTACATCTTTTTCGTCGACATTCTCGGTCATGCCGAGGACGAGAGGATCCGGCCCGCTCTTGCGGCACTCGAGGAGGAGGCGGCGCTGTGCCGGGTTCTCGGCTCGTATCCACGAGCGGAAACCTGAGCGGACGCGGACGACCCTCGGCGGATTCGGTGAAACTCTCGGAAGGACGGCAGCGCCGGGCGTGCCGGCGATCGGAGTGCATGCATGAGTTTTGACCCCATCGAACTGGCCATGCCCGGTGTGCGGGATCTCGCTCCCTACGAACCGGGCAAGCCGATCGAGACGCTGGCCCGTGAATACGGGCTCGACGACATCATCAAGCTGGCGTCGAACGAGAATCCGCGCGGGCCCAGTCCGCGTGCCATCGAGGCGGCGCGCACGGCCGCTGCCAGCGTCAATCGCTATCCCGACGGTGCCGGCACAGCCCTGCGCGAGCGCATTGCCACACAGTTCTGCGTCGAGCCTGCGGCCATCACGCTGGGCAACGGCTCGAACGACGTGCTCGACATGATCGCCCGGACCTTCCTCGGCCCGGGGCGCAACGCGGTATTCTCGCGCCACGCCTTCGCGGTGTACCCGATCGCCACCCGCGCCGCCGGCGCCGAGGCGCGCGTGGCCGAGCCGTTGCCGGCGGACCATGCCGAGGCACCCTACGGGCATGATCTCGATGCCATGCTCGCGGCCATCGATGCCGACACACGGGTCGTGTTCGTCGCCAACCCGAACAACCCGACCGGCACCTGGGTGGATGGATCCCGCCTGCAACGCTTCCTGGATGCCGTGCCCGAGCACGTCGTCGTGGTCGTTGACGAAGCCTACGCCGAGTGCGCGGACGGTGTCGCCGGTTATGCCGAGGCTTGTGGCTGGCTCGGGGCGCTCCCGAACCTGATCGTTACGCGCAGCTTTTCGAAGATTCACGGGCTGTCCGGACTGCGCTGCGGCTACGCCCTGTCGTCTCCGGCCATCGCCGATCTGCTCAATCGCGTGCGCCATCCCTTCAACGTCAACTCCATCGCCCTGGCCGCGGCCGAGGCCGCGCTCGACGATGCTGCCTTTCTCGACGAGAGTCGGCGGGTGAATACCGAGGGTCTGGCACGCCTCGCGGACGGTTTTCGTGAGCAGGGGCTCGCCTTCATTCCGTCGGTGGCGAATTTCATCGCCGTTGATGTCGGACGCGAAGCGGCACCGGTCTACGAGGCGCTGCTGCGCCGAGGTGTCATCGTGCGGCCCATTGGCGGCTACGAACTGCCGCATCATCTGCGCGTCAGCGTGGGCACGCCCGAGGAGAACGAACGCTTCCTCGCCGCCCTGCGTGATGCACTGGCCGAGTGAATGCGAACCCCACCGCGGCAGCCGCGAACGACACCCATGAATGACCCCATTTTCGGCCTGGTGGCCCCGACCACTGCGCGTACCCGTGATGGAGGCATCGGCCAGCCGTGAACGAGCGTATCGCCATTGTCGGTGTAGGCCTGATCGGCGGCTCGTTCGCGCTTGCTTTGAAAGCGGCCGGTCATGCCGGCGAGATCGTCGGCGTTGGCCGCGATGCCGAGCGCATGGCCGAGGCGCTGGAGCTGGGTGTGGTCGATCGGGTGGAGACCGACGCCGTGGCTGGCGTGGCCGGTTGCGATGTGGTCCTGCTGGCCGTGCCGATGGGCGCGATGCAGGCGGTACTCGCGGCCATTGCGCCCGGCCTCGGGCCGCGCACCGTGGTGACCGATGCCGGCAGCGTGAAAGGGAGTGTGGTGCGTGATGCGCGGGCCGCGCTCGGTACACTGGTCCGTTTCGTGCCCGGCCATCCGATCGCGGGTACCGAACACAGTGGCGTGGGGGCGGCCTTTGCCGAGCTGTATCGCGGCCGGCGCGTGATTCTCACGCCCACGGACGACACCGACACCGACGCCGCCGACCTGGTGACGTCCCTGTGGGAGAAGACCGGTGCACGGGTCGAACGCCTCGGGGTGGACGAACATGACGAACTGCTGGCGGCAACCAGCCATCTGCCGCACATGCTGGCTTTCGGCCTGGTGGATGCGCTGGCGCGTGATGGTGACGCCGAGCGCGTGTTTCGTTATGCCGCCGGCGGTTTCCGTGACTTCACCCGGATCGCGTCCAGCGATCCGGTCATGTGGCGCGATATCTGCCTGTCGAACCGTGGTGCGCTGTTGTCGGCGCTCAGGGCGTACCGGGATGACCTCGACGCGCTGACGGCGGAGGTCGAAGAGGCGGACGCCGACGGCCTGTTGCAGCGCTTTCGCCGCGCAAAGGCGGCAAGGGACCGATTCTGCGGATGAATACGAGACGCGATTTCCGGGTCGAGGCGGGCGGCAGCCTGAGCGGGCGCCTGCGGGTGCCGGGCGACAAGTCCATCTCTCATCGAGCGATCATTCTCGGCGCGCTGGCCGATGGCATCACCGATGTCGACGGCTTTCTCGAGGGTGCCGATGCCCTGGGTACGATCGCCGCCTTTCGCGCCCTGGGTGTGGAGATCGAGGGCCCCGCGCAGGGCCATGTACGTGTCCACGGCGTCGGTATCGATGGCCTGCGCGCACCCGCCGCGCCGCTTGATCTCGGCAATTCGGGCACATCCATGCGCCTGCTTGCCGGCCTGCTCGCCGCGCAACCCTTCGACAGTGTCCTGATCGGTGATGAGTCACTGTCCCGGCGGCCCATGAAGCGGGTCACGGAGCCGCTCGCACGCATGGGTGCGGAGATCGGCACGGGTGATGGCGGTACCCCGCCACTGACGATTCACGGCGGTCGCCGCCTGCGCGGCATCGATTTCGAGTCGCCCGTCGCCAGCGCCCAGGTCAAGTCGGCACTGCTGCTGGCCGGTCTCTACGCGACGGGCCGCACCCGCGTGATCGAGCCGGCGGAGAGCCGCGATCACACCGAACGCATGCTGGGCGGCTTCGGTTATCCCGTCGAGCGTGCAGGCCTGACCTGCGCCGTTGCCGGCGGCGGGCGGCTGCAGGCCCGCGCCGTCGATGTGCCGGCGGACATTTCGTCAGCGGCCTTCTTCCTGGTGGGTGCGAGCATCGCACCCGGCTCCGACCTGGTGCTCGAGCACGTGGGCATGAATCCGACCCGTACGGGCGTGATCGAGGTCCTGCGCGCGATGGGCGCCGACATCTCCGTCACCCATGAACGCGAGGTCGGCGGGGAACCGGTCGCCAATCTGCGGGTGCGGGCCGCCCGCCTCCGCGGGATCGATATTCCGGTGGCCGTCGTCCCCCGGGCGATCGATGAATTTCCGGCACTGTTCATCGCCGCCGCCTGCGCCGAGGGGACAACCCGCCTGACCGGGGCCGAGGAGCTGCGCGTGAAGGAGTCCGACCGGATTCAGGTCATGGCCGACGGGCTGGCCGCACTCGGCATCCGTACGCAACCCGCGGCCGATGGCATCGAGATCGAGGGTGGCACGCTCCAGGGGGGTGTGGTCGACAGCGCCGGCGATCACCGCATCGCAATGAGTTTCGCCATGGCGGCGCTGCGCGCCTCCGCCCCCGTGCTGATTCGCGATTGCCGCAACGTGGATACCTCCTTTCCCGGCTTTGTCGACCTGGCGCGCGCGGTTGGCATGCACATCGGCGAGGCCGGCGCGTGAATCCGGCGCCGGTGATCTGCATGGACGGCCCGAGCGGCTCCGGCAAGGGCACCGTGGCCGCACGCGTTGCGCGCGAACTCGGCTTCCATCTGCTCGACAGTGGTGCGCTGTACCGGCTGACCGCGCTGGCAGCGATGCGGCGCGGTGTCGCCTTCGATGATGAACCCGCGCTCGCCGAGGTGGCGGCGAACCTGGCCCCGGAATTCGAACCCGGTGGCGAGACTGGCCTGCGCATATGGCTCGATGGCACCAATGTGACGGGCGAGATCCGCACCGAGGAAGTGGGCATGAATGCCTCGCGCGCGGCGGCCTCCGGGCCCGTGCGCCAGGCGCTGCTGCAGCGTCAGCGCGACTTCCGGCAGCCGCCGGGCCTGGTCGCCGACGGCCGTGACATGGGCACGGTGGTCTTTCCCGAGGCCGAGTTGAAGGTGTTTCTGACCGCGAGCGCCGAGGAGCGTGCCCGCAGGCGACATAAGCAGTTGAAGGAAAAGGGTATTGGTGTTAGCCTCCGCGATCTTCTTCGGGATATCGAGGCCCGTGACGCCCGCGACAGTGAGCGTGCCCAATCGCCGTTGATATCAGCCGATGATGCGGTGGTGATCGATTCGACGGCCATGAGCATTGAGGCCGTCACCGCCGAGATCCTGCGGCTTGCCCGCGAGCGCCTCGGCGAGGGCTGATGCGGGTCGGTGAAGAGAGTGGGGCGATCGGCCCCGAGCGCCGCAGGCGGGAGTGCCTGCGGTTGTGTACATAATCCGGTGCGCATCGGGACGATGCGGTCGGGCGTGCGCCCTGTGCGCGTATTCCATGGATCCAGATTGAATGTCTGAAAGTTTTGCGGAGCTGTTCGAGGAGAGCCTGGCGAGAACCAACATGCGGCCTGGCTCGCTGCTCATGGCCACCGTTGTCGATGTACGCGACGACCTGGTCATTGTCAATGCGGGGCTGAAGTCGGAAGGAGTCATTCCGGCGCAGCAGTTCGTCGACGAGAATGGTGAACTCACCATTGACGTCGGCGACACGGTGGAGGTCGCGCTCGATACGGTCGAGGACGGCTTCGGCGAGACCCGCGTCTCGCGTGAAAAGGCACGCCGGGTGCGTGCCTGGGCCGAACTCGAGGGTGCCTTCGAGGCGGGCGAGACGGTCAAGGGCCACATCACCGGCAAGGTGAAGGGTGGTTTCACCGTCGATCTCAACGGCATTCGCGCGTTCCTGCCCGGTTCGCTGGTCGATGTGCGCCCCGTGCGCGACACCAGCTATCTCGAGGGCAAGGAACTCGAATTCAAGGTCATCAAGCTCGATCAGCGTCGCAACAACGTGGTCGTGTCGCGCCGTGCCGTGGTCGAGTCCGAGTACAGTGCCGAGCGCGAGGAACTGCTGAAGAACCTGCAGGAAGGCCAGACGGTCAAGGGTGTCGTGAAGAACCTGACCGACTATGGCGCGTTCCTCGATCTCGGTGGCATCGACGGGCTGCTGCACATTACCGACATGGCGTGGAAGCGGGTCAAGCACCCCTCCGAGGTCGTCGAAGTCGGCCAGGAACTCGACGTCAAGGTGCTCAAGTTCGATCGCGAGCGCAATCGCGTCTCCCTCGGCCTCAAGCAGCTCGGCGAAGACCCGTGGGTCGATATTGCCCGCCGCTATCCTTCCGGCACACGCCTGTTCGGCAAGGTGACCAACATCGCCGACTACGGCTGCTTCGTGGAAGTCGAGGAAGGTGTCGAAGGCCTGGTCCACGTCTCCGAGATGGACTGGACCAACCGCAATGTCAGCCCGTCCAAGGTCGTGGCGATCGGTGACGAAGTCGAGGTCATGATCCTCGACATCGATGAGGATCGTCGCCGGATCTCGCTCGGCATCAAGCAGTGCCAGCCGAATCCGTGGGACGAGTTCGCTGCTACCCACAACAAGGGTGATCGGGTCTCCGGCAAGATCAAGTCGATTACCGACTTCGGTGTCTTCATCGGTCTCGATGGCGGTATCGATGGCCTGATCCACCTCTCCGATCTGTCGTGGAACGAGCCCGGCGAAGAGGCCGTGCACAAGTTCCAGAAGGGCGAGGAAATCGAGGCGGTCGTGCTGTCCGTTGATCCCGAGCGCGAGCGCATTTCGCTCGGCGTCAAGCAGCTCGACACCGACCCGTTCGCCAGCTTTGTCGCCGCCAACCCGAAGGGCAGCATCGTCAAGGGCACGGTGCGCGAGGTCGAGCCGAAGGCGGCCACGGTGGATCTGGGCGAGGGCGTCGAGGGCATCCTGCGTGCCACCGAGATCTCCCGGGACCGCGTCGAGGATGCGCGCAGCGTGCTGTCGCCCGGGGATGACATCGAGGCCAAGTTCATTGGCGTTGATCGCAAGAGCCGGGCGCTCAACCTGTCGATCAAGGCGCGCGATCAGGACGAGGAAGTCGCTGCGGTGCAGGACTACAAGCGCAGCGACAGTGGTGCCAACACGACGCTCGGCGATCTGCTCAAGGAACAGATCGGTAACGACAACAATTGATCATGTTGGCGGGCGGCCAGCGGATGCCGGGGGGGCATCCGCTGGCCCCGCGGTAGCTCAACGATCCGGTTGTCCCGAGGCGCCCGTGTAGTCCCGTGTTGATGGGGTCGAGATGACCAAGTCCGAACTGATCGAAACGCTCGCACGCAAGCAGAGCCATCTCGCCTATCGAGATGTCGAACTGGCGGTGAAGGGGTTGCTCGAGGCCATGAGTCAATCGCTGTCGCATGGTGAACGGATCGAGGTGCGGGGCTTCGGCAGCTTCAGCCTGCACTACCGACCCCCGCGCATGGGGCGGAATCCGAAGTCCGGTGACCCCGTCGTGCTGCGCGGCAAGTACGTGCCGCATTTCAAGCCCGGCAAGCAGCTCCGCCAGCAGGTCAATACGAAACCGCTCGAAACGGATGAACGAGCGTCGGCCCAGGCAACGGCCACCCCGCACCGCAGCGTGCGCGAGCAGCAGGGCTGATCGAGTCGTCTGCCGCCCGCCGGGGGCGCGGGAATCGCTCATGAAGAGAATCGTCGTACTCGCCGTCGCGCTCCTGCTGGTCGCAGCAACCGGCCTCCTGGCAGTCCGCAATACCACGGCCGTGGAAGTTGACCTCGTGGTGGCGACCCCGCAAGCGCCGATCATCATCTGGCTTCTGGTGGCGCTGGTCTCCGGCGCCCTGCTGACTGTCGTTTGCCTCCTTCCCGGATTCTGGCGTCGCCGCAGTGAACGACGACAACTGCAGCGGGAACTGCGCGACGCCCGTGATGAGTGTGACCGTCTGCGGCGGGCCCCACTGAGGGATCGCTGAGATGTGGCAGTTGCTGTGGTTGCTGCTGCCCGTCGCGGCGGCCAGTGGCTGGTGGGCCGGACGCCGTTCCGGTCTGCGCCAGCAGAAACGGGACCGGCGGGGCCTGTCCGGCGATGAATACGTACGCGGCCTCAACTACCTGCTGAACGAGCAACAGGATGAAGCCCTGGAAGTCTTCATTCGGCTGATCGAGGTCGACAGCGAGACCATCGAGACCCACCTGGCACTAGGTAATCTCTTCCGCCGGCGCGGGGAAGTCGATCGCGCGATCCGCATCCACCAGAACCTGATCGCGCGTCCCAATCTCGATCAGGAGAGCCGATCCTTCGCCCTGCTGGAACTGGCACGTGATTACATGCGCGCCGGCGTGCTCGACCGCGCCGAGGGGCTGTTCCAGGAGCTGGTGCGCTCGCGCACGCATGACGTGGAGGCGTCACGCCAGCTGCTGATCATCTACGAGCGCGAGCAGGAGTGGCAGCAGGCCATCGAGACCGCGCGGCGGTTGCAGCGCAGCAGCGGGCTCGACATGGGCCCGATGATCGCCCACTACCATTGTGAACTGGCGGAGCACCAGCGTCGCCAGGGTAATCGCAAGGCTGCCAGGCAGTTGGCCTCGCGGGCACTGGCGGCCGATCCGGACAGTGTCCGGGCGAGCATCCTCGAAGGGGATCTGGCCGTCGAGGCGGGGCAGGACCGTCAGGCCGTGCGCGCGTTCCGGCGGGTCGAGGCTCAGGATGCGGCATTCCTGCCGGAAGTCATCGATCGACTGCTGGACGCAATGAGTCGCGCCGAACACCCGTCCGTGCGCAGCGCCTATATCGATCGTCTGCGCGGGCGGTACAACAGCTTCTCGGTGATTCGCGCGGCGACGCGGGTGATCCGTGAGACGGAGGGCGAGGCCGCGGCGCGCACGTTCTTCCATGAGCAGGTGGCCAAGCGCCCGTCACTACGCGGCCTGCGCGAGTGGGTCGCCAGCGAAATGCCGCATGCCAGCGAACATAGCCGGCCGGGCGCCGAGATCGTGCTGGGCATGCTTGATCAGCTGCTGCAGTCGAAACCGATCTACCAGTGCCACCAATGCGGCCATCAGGGCAAGGTGCTGCACTGGCAGTGTCCGAGCTGCCGCAACTGGAACAGTGTCAAGCCGATCATCGGTATCGAGGGCGAGTAGCGTTACGGAGGCGCGTACATGACCGGGGTTGCAGAGCCGAGACTGATCATCGCACTCGATGTGCCCACGCAGCGCGAGGCACTTGCGCTCCTGGACCGGCTTGATCCGGCGCTGTGCCGGGTCAAGGTGGGCAAGGAGCTGTTCACGCGCTGCGGTCCGGATCTGGTGGCACGCATCCACAAGCGTGGCTACGGGGTCTTTCTCGACCTCAAGTACCACGATATCCCGAACACCGTGGCTGGCGCCTGTCGCGCTGCGGCCGAGCTGGGTGTGTGGATGGTCAATGTCCATGCACTCGGCGGGCAGCGGATGTTGCAGGCGGCGCGTGAGGCCATCGATTCGGCGCCGTATGGTTCACCGCACGGGGGTTCGCAGACCGGGTCCACGCGCCCTCTGCTGACCGCAGTCACCGTGCTGACCAGCATGGAAGCCTCTGATCTGGCCGGCATTGGCATCGAGCGCGACCCAGCGGAATTCGCGGCCCTGCTGGCCGACGTTGCTGCCGCGGCGGGGCTCGACGGGATCGTGTGCTCGGCGCAGGAAGCCAGCGCGTTGCGGGCGCGTCACGGGCACGACCTGCTGCTGATCACGCCCGGCATTCGCCCGCAGAGCAGTGCGGCGGACGATCAGCGCCGGATTCTGACACCCGGGCAGGCGCTCGCGGCGGGTGCGGACCATCTCGTCATCGGACGGCCAGTGACGCGTGCGCCGGACCCGGCGGCGGCACTGCGCACCATTGCGAGCGAGGTTGCCGCCGCCCCCACGACCCATTAGCCGGAGAATGTGACGGCGTTCACACTCCGCCCGCCGCGCGCTTGGACCTTGCGGCGGCCGTGCTAGCATCATCGACTCTTACGGGGGAAAAGGGGCTGCGCATGCGCTTGCAGGTTCTCGGCTGCAGCGGGGGGATTGGTGCGACTGCGCGCACGACCGCCCTGCTGGTGGATGACGACGTCCTGATCGACGCCGGTACCGGGGTGTTCGACCTCGACATCGATGTGCTGTCCGGGATTCGCCACATTTTCGTGACGCACTCCCACCTCGATCACGTCCTCAGCATCCCGCTGTTGATGGATTCGCTGTTCGACCGCCTCGCCACGCCGCTGACGGTGCACGCCATGCCCGAGACCATCGAGGCGATGAGCACGCACCTGTTCAACTGGACCATCTGGCCCGATTTCCGCCAATTGCCCGAGCCCGATCAGGCCCTGCTCCACTTCGCACCGATGCGCCCCGGGGACGTGCGGACCATCGGCGGGCGGAGCATGGAGATGATCGAAGTTCGTCACTCCGTGCCGGCGGCCGGATTTCTCGTTTCCGGGGACAGCGGCGGCTGTTTCTGCTTCAGTGGCGATACCGGGCCGAACGAGAACCTCTGGTCCGTCCTCAACCAGCGCAGCCGACTCGACCTGCTGCTGGTGGAAACCGCGTTCAGCAACGACCACCAGGAAATCGCGCGGGCCGCGGGCCATTATGTGCCCGCGACCCTGGTCGACGATCTGCAACGCCTCCACCACGATCCACGTATCGCGATCACGCACCTCAAGACCGGCTCCGAGGACCGCATCATGGGCGAGTTGCAGGCGCTCGCACCGGAACGGGAGTTCCATCGCCTTCAGGCCGGCGACGTCTTCACGCTATAATCACGTTTTCATTCTCCCGTCGCATGACCCGGTGTGTACCGGGCGAGGGTAACCGCGTTGTTCGACAGCCTGAGCGAGCGTCTCGGCAGGACGCTGAAACAGATCCGCGGGCAGGGGCGCCTGACCGAGGACAATATCCGTGACGCCCTGCGTGAAGTGCGCATGGCCCTGCTCGAGGCCGACGTCGCTTTGCCGGTGGTCAAGCAGTTCATCGAGCAGGCGCGTGAGCGAGCGCTCGGGCGTGAGGTCGTCGGCAGTGTTTCTCCGGGGCAGGCCCTGGTCAAGGTCGTGCAGGACGAGCTCGTGGCCGTCATGGGCGGCGAGAGCGTGGAGCTCGACCTGCGCACGCAGCCGCCGGCTGTCGTGCTGGTCGCGGGCCTGCAGGGCGCCGGCAAGACGACTACCATCGCCAAGCTTGCGCGCCGCCTGAAGGAGCGCGAACGCAAGCGGGTGGCCGTGGCCAGCGCGGATATTCACCGTCCCGCGGCACGCGATCAACTCGCCACCCTGGCCGGCGAGGTCGGTGTGGACTATCTCCACGTCGACGGCGCCAGCAGCGCGGAGGACATCGCTCGCGGTGCCGTCAACGACGCGCGGCGCGGCGGCGCGGACGTGCTGCTGCTGGATACCGCGGGCCGGCTGGCCATCGACGAACCGATGATGGCCGAGATCCGCGCAGTGCATGCCGCCGTCACGCCGATCGAGACCCTGTTCGTCGTCGACAGTCTCAGTGGTCAGGACGCCGCACGCACGGCCCAGGCGTTCGACGAGGCGCTTGCGCTGACCGGCGTGGTCCT
>SL_3KL_010_SEDDRAFT_10003809_pt1 | contig 13681 bp, 11 predicted proteins | sample SodLakKL_010_SED_2_FD_10381 | JGI IMG/M metagenome (IMG submission 10381)
CGGAAATGGCGGGCGGGGGCGGGGCATGCCGCGCTTGCCTTCGATAGAAGCCAGCAGGGCGGTTTCTTCACCGCAAACAAATGCTCCGGCCCCTTCTTTGATGTTCATTTTAAAATTAAAGCCGTAACCGAGAATATTTTCACCAAGCAGGCCGTATCTTTCTGCATCTTCAATGGCAGTTTTTAATCTTTTAATAGCCAGGGGATATTCTGCACGACAGTAGATATATCCTTCATCAGCGCCGATAGCCCGGCCGCAAATTAGCATTCCCTCCAGGATAGCATGAGGGTCACCTTCTAAAATACTGCGATCCATAAAAGCACCGGGATCTCCCTCATCGGCATTACAGACTACATATTTTTTTGAACTTGGAGCTTTATAGGTTAATTCCCACTTCAGACCGGTAGAAAAACCGGCTCCTCCGCGACCGCGCAATCCCGCCTGCTTAACCTCTTCACAGATAGTGGTTGAATCCATGTTAAGAGCACGCGTAAAAGCGCGATAACCACCGCGCATAATGTATTCATCGATGCTCTCAGGATCGATTAACCCGCTATTTCTCAAAACATTAAATTTTTGCTTGGCATAGAAAGGAATCGTATCATAAAACCGGGCCGGCGCATCAACGTCGGGACCCTTGTAAAGCAGCCTTTCAACTATCTCACCGCCAACCAGGTGTTTTTCAACCAGTTCAGCCATGTCCTTTGGTTTCAGGCGGCAATAAAATACTTCATCGGGGTAAACAACAATGAGCGGTCCGACTTCGCAAAAGCCGGGGCAGCCGCCCATAACCAGGCGATATTTATCTTTGATTCCATGCTTTTCGAGCTCTTCTATAAGGGCTTCTTCAACCTGTGATGACCCTGAAGAAAGACAGCCCGTAGCTCCACAAATCATGAGGTGTTTTTCATACAAGTTTTCTTTACCTCCCTCTTTATTGCATTTGTTCTTTGATATTTTTATTCACTATTTTCCTTTTTTGCACCTGTTATTTGAAGTTCGCGACATACTGACTAGCAGATAACAAAGTGTTCGTTCAGGGCTACTTTGTCAATAATAGCTTTTCTTTTCTTAGCACACGACTCGTTTTCATGACAAATGGGCCCTTCCAGGCAGCAAAGCACGAAATCCTTGCAGGGGTTCTCTTTTGTATGGGTGCATTTTTCACAGCAATGATCAACAAATTCTTTCATCAAGTTACCTCCTGCATCTTATTGATAGCTGTCAAGAATATCTTTAACCTTGTCCGGAGTAAGGCGGCCATGCGGATTATCATTAATCATAATCACCGGAGCTAAGGCACAGGCCCCGATACAGGCAACCTCTTCCAGTGTGAAGCGCAGGTCATCTGTGGTCTCTCCGCTTTCAATACTTAGAATATCTTCGATTCGTTCGGCAATTTTCGGGCTGCCCTGGATATGACAGGCCGTTCCTTTACAAACCCTGATAATATAGCGACCCCGCGGCTTCATTTTAAACTGGGCATAAAAAGTAGCCACGCCGTAAATCCTGCTCAGGGGAATCCTCATCTGTTTTGACACACGTTCAACAGCAGGCCTGGGTAAATACCCAAAATGGTCCTGGACTTTCTGCAAGGCAGGAATAACCATTTCTTTCTTGCCAAGATAAGGTTCAATCAGTGAATCGACCTTGCTGAGATCAATTTCTTCCGTAACTGCTTCCCTGGTTTCAACTACTGTACTCAAATCGATTACCTCCCGGTAAAAGCTTAAAAGTCAGGTAGTGCTATGCGCATTATCAGAAAGTACGAACATGCTGATCTTTAATAATAAGACTGCTTAACTGACATGCGGCAGCATCTTTCCTATTATCCTGACTCAGTTATTCCGACTCCTTTATAGTATTACACTTTTTATTGCTTCAATCCTGCCGGGAAAATAAAATTTCAAAACAGCTTCAGGGGTGTAAAGTCTATGCCATCGGCAGCAACAAAACGATAATCTACTCCGTTTTTTTCCCCCTGAAATATGTAATCCCGGCCGCTATCATGAATATGCCCGAACACACATAGTTTTACTGCAAACTGTTCGAGTATATCCGTAAAGGCACTCGTTTGGTTTTTCCTGTTGTAGGGTGGAAAGTGCAGGGCAACAATAATATCGCCCGGTGAATTACTGACTGCACTTTCAAGGGAAAGCTTCAAGCGCTGAACTTCCCTCAAGTAAATTTTCTGATCATGTTCATTATCAAAACCCTCTTCACCGGGACAAATCCAGCCTCTTGTCCCGCAGATGGCGCGATCGGCCCACAAAAAATGATTATTTTGGAGGGCATAGATTGACGGCGGTAATTGCGCACGCACTTTTGCAATTGAACTCCACCAGTAGTCGTGGTTACCCTTGATTAATAATTTAGTGCCTTTTAGATCAGCTATCCACTGCAAGTCAGCGGCTGCTTCAGAAAGATGCATGGCCCAGGATATATCTCCGGCAACAATAACCAGATCATCTTCACCAACGATGCGGTTCCAGTTGTTTTTTATTTTTTCAACGTGATCTGCCCACTCCTCACCAAAAATATCCATTGGCTTGGCCTGACCGTGCGATAGATGCAAATCACCAATTGCGTAAACTGACATAAGCTGCCCCTTTAATAAACATATTGCTAACCAAACAGCAAAACTTTTTCTATCATTTTCCTTTATTTCATCAATACCGATTACTTTATATTACTAAATCGAAGATTAAAAAGCAAAAGGAGTTATTTTCTGCCCATTAGCACAATTTACGCCTTAACCCAAGCTTTGCAAATATTTTTATAAAATGATATAATGTCGCCACAGTTTACTTTAATGACTTTATTAGTATAAGGAGGTTGTTGTAAAATTGGAAGCTAAAACTCCCAGAAGGCCACGCCGTTACCTGCGAAGCAGGATAACCCGAAAATTAATCCTGGATACCGCTCTTAAAGTATTTCTTTCCGAAGGATACGCTAAAACTACTATTGCCAAAATTAGCCAGCAGGCTCAAGTCGGGTACGGCACAGTATACAGCCATTTCAAAGGAAAAGATGATATCTTAAATAAGGTTGTAGACAACGTTCTTGAAGAATTTTACAACCTCCTGGAAGTGCCTTTTGCGCCTGAAAACCAGGAAGAAGCACGCAGCGCTTATTATGAACTTGTTTTAACCTCTTTTCGTTTGGCAGAACAGCACCGACCAATTATGAAAGTTTACCAGGAGGCGCTGGGTCAATCAGAATCTATAGCCGCCCACTGGGAAAATATAATTGGACAGTTTATTAAAAGCTCTGCCCGCTCTTTCGTTTATTCCCAGGATAAAGGAATGGCCAAGGATTTTGATATCCAGATCGGCGCCAAGGCTTACATTTTACTGGTCGATCGCTTCATATGGGAAGTAGTAAATGAAAAAGAAGATAATCTCGAACATATTACCACTGTAATAATGGACTTGTTATTCCACGGTTTTTTCAAAACCGGAAAATGATCAAACCCGGGAGCATAAGCGCCCCGGGCATTAATTGCCTGCTATTGCCGGTTTTCTATAACCCGTTTTTCGGTAATAATTACATTTACAGGACGATCCCACTCATCAACGGGTACTGCTGGAACAATCTGCAGATCAAAAACCAGGGCCACCAGCGGAGTGTGCGAACCAAGCAGGGAAAAGAAACGATCATAATAACCGCCTCCATAACCGAGGCGGTTTCCTTTTAGATCGAAGGCAACACCGGGAACGATTAAAAGATCAATTGTCTCAGGTTTAAAAGGGCGGAGCGCCTCTTCTTTCGGCTCAGGGATATCATAGGCCCCAGGGACCAGATCGTTGTCCCAGTCGATGATTTGTGAAGGGATCATCTCCCGAGTTTTGGGTACTGGCTTCGGAGCCAGGGCTACCTTGCCCCTTTTAATCGTATCTTCAACCATGGGCCTGGTATTAACTTCACTGCCGAAAGTGATGAAAAACATCACTGTTCCCGCTTCACGGTAAGCAGGCAGGTTGTAAAGCTTACCGGCAATAGAGCTGCTTTTTGCCCTGATTTCTTCGGGAGACAGCTGATCGCGCCGCCTGATAATGCTTTTGCGAAGCTCTTTTTTGTTCATAGCGACACCCTTAGTAAGCCCGGGCAAAGTAAGCGGCTTCAGTTGCTTTTTCCCCGCAGGCAAAGCACTTGTCTCCGGGGGGCTCTGTATCGAAAGGCAGGCAGCGAATCGTCGCCTTTGTATCTTCTTTAACCTTTCCTTCGCAGGAATCAACACCGCACCAGGGTGCAAGGTAAAGGCCGCGGTCGGTTTCCATTATCCGTTTGAACTCCTCGTAATCAGTCCCGCTGCGGGTATTTGCCCTGCGGAATTCAAGCGCCCTTTGAAGCATATCATTTTGAATCTGTTTTAAAAGATTCGGAAGCAGGGAAACTAGATCATCACGGGGTATAAACTCTTTTTCGCCTGTATCGCGCCGAACGAGAACTACCTGACCTTTATCTAAATCTTTGGGGCCGACTTCAATACGAACCGGAACACCGCGCATTTCCCATTCATTAAACTTCCAGCCGGGCGAGTATTCTTCACGGTCATCTAATTTTATGCGTATTTCCTGCTTAAGCTGCCCTTCCAGCTCCCGAACCGATTCTAACACGCGTTCCCGATCTTTCTTGCTTAAAATGGGAACAATTACGGCCTGTATCGGGGCCATCCGGGGCGGCAGAACCAGGCCACGATCATCACCGTGGACCATGATCAGCGCACCAATCATGCGGGTCGAAACGCCCCAGCTGGTCTGCCAGACATATTTTAATTGATCATCCTGATCAAGATAAGTAATATCAAATACCCTGGCAAAATGCTGGCCCAGGTTGTGAGAAGTGCCGGCCTGCAGTGCCCTTCCGTCTGTCATCAGTGCTTCAACACAATATGTGCGCAGGGCGCCGGCAAACTTTTCACGCTCCGTTTTGCGTCCGGCGAGCGCCGGTATGGCCATCTCCGTCTCCAGAAACTCACGGTAGACCTCGAGCATTTTGAGGGTTTCTTCTTCCGCTTCTTCCTCGTTGCGGTGACAGGTATGTCCTTCCTGCCAGAGGAATTCAGAGGTGCGCAGGAAAGGCCGTGTCGATTTTTCCCAGCGAACAACGTTGCACCACTGGTTGATTAAAACAGGCAGATCTCTCCAGGACTGGATCCAGCGAGAATAAAAATCACAAATAATTGCTTCGGATGTAGGACGAACTGCAAGCGGCTCGTTTAAGATTTCATTGCCGCCCTTGGTTACCCAGGCAAGTTCAGGGGCAAAACCTTCAACATGCTCGGCCTCCTTTTCAAGCAGGCTTTGGGGTATAAAGGTTGGAAAGTAAGCATTCTCATGACCAGTGGCCTTAAAGCGCCGGTCGAGCTGCTCCTGGATCTTTTCCCAGAGCGCATAGCCTAAAGGCCGGATGGCCATAAAACCTTTCATCGGAGCGTAATCCATCATTTTCGTTTTTAATATAACGTCAATATACCATTGGGAGTAGTCTACAGCTTTCGGGGTTATCTCTTTTACAAAATCCTTGGTTTGGGGCTGCTTGTCCTGCTCGCTCTTCTGCTCCATTAGAACCACCCTTTCCGGATCTGTTTCGTGTATTTTATCTGCTTATTCTAACATAATTATTAGCGCACGGCCAGTTCCCGGCGGGTTTGAAGCAGCGTTTGCCAGCTCTCCTCACTTAATGGTTGATTAAAGCTGCGGAAATTAGCCAGCTTGAAACCATGCTCATCAGCCAGGTACCTGGTCTGCAAAATTGACTCCAGGTTAACCCCTGATGAACCGAGGCTGTAATGCTTATATTGCTGCTCAAGAGCAAGCATCATCGTTTCAGCCATACAGGCATAAGCCAGACCTTTCTCAAAACCAAAATCCCAGCCCAGGGAGGGCAGACCGGGCACTTCCACTACTCCGCCGTCTATGACCAGGACATCGGGCCGGGCTTCGGCAACCTCTTCGCTAACGTTTGCAGGACGGGAAATGTCACAAACAATAGCCCCTGTTTTCAGGTTGCCGGCATGAATCACTTTTTCAGTGGCGCTGGTAGCGCTAATTACAATATCAGCCCTTGCTAATACAGCATTAATGTCGGTCGAAAATTCAATTAAACCCCGGCGGCGGCCTTCTCCTTCGACAAAAGCCTCAAATGCATCCATCGGCGCATCTGGCGCGGGCAGTTCCGGGCAATCGGTCAACTGATGTCCCATGCTGCCCGGTTTAAGGGGACGGCCCTGCTGCAAAAGCGCCGACTGGTAACGATATATCTCAGCGGCCACCAGCTGCAGCCTTTCACTGGCTGATGTATTATTCGGATTACCGATCAAAATCAAACGGGGGACTGTTTCCGAGAGTAAGAGCGATATTCCCCGTCCAATTGATCCCGCCGCGCCGACTATGGCTGCGGTAGTCTCAGAACGATCGATATGCAGTTTCTCCGTAGCGGTCGTAACCGCATCCACGGCTGAAACCACGGTATAGCTGTTGCCGGTAGTTATCGGCACGCCTTCATTTTTCAGGTAGAGTCCACCCATTGAAGCAACGGCGGTAAAGGCCCCCAGGCCTACAATTTTTGCCCCGCGCTCGCGGGCCAGTTGAACAGCTTTTTTCAGCTCAGCCAAAGCTTGTTTTTTTGGCATCTGCACAAATTCATCGGTGGTCCGGGGCAGACCGATAAATTCACCGTAAGCCTTTTTCCCTGCAGCAGAATGTATTTTTACCCGACCGGCAACAAAAGGCTCAATCATATCCCCAAAGCGTCCTGTAAGCTCGGCCAATTCTTCTTCACTGAAGGCTAGAAGGCTGTTATCAAACTGGTGATAGCTTTTTAAATCCAGGGCATGGATCAGGAAAGCGAAACGGCCTTCCGAAGGATCGCCGCTCGGGGCAATCTTCTCGGCGGGATAAGGGGTAAATTTCGGAAAGCTGCCCGTATTCTCGGTTCTGACCAGGTACGATAAAAACCGCGCGGTGTTTCCCTCATTAAGGACCTTAAGCATTGAATCCAAGCCGGCAAGAGCTTCACGGCATTGTTCTTCACTAATGGTCAGCGGAGGCTCAATGCGAATCACTGCATTGCCATTTAATGTAGGGGCAACCCTGATTTTTTCCACGTTTAGAAGATAAGAGGAAATGGCCGGGGTGAGCAGTTCCTGCTCGGCCATAATTCCCAGCAGGCTGCCGGGAAAATCATCACGGTCCATGTAGAATTCAATTCCCAGCATTAACCCGCGTCCTCGAATCTGGCTAATTAACCCGGGATATTTTTCTTTCAATTCGAGAAGACCTTTTTTCAACAGTTTCCCTTTAGAGCTTACCTCTTTTAATATTGCCCTGTTATTAAGGGTCAGTTCTGCTATAACCTGCAGCCCGACCCGACAGGCCAGGGCATTGCCGGCAAAAGTTGATGAATGTTTTAAACCGAAATCTTCGGTGTAAGCTTTTTCTGTACTCAGGCAGGCACCAATAGGCATAAGACCTCCGCCTAAAGCCTTAGCCAGAACCATTACATCCGGAGAAACGTTTTCCTGCTCACAGGCAAAAAGCATCCCCGTCCGCCCCAGGCCGGTCTGCACTTCATCGAAGACCAGCAGGACACCGTGCTCTTTACAGATATCCCTGACAGAAGCAAGATAACCTGCAGGTGGTTCAACAATGCCTCCCTCACCCTGGATCGGTTCAACAAAAAAAGCTGCGTAATACCCGGGCTTAGCGGCCAACTCTTTTTGAAGTGCCTCGGAGTCGCCAAAAGGAATATGGTGAAACCCTTCGGCCGGTGCATCAAAAGCCGACTGATAACCGGGATTCCCTGTTGCTGAAAGAGCACCGAATGTTTTCCCGTGAAAACTGTTATCGGTGGCCAGTATCCCTGAGCGACCGGAAGCCGAACGGCAAAGTTTGATTGCTGCTTCAACAGCTTCAGCCCCGCTGTTGGCAAATGTAACATAATCAAGGCCTTCAGGAGACAGCTCGACCAGGCGGCAGGCCAGTTCTCCTGCCGCATCGAGAGCTGAAGGCTGAATAAAATTTGGTTCCCCGGAATCACGGTAGCGGTTTATAGCTTCCCAGATAGACGACGGGTTGTGACCGAAGGGCAGCGCCCCGTAAGCGGCTATACAGTCAAGGTAGCGATTGCCGCTGTCATCATAGAGATAACAGCCTTCCCCGCGGACATATTTTTGATCAAGCCTGATACTCTCCAGCATTTCACCCAGGTGCGGATTGACAAAACGGGTGTAATTGTTCATGTTTAAACCTCCTGTTGCATTGTGCACAATAATGTGCACACCAATAACCCTATTTTAAACCTCCCGGTGAAATAAATCAACAGCTATAAACATTAAATCTTAATTGAAGGCATAAAAAAACATTCCGCTACTCATACCCGGGTGATTTTCATATACTTTTACCTGGGTAAAGAAGCGGAAAGTCCTATTGCCCGGTGAGTTCCACCGGTATTTTTTCAGTTAACCTTAACAGGAAAACTTTTTTTCCAGCCTTTCCATAATACTGACGATACCACCGTATTCAAGCTCGGAGTAATGGAGCATTGCCGGCCCGGAAAAACCTTGCTCTCTCATATCGAAAGACTTGCGGGATACTTTATCGCGGATATAGTCCCAGTAGGGATGATCAAAACAGTCAACCGGCTCTGTTAACTTGCCGTTATGCACGCAAAAAGCAAGTGCGCTGACCACGGGCGGGCCGTCAAAATATGAAATAGCGCTGCCCATTTTAACCGGCATCAGCGGACCGGTGTGACTACCGCGCATAAAACCGGCCACGTAATGTCCGATACTGTATGGCGAGAGAATCTCTCCCGTGGCGGGAAAGTCACCCTGACAGCGAACCAAAAGAACCGGGTCATCTTTTCCGGTATATTTTCCGGCAATATTGTGCAGGCGGGTTGTGCTGGCTGCCGCCGCCTGGCTGCCTGTAGCCCGGGAGTAAATCTCACCAATTACAAATCTCTCGTTATCCCTTAGCAGTGCTGCAAGATCATAGATATCTTCGGGAGTATTCAGTTCAATAATCCGGTCTTCATCTGTATGTGCTACATCAAGAATACTAAATTTAAAGCCCTGTCCGATTTTTGGAGACAAGATAAGCCCTGAACAATGCATAGGATCGGCAAAACCAAGATACAGGGGGAGATTATAAGCGCCGGGATCGGTTTTGTCTGCTGCAAAAAGCAAAAAAGGTTCCGCTTCACGTTCTTCAAACTCCATCTCGGCTACTGCCGGACCAAGGCCTCTTACATTACCTGAACAGGCATCTGCCAAAAGATCCTGTCCCGCACCATAGAGACCCTGTTCTTTTGCTTTTTCGGTCCCGCAGATAAAAGCATCCCAGGCCAGCTGGTGGAGCTCACTGCAGCCAACTCCGTGAGCATGGCTAAACAAAATCGCAACATCATCACCTGTGCTGCCGATATGAAAGTCGCTGACCAGCTTGCCAAGCTGGCGTTCAATACATCCCCGAACTGATTCCATTAAAGCCTGGCTCGGTTTAATATGTCCTCCTATGCTGCCGATATCCGCCTTGATTACACTAAGTGTTGTTTTCATCGCTCTCCCTCCGTAATGATTAAGGACCGCGTATCACCCTGACGAATAATACACACTATTCACTTAGTTCGACGCAATACAGGAAATTCCCCCCGTAATCAGCAAGTTTGCATCTTATAAGGAGTTGTCGGCTGTGCCTATAGCAGTTAATCCGCTCCAGGAGGAACTATTAAGGAAACTGCATGGCGATCGGGATCGAGGTTTTCTTCAGCCAGGGCCAGGACTTCACCAAGCCTTACCTCGTGAAGAATTGACGGCAGCTGAAATAAATCGGTCCCTTTAAAACGAAAAGCAAGAAAGTTATTGGCAATAAACTCCAGTGAATTAAAGCGCCTTATGTAGCTGCCCAGAATTTTACGGCGGTGGCGCTCAAACTGCTCTTTGCTGACGCCTCCTTTCAGAAACTTAGCAATCGCTTCCATGATCCGCTGGTAAAGCTGGTCGGGATCTTTTGTTTCCCCCCCTATCATAATATAGCCGTAATTAATATCAGCACTGTATTCCGAATCGAAGTTTTCATCAATTAAATCCTCTTTATATAGATCGTTATATAGTTCTTCGCTTGAAGCAAAAAGGATATCGAGCACCAATTCCATCAATATTTCCCGATGCATTAAATCTCTTCCATGAATATTCTCAACGGACATATCCTTAAAGCCGAGTAAAAATATCGGCTCTGAAACAACCAGCTCCTGTACCGTTCGCTGCCTGGTTATTGCGACAGGCTCAGAAGGGTGCCGGCGTATTATCGCTCCCATCGGACGGTAATTGCGGGCGGCAAGGTTTTCCTCTACCAGGTTGCCGACCCGGGCGGGGTCCAGATCACCGACAACAAACACAGCCATATTGCTGGGATGATAAAAGGTATTGTAACAACGGTAAAGCAGGTCCGGGGTAATTTCTGCTATGCTATCTGCAGTTCCTGCGATATCTCTACGCACGGGATGTTCCCGGTAAAGCCCTTCGAGCAGGTTAAAAAAGACCCTCCAGTGCGGGTGATCTTCATACATCTTAATTTCCTGGCCTATAATACCCTGTTCTTTCTGCACAGTCTGCTCGGTGAAGTAAGGCTCCTGGACAAAGTCGAGAAGCTGCTGCAGGCTTTCTTCAAAATTAGCGGTACATGAAAACAGGTAGGAGGTTTGGGTAAAGGAAGTGTAAGCATTGGCCGAAGCGCCGAGAGCGGCAAAACGATCAAAAACATTGCCCCGCTCGTCTTCAAAAAGCTTATGTTCCAGGAAATGAGCTACCCCGTCAGGCAAAGTTGTAAATTCCTGTTCAGGCTCGACCCGAAAACAGTTGTCAATTGAACCAAAACGGGTTGAGAATATGGCATATTTCTTTTGATAACCTGGACGGGGTAAAACATAAACATCCATCCCGGGGTGGACACGATAATGAAAAAGGGTTTCCTGTAATTCCTTGTTTTCAATCAATCGATAATTACCGGTCATTTTAGTTACTGCCTCCTTTCCGGGGCCGCAGGAGATAAACCGTATCAAGCTTAATTCGTTCAGCCACCGCTTTTATGTCTTCCCTGTCGACTGCTTCTATCCCGGCTGTTAGCTCTTCTAAGGTATAAGTTCTTCCACCGATAGAACCGTCTAAATGAAAAGATATAAGCTTGCTGGGGCTATCCTGCTTTGAACGCAGCTGATTTATCAAGCCGCGCTTGGTATTATCAAGCTCTGCGTCACTAATATTTCCTGATGCCATATCTTCAAGCTGTCGGTCAATTATCTCGCGCGCTTCCTCTCTCTGATCATAGTTTATCCCGGAAGCTATAGCCATCAGGCCCTTGTGCGGCTCGAGGCGGGAATGAGTGTAGTAGGCCAGCCCTGCATTTTCACGCACGTTCATAAATAACTTGGAGTGAGGGAACCCCCCTAAAATACCACTGTAAACCTGAAGAGCACAGTACAGGTCGTCCTGAAAACCTGTATAAGTGCGATAACCTAAAACCAGCTTGGCCTGGTTGATTAACATTTCCTCCTGGTGATAGCGAACTTTATCGATCCGGCGCATAATTTCGGTTGCAGGCAGCTTCATCTGTTCACCGTGGCGGGGGAAATTGAATACTTTTTCAGCCGCTTCAATGACCTTATCGTGTTTGATATCGCCAATAACATATAGATCTATCGGGTTCCGGGCTAACAGGTCGCGATAATAGCTGTAGAGACCGGAAGGGTCTATAAAGTCGTAATCTTCAATTCGGCCCAGCCTGTATACTCCATAATTCTCTTCTTCGCACATCAAGGAAAGACATCGTTCAAGGGAATATATAACCTTATCGTTAAGCATGGCCCTGATATCTTTAATCAGTTGATTCTTTTCCTGCCTAACATAGTCTTCCCTGAAAGCGCCGTCAACAACGAGTGGATCGGCGACAACAGAGCCGAGAATAGACATGCCTTCATCGAGGAGCCGGCCATTTTCGCCCAGAAACTGGTCATGGGCTGTTTCCATGGTAAATGTTAAGATATGTTTCTCGCCACTTTTCATAATGTCAGCGCCAATACCGGCGCCATATAAATTCTCCAGCTCCCTCTGCAGGGTCAGGTAATCGGGATAAAGCCGGCTGCCTTTTTCAAGCACCGAAGGGAGTAAAGCATTTGAAGCTGCAAGTTTTGGCGTTAGCTCCTGGTAAATAAATAGACCCATCGTAATTGTTTTGAATTTGTCTGTCGGCATAAAGATCAGCCTGATTCCGTTCGGCAAATAGTGATATGAACATTCTTCCAGCAAAATCAAACCTCCCCAAAATTAACAAATATGCGCCGTGAGAACTATTCGATCGGCGCCTTAAACACTAATTCCATACTGCTCAAACTTTTCCTGCTCACGTGCAGTTCGAAAATCCTGCCCCCGGGACAAGGGGACAGGTCACTTGTCCCACCATTTTATTCCATTTCCGAAAATACCAGGACCCCTTGCTCTGTTTTCACTACAACCTGCCTGGGACAAGGGGACAGGTCATTTGTCCCACCATATTATTCCATTATAGGGATATATGACAACTTCTTACGACGCTCTCGCTACAACCTGCCTAACACACTTTTGGAAATTCCCGTTACCCTTGATAACTGTCTCAGAGTTACTCCATCAACTAACCTTAGAGCTTTAATTAATTTGCCTAATTCTTCTTTATCCAACAAAAGCAACTCTTCGCTATTATGAATATTATTGCGGGCCAGCTTGGCTCTGATTTCATCATCACTTACTTTTACTTTCGCTTCAAATTCCAAGCAACGATCATCATTTATTTTACATGAAAAATCGTGAAACAACTCTACTGCTTTTTCCCTGTCGCCGGAAAACATTTTCAAGGCAAAGTCTGTATCTGAAATTATGGGATTGCCAATATATTCTTTAAAGCTGCTCCACCGGTAATCTGCTATATTTTCAACCATTCCAGCCTTGACTGGGTTTTGATGTATATACCGCAAAACTGTTAAAAAGTAAGCGTCATCCTCTACAGGCTCACTCTTATACCTTTCCTGAAACAAGTGACCGCAGCGATCGTATTGCTCATTAAACCAATAGACATAGCCGCCGCTAATACGTTTAACTGCCACCGATAAAGGCTCCGTTATTTCTTTGAGCAAAAGATGAATATGATTATCCATCAAACAGTACCCATAGAGCTCAAACTGACTTATTTCTTTAAACCGCAAAACAAGCTCAAGGAACTTCTGTTTATCCTTTTGCACAAAGAATATCTCCTGTTTATTTATGCCGCGCATTATAATGTGATAGATTCCGGTTTCACTTTTTATACGAGCTGTTCTGGGCATATCATCACCTCTGAATTATTTTACATTAACAACAAGGCCTGAACAAGAAATTAAATATTTATATTAGTTTTGCAGAACCAGCAGCGATAAAATGGAATATACTGGTGGGACAAATGACCTGTCCCCTTGTCCCAGTGCTGGCAGCGCCTAATTGGAATAAAATGGTGGGACAAATGACCTGTCCCCTTGTCCCAGTTTGACTTGATCGGGGCTTGATGATATTATGTCAATGTGCAAAATAGTCAGGCGCCCGTGGTGAAAGGGATATCACGCAGGCCTCCGGAGCCTGAAGTCGGGGTTCGAATCCCTGCGGGCGCACCAT
>SL_3KL_010_SEDDRAFT_10003810_pt1 | contig 13679 bp, 5 predicted proteins | sample SodLakKL_010_SED_2_FD_10381 | JGI IMG/M metagenome (IMG submission 10381)
GGCGGGTTTTTCTACAGGCTCATCCTTCTGCAGCACGTTCAAAGCCTTGTCACAGAAATCAGCAGATATTTCATGTGTCTGTCCGCTATAGGCATCGGAAGCCAGATATACGGAATACCCCTGTTTTTCCGCGGCCCTGCTTGCCTGTTTTGCAGTTGACTGAGCATTTCCGAGAATAATGTGGTGATGATGGTCGTTTTTTTGTTTATAGGTATCCGCTATCATTCCATCGGCGCCCTTTCGAAGATAATGAACAACTTCTTCCGGCATTTTGGATGTAAGATGATACGTTTCCAGAACATCCATCGCCTGTGAAAAGGTGGTATTGTCGGGCACCGTCGGTCCGCTGCCGATATCTTCCAGTGCATCACCGGGCACATCCGATATTAACAGGTTGACCAGGTGCACATCTTTCAATACAGAAGCAAGTCGCCCTCCTTTAATGGCGGACAAATGCTTACGAACTATGTTCATTTCATGAATGTTGGCTCCGCTATTCAGAAGCACTTTATTGGCCTTCTGAATACTTTCCAGGCTCAATTCGTCCGGCGGCAAGCAAAGCAGTGCGGAACTGCCACCACTCATAACATAGAAGACGATATCGCCCGGGCTGATCTCTTTTGCCAGTGCCATCATTTTCCGGGCGGCCTCAACACTGTCGACATCGGGAAACGGATGCGAGGCTTCGCATTGTTCGATTCTCTGCGCTGCAGTCCGGGATCCTTTCGAACAGGCAATAACACCACCGGCAATCAGGTCGCCCAGCTGGTCTTCTAACGCCAGAGCCATTTGTGCGGATGCCTTTCCGGATCCCAGAACCCACACGTTTTGACGTTCCCCAATCGGAAAATGCTGCTCACCTGCAAGGATATCTCCGTCACTAACCGCCACAAAACCTTTCACAATGTTATACGGATGTGTATCAGACAGGGCCTGGTTGAAAATGTTGAGCAAATGCTTTTTTTGCCTCTTGTAAATTTGTTCAGATTTCATGCTGCCGGCATTAATAGTGAAAAATTGGTTTTACCGCCTTATTTCGGCTTTGTGCCGTTTTCTTTTTTGATCATAACCCGATTATTGTGCTCTTTGAAGCGATGAAGTGTTGATGACAGGCCCAAAAAACAGGGCATTGGCAAACAATTTGTTCGTACCGTACCAGTAAGCTCTGAAATTGGGATTATCGGTCATGGCTATCACTCTGCCACTGCCAACCCTGCTATTATATACCACCGGTGTCCCCTTGAGCCGGTCAAGCTGCTTTTCGGAAACATATCCGCTCAATAGCGGTTCTTCCGTATATTGAATGGGAACAGCAAAAACATGTTCCGGCTCCGGCAACTCAAAAACCATCTCACTGTTTCGATAGAGTGCCAATCTTTCGTTTTGAAATCCGTATCCCAAAGGATGGGTCCGGTCAATTGCAGCCTGAAAGATACTGCCACCAATACGCTGGGCGCCTTCCAGCAATGTTTGGTTCAAATAGGTATTTCTGTCTCTGTCAGAGGATATGACGGACACATTATCTTTAAACGTTGCGGGATGAAGCCCCTGGTTGACAGCCCAGCGTGCACCCCGTTTTTGAGCAACAAGTACCCCCCCGTCGCGAACCCACTCCACCAAAGCGTTTACATGGGCATTGCTCAGATTGTTATAATTACCATCTACCAATACGATGGTGCTGTAACGTGACAAATCAGCATTATTAAGTCGATTCCAATCCATCATCGTCACCGGCATTTCATAACGGCGATCCAGCAAATGCCAGACTTCACCGGCTTCATAAGCATTCATGCCCCTTCCGGTTACCACGAGGATCGTCGGTTTTTCCAGGGGGATGACATGAGAACTGCTACCCAGGTCAATGCCTTCCTGTGTCAAACCGGTAGGCACGGAATAGACATCGATAGCATCCTTATCCGAAATGGTTTGCATGATCTCGTAAAGCTGCTGATGATCGACCTTTTCCTGCATACCGGTACTTACTACAATGGTCCCGTAGTCAAAGTGTTTTTCCCCTTCGGTGGTATTGGTGACAAACGTCTTTTTTGCCACCATGGTTACCACACCCTCCTGCTGCAGCCGGTATAAAGCACGTGGAGCATAATAGCCATGCCATTCAAACAAGTAGGCATATTCGGATTGCCCGCCATACAAATTCCCTTTCGGGAATACGGGTTCTGTCATCATTTCACCCAGAAGCGTTTCGGAAAACTGTCGTGCATTCAGTTCGGCATGGTGTATATCAAAAGCCAAAGGAAGCGTCCACGTTGAGGCATCATAAAAAAGGCTGTCCCTGAATTCTGTTCTTGTCTCAAACAGACCTTTCATTAACAGGTATTTCGGCTGGTCTGCCGGAATGATCCAGGACGATTCGGATGAGAACCGGCCTTCGTCTGTCTCAATATCACTCGCCAAACGATAGGCTTTGATTTCATGGTGATGCAGAATATCAAGCAGATGATACACTTTGGCAGGGTCTTTGGGATCTCCCAATACAAATGCCCTTATCTCATCGCCGGAAGCTTTTTGCCGGGTATCAAGGTAGAAATCCCGTTTATGTTCATGGAGTGAAATTCGGTGTTCGACACTTCCTTCCAGCAGGGATAGCGAAGTCAGGAATTGATTTCGTATGGCATCCCTGAACAGAATTTCTCCATACCTGCCCTCCCTGAAATGGCCCCGGGAACTGGCTTGTTCAAATAAAATCCCTATTGAACCCTGAAATTGAGGATAGGTTGAACCCATCCCGGGATTGAAGGAGCCGAATCGCTCCTCGGTCCAGTATAATTGTTCCACATCATCCAGAGCAGCGGCATGAAATTGCGCCAGTTTATTTATCAGTTCCTCGGCTCTATCCGGGATGAGTGGATAGATACTGGATGGAACGCCCGGACTGAAATAATGGGTATTGTTTGGCCCCATTTCATGGTAATCACCCAGAACATTCGGCTTCCACTTTTGAAACTGCCGAACCCGGTATCTGCTTTCCGGGTGCTGCACCAATTTCCAGTCGCGATTCAAATCAAACCAGTAATGATTGGTTCTCGAGCCCGGCCAGGCTTGCCAGTGTTCCCGGTGATTGGCATCACTGTGCCTGATATGGCTTTGATTGTTATTGACCCAGGTGGCGAAACGGTCATGTCCGTCGGGATTCAATGACGGATCCATTAGAATAATCGAATGCTCCAACAAATCCTCGATTTTGTCATCATCAGCCGATGCAAGGTAGTATGCAACAAGGGCGGAAGCATTGGTGCCGCTTGGCTCCCGGCCATGGATGCTGTAGGCCAGCCAGGTTACCACCGGCATGGCCGATATATCCAGGTTTTCGGAAGCATCGGGGTCGGCAAGTTTAATGTGCTGAACTCGTAACGAATCGAGATTTTTATGGTTTTCAGGAGAGGTGATTGTCAATAGCACCAATGAACGCAGTTGATAGGTTTTCCCGTACTCCTCGAAACGCACACGATCCGACTGTTCCGAAATCAAGCGCAAATAAGCCACCAGCATATCGTGTCGAATGTGCCAATCACCCGGGTAAAATCCAAAGAATTCCTGTGGTGTTGTGATCTCAGGATTATATCGGATATGTTCGGGAAGAATGGGACATGGAATATCTTCTGCCTTCAGAGTCGCGGTAAAAAAAACAAGTATTGCTGAAAAAAAAAGAATGTTAATCTTCATAAAAATGGACTTTTTGAAAGTGAAGACAAAGATGAGTGATTTTCATTCATGAATTGCCATCTTGCATTTTCTTCAAATAATGAGCAGCGATTATCCATTGTGCAATACATCCCCCTGTTTCACCCCTTCCTTGTTTAATTTCATTACTGCTCATTTGATTAAAGTCCGAAGCCTGCTGAGTTTCTGCAAAAGAAGCAAAGATGGTTTAATTTATGCACCACTTCGCAATCTGTCAATAATTACTTCTAACTGCCTCCGGACGGTTGCCCGTAACGCAATATCTTTTACCCGAAACCTCTGATTAATAGTGAAATGAGCTGCAGATTTTAGACCAAAGGCTAAACTGTACTGCAGCTCATTTCATTTCAGGTTGATTTAATGTCAGATTATTGCGTTACAGGATTCCGAGAGGTGTATTTGTGGTTGAAGGTTTGGTGAGGATAATATCTACCGACCGTTATTTAGTAGCCGGGATTTTGAGGAAAATCGTTGGTAGTACGATCGATCTGTTGCTGTGGAATAGGGCGACACATGTGGTATGCCTGGACGTTCGGAGCTGCCTGCGGGTTATGTTCCCGGATTCTTCTCAGAAATTCGTCCTCACCAAGTCGTCTGAGATCATACCATCTCAGATTTTCTCCAACCAATTCACGTGCACGCTCATCCATGATCAGATCTATGTCGAGATCGGCTGCACTGACAAGCGGCATGGTTTCACCCGGCGCTTCGGCACGTGCACGAATGGCATTCAGGTAATTTACACCTTCACCGCTCTGGTTCAGAAACATAAGTGCCTCTGCGGCGATCAAATAGGTTTCTGCCAATCGAAATACGTTGGTTGAGCGACCAAAATAATCTGGATTACCTCCACCCACCTCTGTTCTTACCGGTAAGCCTTTATGCGGGATCGGCGCTCCTGCCGGATCGCACAGCCTGAATTTGTAAGCCAGGCTCGGCCACAAGCGATCGGTATAGTCTTCCATACGAAAAATTCTCGCACCGGGGTTAATCTGCGCTTGGAGAGCATCTAACTCTTCTCTGCTCATTTCCTGATATTTTGGTTCCGTAGTGAAATAGAGCGCGGTATCCCCGATTTCAGTACCTCTTGGCACACCAGCCTCATCATTAAAGTACCAGACTTGCTTCCACAGTCGCCACCGTTCGTCGTTCCACTGGTTCACCGGATGATCACGGGTGTTTCCATATATTTCCGTAAGGTGGTATTTGGTCGGTTGATGTCTGGCAACCTGCGTGCCAATCGAAAAACAGGCCGTTACCCCGGCCTCACCTCGCGTTCTGGCAGCAAATTCCCTGGATTTATGGACCGTTGATCCATCCCGTGTTTCCTGATTCTTGGTTATAGTAAAGATGGTCTCTTTGGAAACATTGCCCGCGCGATAGGTACAAGGATCCCAAAGGTCCAGCACACTGTCTTCCAGTTCATACTTTCCGGAGTCAATGAGATCTGTTGCAAGATCGGCGGCCTCCTGGTGATTTCCCAGAACCAGGTGAACCCTGGCAAGAAGATGCTTGGCAGCACCCGATGTTGCCCGACCAAGTTCATTCTGTACAGGGGGAAGATTTGCTGCGGCAAACTCCAGGTCGCTAATGACATGCGGCCATACCTCATCTCCTGAAACATAATTCACTTCGGTTTCCACACCCTGCGTCTCCTCCAGGGTGAGATGAAGATTACAGTATTGTTGTATCAATACGTGGTAGTAAAAGGCTCTCAGGAAATGCGCTTCCGCTACAATTCTTGTCTTTTCCTCTGCAGACATTTCCACGCCGTCAGCCCGATCTATGGCAGAATTTGCAAAGTTGATGCCTCTGTAAAATTGCGCCCACAGTTTGAACGGACCACGTGCTGTCATGCTCTGAACGGCCGAATGTATGCCGAAATAATCGGCCCAGTAAGACCTTGCGCCGGTACCATATTTAAAAAGATCGGTACCCTTGGTTTGCGCTACGATTCCTCCTCTTTTGTCTCCATAACCGGCAAATCGAAGAGGTTCATACATAGCTATGCTCAGATCCCGAAATCCATCCGGGGTAGCGTAGTGATCAGAAGCCGTGACTCCGGAATACATTGTTTCATCCAGATCGCAAGCCTTGAAAGACAAGGCCAGAAGCATAATGAGAATTATTATCTTGTATTTATACATGATATATCAGATTTAAAATTCGTGTTATAAAATCCAATTAAACAGCTTTTGGCTGTCGTCATCAGAATGCGAGTTGCATGCCCGCGTAGAAAGATCTGTAGTTGGGGTGGTGATAGCTTCTGGCACCCTCCGGATCATAACCGGGAAACTCAGTCCAGGTATAGGGATTCTCAACCATCGCATAAATCCGGGCGCGTCTCAAGCCGCCCAAAAGCGAAAGAATTCTCGGAGGCAGCGAATAGCCGACCTGAATATTTCTCACACGGATAAATGAGCTGTCCCAATACGCCTGGATATTCGTTCGGCTCTGGGAGTCAAAACGCGGCCTCTCATATTCGTTGGACGGATTGTCCGGCATCCAGTAATTGACATCCAATTGATTGAATTGCGCCGGTACAAACTGAAGTGAAAGCAAATCATTCCAGCTGTTAGAGTGCGTGGCGGTATAGTGCATCGAACCCAGCGAAGCGTAGACAAATACCGACATGTCAAAACCTCTGTAGGAAACCCGGTTGGTCAAGCCGCCGATCCAGTTAGGAAAAGGATCTCCCCGGATAACCCGGTCTTCATCATCTATTACACCGTCGTTATTCTGATCCACAAAACGAACATCTCCGGGTCTGGCGCCATAAACGGCGGCTTCTTCTTCTTCACCCACCTGCCAGATGCCGTCCCAGTCCCAGTACCATATCACACTGATGGGTTCTCCAATAAACCATTGGTTCCCGGGATCGTCTTCCTTTCCACCATAGAGACTTACGATCTCGTTTTGGTTCCAGGCAATATTGAAATCGGTTTCCCATAAAAGATCGGAGGTATGCACATTGACCGAACTGATGGTAAACTCTACTCCACGATTGCGGGTTTCACCAATATTCTCGAGCGTTGCACTGTATGCTGAAGTAAAAGGCAGCTGCCTTTCCATCAGAAGATCGTAGGTGTTGGTCTGATACACATCGATACTGCCCTGCAATCGGTAGTCCATAATGGCCCAGTCAAGTCCCAGGTCCATGGTGCGGCTGCGCTCCCAGGTCAAATCCGGATTGGGAATATCCCCATGTTCATAATAGCTCTGGGGAATATCACTAAAGGCGATCCGGTTGGTTTGATAGTTCAATTGACCCAGTGTCGCATAAGCTCCAATAGCCGTGTTGCCCACATCACCGATGCTGAAGCGTAATTTCAACTCGCTGAAAAAATCGCTTCCCGGCATAAACCATTGTTCATTATGTATGTTCCAGCCAATGGCACCCGACGGGAAAAACCCGTACTCGTTACCCGCTGCAAGCCGTGAGGAGCCGTCAACACGCCCGGTCAATGTCAGCATGTACCGGTCGTCATAAACATAATTCGATCTCACCATATAGGAATCGAGTTGCCATTCGGACAGGCTGGTGGAAATATTATCCCACGTGGCACCGGTACCCAAATTGTGATACAATTGATATTCGTAGGGCAATCCGGTTACCGCTGCAAAGGTTTGGCGTGCATCGTATGTCTGGTAGCTATGCATCAAAGTTACATTCACCCGGTGTACATCGGCGAACTGATCCAGGTAGTGAAGCCTGTTCTCGTAGAGCAGTGAGGTTCTTCTCCGCTCATTTGCTTGCGCATCCGAGAACGGCTCTCTGTTTCTGTATCGTCCGTCGTTTCTAAACCGGAAGTCAGGTGAAAACATACCCCGATAGGTAAGACGATCGGGAATCAGGTCGATCTCGGCGTAAGCAGAAGCAATAACCCGAGTGCGCTCGCGCTGATCAAGATGGTTATCCTTATACATGGTGAATACCGGGTTTAGATCGCCCAGTTCATCGTACATGCGGGGATTGCCGTCTTCGTCAAACGGGTTGCTCATCGGAGAATTTCTCAGTACAGCACCAAAAGCTACCCCTTCATGCCGCAAACTGTTGCTGATATGAGAGGTAACACCGGCTGCTACTCTGTCAGAGAGCTGCATATCCATGTTAAACCTTCCGGTCAGCCGTCTATAATCGTTATTTCTCACAGGAGATGAGTGATCATCATAGGTACCCGAGACATTGAAGCGTGTGATATCGGTCCCTCCCATAATACTTAACTGATGCGTTTGCTGACGACCGGTACCAAAAACAAGGTCCTGATAGTCCGCCGAGCGCCCTTCATTGAGAGCATCCAGCGCCCAGGCGTCAAATATCTGTTCATCAGGTGGTAGTACAACTTCCTCAAGCGGTATGCCTCGTTCAATAACATCGCGCGCAATATAGGCATCGCGGGCAAACTGGGCATATGTTTCGGCATCCATCAGATCCAATCGGTTGGCAACCCACTGCGGACCGCCGTGTCCCTGATATTCCACCTGCAGTCTGGTTCGCTCATCTGCCTGCCGGGTGGTAATCAAAATAACACCATTGGCACCCCGGGATCCGTAAATGGCAGTAGCCGAAGCATCCTTGAGTACTTCCACCGATTCGACATCCATGGGATTCAACTCCATGAGTCCCGCTTCAATCGGAATACCATCCATTACAACCAGCGGAGCGTTACTTGCTTCAAATGAACGTGAACCTCTGATTCGGATAGAAGAAGTCTGTCCGGGACGAAAACCGCCTGACGAGACATTCACACCGGCAACTCTACCCTGCAACACGTTGTCCATGGAGTAACTTCCAACTTCAGTGATCTCCCTTCGTTCAACCGTTGCCATGGCTCCGGTTACATCACTTCTTCTCATGATGCCGTAACCGACAACAACCGCCTCTTCACCGGTAATAATTTCTCTGACCAGATCTATGTTGATTTCCGTTCTTCCGTCAATTTCTATGGTTTGCTGTTCATAACCTACAAATGTAAAAACCAGATTTTCCTGCAGACTGGGAACCGTCAGCTGGAAATTACCCTCAAGGTCGGTTACCGTACCAAGCGTGGTTCCCTCAATAATGACATGCACACCGGTAATACCCTCGCCCGTTCTGGAATCAACTACCTGTCCGGAAATCACATCCTCCTGGGCAACCATCTCTTCCACTTCCCGGGTTTGCTCTTTTTCCCTTACCACCAGAACATCGCGTGTCGGTGGCAGTATGGCTTCAAAAGCGGTTCCCTCAAAAAGCTCGTTAACTGCGACCAAAAAGGGCTTTTCCGAGATAGATGCCGTGATTTTTTGATCCAGGATGATATCGGAACTAAAGGAAAGCCCAACACTGGCTCTGCGCGTCAGTTCCGTAAGGGCATCAATCAAAGGCAGATCCTGTATGTTCAGTGATACAGTGACGATTTCATCCTCCCTGTATACCAAAACTTCGTCGCCTGAGCTCCATGTTGAATTTTGGCTGTGAACAAACTGCTTTGCCCCGGCATTCTGCAATGAAATTGTGTTTATCATGCAAGACATAACCACAAATGCCGCCATAGCTGATAAATACAATATTGATATTTTTAGTATGCTTTTGTATAACATAGTATTATATATTTATAATCATCGTTGAGATTGTAGGTTTATTTCATCTCCTGTTTCAGGTTTATTATTCAGGTTTCAGTTGCTGTATTTTTGGATGTCATTGTGTTTCCAGGTCACTTTTTTGTCACCATCAAATTGATAGTTTATCCCCAGGGACAATGCAATTACCGATATGGTTTTATCCAGGGATTCACCTGAAAAGTTTGACGTTAGAGCCAATTGTTTGAGCGCCTTGTCATCATAAGTGCATTCAATTCCATAAAGCCTGCCCAGCTGAAGACACACTTTTTCAAGTGGAAGGTCTTCGAAGATCAGCCTGCCGCTTTTCCAGACCAGATAATTTTCAGCTCCAAAGTCTTCGACCGTGAACTCATTCTCACTGAAATCGAAACTGGCAAATTGACCTTTGGTCAGTGTAACGGATCGTACATCCGAGTGAGTCAGTTTACTGGTAAATGAGACACGTCCCTCGCTTACGGCAACCTGTACATTCTCCTGCCAGTCATAGGTCTTGACATTGAAGGCCGTCCCCAATACTTCTATGGCTGCATTTTTTGCGTGAATAATAAATGGACGCTCCGGTTTATCAACCACGTTGAAGTAGGCCTCCCCTTCAAGTTCCAACTCCCTGGTATTGGCCAGGTAATCGGAAGGGATCCACACCTGAGTATTTTCATTCATTAAAACGGTCGAGCCGTCACGAAGTGTAAGTAGCCTCTGCTCATTATCGGAGGTGGAATAATGCCTGCTGACAACCTCCGCCGGTTCGTCAACGGGCTTCTCATAAGCGGTCAGATAGATAAATGAGGTAAATAAGACCACTACTAATATAGCAGCCAGTTTGATAAACGGCAGGGTGTAATCACGTTTGCCGACCTTTTTGTAATGCTTTTTGCCAGGTTGATCGGCCGATATGTTCGACTTGATGGCAGATAAAAGCCTCTGCGAATCGGGCTTCACTGAGTAATTGTGAGAAAAGTCTTCTTTGTCATGCAGGATCTTGATATCGGAATCAAGCAATCGCTCAAGATAAATAAAGCCTTCAGGGGTTTTAAACCATCTCAACACCAGATCTTTTTCCTCTTCTGAACACTGATCGTTAAGATATTTTGAAATCAGTTTTTTTTCGATTTTCTTCAATACGACAAAAATAAATTATAGTTGCTTTTCACCTTTATCTAATAATACACACCAGCAGCATAATTGTATTAGTTTGAGTGTCCTTTAAAAAGAGTTTAATATTATTGTAAATTATTTCTGTTCAGTCGCTTAGCTATTTTTAAAAAATTTTTAATTTGAACTCCTATTCTGTATGAATCAATACGGTGCCTAACAGATATATCCAACTCATTTTTATGTATTTCGGTAAAGGAATATCCACTCAATTTCAGATGGGCTTCCCCAATACGAATTCCCGATTTTTTGTGAAATATCAAAATGAAGTTTACCGTGTATGCAAATGCTCAGGCACTGCATGAAGATGCCGGCACGGATCAGCATGAGATGCTCCCATTAGGCTTGAAGCAGCCTGACAAAACCACTGAGTTCCGGGTTTTTCCGAGTCGACTATTTAATCAATGTCATACGCTTTGACTGTTCATGCATACCCGCTCGTAATTTGTACAGATATACTCCACTGGAAAGGCCGGAAGCATCAAATTTTACCCTGTGTGTCCCGGCAGTTGTTCTCTCATTAACAATCTCGGTAACGAAGCGGCCCGTTGTATCAAATATCTGAAGTCGAACATGCTCCTCATTCATCAGATGATATTCTATTACAGTGGTTGAATTGAATGGATTTGGATAGTTTTGCCTTAGTTCAAATGACGGGGGTATTTCTTCGGTGTCCTGGATTGCACCAGTAACTTCGGCTGTTGTAAATGAAAGGACATCTCCTTTTATCTTTTCGTTTCCAACAACAGCCACCGCCATAAATTCATATTCACGTCCCGGCAGCAATCTGTCGATAGTCGCATTGAATTCTCCGGATCCGGTCATCTTCTGTTGTACGGTTTCACCCCATCCGTGTACAACCTCCATTTTGTAATCCGTGACTCCGGCCGATCGTGACCACCTGTTCAAAAGTGGATCACGGAAGCGAAGCCAAATGGTCGTAGTGTCCCCTTCCCGGGTAACCGTCATATAAACCGCACCCGCGCGATCATCATTGCCCATAGCGCCGGGACTGACATCTACAAAACCATAGCCACGGTAATCCTCATCAAAGTTCCAGTTGTGCCGGTGCCCACGCTTCCACATGATGATATTGTAATCACCCCAGTTTTCCTGCAGCCATCCCCTTCGCTCCGGATCCCAGAAACAGGGTCCGTCATCGTCATCCCTCTCATACATGCGTTTCAACCCCTGATGCGACCATAATACGGTCGGCTTGTCCGGATCGCGATCGAGTTCTCCTTTGAACCAATCGTTCTGGTCGGTCATTAAATTTTTTTCCGTTTGATAGGCCTGGTAGACCTCGCCCGGAAACCAGGAGCCAGCCCAGCTGCCGTCGTCTGAAATGGCAATGAACCGTATTCCTCCGATATCCATCTTGAAAAAATTTCGGTCCATAACTCGTTCTCCCGAACCGTGCCGGTCGAAATCATGATTTCCCAACACGTAGGTCCATTCATGGTCCAGTCCATCCATCGCATTTACAAAATCCGGGACAAAATCCGGAGAATCATGCACAAAATCACCCAGTACAATGGCCTTTTGCGAAAGGCCGAGTTCATTGGCATCAGCAACAGCTTTCTGCAGGTTTTCCAGGGCGTTTGCTTCGCTAGCACGATGTGAACCTATATGAGTATCAGCAATAATCCACCAGGTCTCTTCCATATCCTCACCGACTTCGCGGAATTTAAAATATACATCGGCTTCTTCGTGATCATTTATTTGTGACAAATCGCCTTGTAAAACAGCGGAACTGTCCTCTACTGCCGCCGCTTCCAGGGTTGTAACCTGACCAGCGGCATTCAAAAATGTACCAACGATCTCGTTTCCAAGCCGGGCATAAGCAAACAATCCGGTTCCCAGGATGATAACAAGTGCTGTTATGGCATACCGAAGTCGAAAATTCATGGTTTTAAAAATTTATGAAGGAATCTGTTTATGAATTGCATCTGTTCATTTATACTTAAAAACAAGGTATTTAAATATAAGTATTTGTCTATACAAAGAATAGTTTCAAAACGTACAATCAAATTGAACAGGATATAGTTCAGTTGTTATGGACATATGTGGCCTTGCCAGGCTTCAGCCACATATGTCCTGTGTACTGCTACATCATGAATTCAACTGATCGGTATCACATCATGTTGAAACTATTTGACAAATATCATCTGCCGGGTAATGGTTTTACCCTCATCCGTACTCAGGCGATAGATATACATACCGCTGGATAAATTACCGGCATCAAATGTTACCTGGTGATGACCAGCCGGACGATAACCATTGAGCAATACTGCAAGTCTTTGTCCCACAACATTGAACACCTCAAGGGTGACCTCAGCATCGTTGGGAAGAGAGAATCCGATGACCGTCGAAGGATTGAAAGGATTGGGATAGTTTTGTTCAAGGGCTATCCGGTCCGGCAGTTCTTCCGGGCTTTCCGATGCCACGTCCTTATCTCCAATTTCCCATTCAATATCATACAAGCTAACTGCTCCGCCCGGACCATCCGGGGTTTGGGCAAAGGTAAATAACGGTGCCTGGTCATCTACAATGCCGAACATCAGATTTTCCGCAGTATCCGAATCTCCTTCAGCAGAAAGCGAGAAAGTATGAGCCGGATTATCGGGGTCCGTTATTCTTTCGTACAAATCAAACGCGACATCGGTCCCGGTGAGTTGCTCATAGGAAAACGACAGTTCAACAGACTTCGCATCCAAGGGAGTCAGTCCTCCGGAGGAATTAACGGGCACTGATTTCGAGTGATTGCCATCGGATTCGAGAAGTACAAGTTTGCCGTCACCGGCGAAAGCGATACTGCCGTAACTGAGTGCTTCCACATATATATTACCACCGACATTGATCACACCATCATCCCACTCGATATTGGCCCAATCGTCCTCTTCTTCCTTTGAGATTCTCAAGATAAAATCACCGTCCACATTGAACTGAGCCTCTTCCAGTGGGGTATAGCTGTCCAAATGGCCTTGCGGGCGATGATGAATCAATTCAAAATTGCCACCGACATTGAACTCGACTCCATAAAGTCGCATGGTTCCGGTTGTGGCATGTATCTGTTCGTTCTGATTGTCAAGAATGAGGTTGTTGGCCACGTTGATAACCGGTGCATAATCTTCTGAACTATTGAATCGTACCCGTCCCGCCTCACGGCTTTTCGCCACAAGATTATAAAATACCGGCACAGCATCTTCAAAGTCGGAGTT
>SL_3KL_010_SEDDRAFT_10003811_pt1 | contig 13679 bp, 8 predicted proteins | sample SodLakKL_010_SED_2_FD_10381 | JGI IMG/M metagenome (IMG submission 10381)
GCCATTCCCTCCATGATGTTCATGGCATCCCCTGAACTGAAGCCGGGAGCGGCCAAGCCACTGATGGATGCGGAAGGATACATGTTGTAGCGCCGGATGATCTGGGCATCGAGAACTTCGTCCACATCCACCACAGCCCCGAGAGGAACCATGGCGCCATGTTCATTGCGCACCTCCAATCGTCGCAAATCTTCCACATGGCGCCTGAAGGGCGCGTCCGCCTGAATGTTCACCTGGTAGGTTCTGCCAAATTTATTGAAATCATTGACATAAAACGAACCAAGATAGGCCTGCAGCGTCATGAATATATCCGACAAAGGAATGCCCAGTGTTTTAGCCTGGACGCGGTCCACGTCGGCAAACAGCTGGGGCTCGTTGGCCCTCATGCTGGAAAACACGTTGGTCAAACCTGCCTGAGCATTGGCAGCCTGAATCATCTCCATGGTCATTTGCTGGAGACCGTCGAGCCCCACACCCTCCCGGTCCTGCAGTTCAAATTGAAAACCACCCGCCTGGCCCAGGCCCAGAATGGCTGGAGGAGCAAAAGCGATGACATTGGCTTCCTCGATGGTGTGTGCCAGTCCCCACAGACGCCCCATGATGCCCTCGAGGCTGAGGTGAGGCGCGGTTCTTTTGTCCCAGGGTTCGAGGATGATCCAGAAAGTGGCGGCGTTGGCCGCAGTGGTGCCATCCAGCAGGGAGTAGCCCGAAACGGACACATAACCGCTCAGCCCCTCCACTTGTGCCAGCTGTGCGTTGACCTTGTCCACCACGGCATCCGTACGGGGCTTTGATGCCCCATCGGGAAGCTGCACGGCCAGCATCACGTACCCCTGGTCCTCCTCGGGCAGGAAGCCCGTGGGCAAAAGGGTAAAGCCCCAATAGGAAACCCCTGAAATGACCAGAAAAAGGGGAATCATGAGAAGGGCCCTGCGCACCATGCCGGCGAGCACAAACCGGTAGAAGGTCTGTCCTTTGTCAAAAAGCCAGTTGAAGCCGCGAAAAAAAGCGTTTCGCCGTTCAGGAGTGGGCCGCAGCACCAGAGCGCAGAGAGCGGGACTCAGGGTGAGGGCATTGAGAGAGCTGAACACGGTGGCTGTGGCGATGGTGAGACCAAATTGCCGGAAAAGTTCGCCACTCACCCCTCCAATGAATGCCGTTGGAACAAAAACAGCCAAAAGGACCAGAGAAGTGGCCACGATGGGTGCGGTGACCTCCCCCATGGCCTTGATCGTGGCCTCCCGGGAACCGAGCCCCGATTCGTCGATGTTTCGGACGGCGTTTTCCGTCACGATGATGGCATCATCCACCACGATGCCTATGACGAGAACAATGCCGAAAAGGGTGATCATGTTGAGGCTGAAACCCAGGAGACCCATGACGGCAAAGGTGCCGATGAGGCTGACGGGAATGGTGACGGCAGGGATGAGCGATGCCCGCCAGTCCTGAAGGAAAATGAAAATGGTCAAGAGCACCAGGAAGGCAACGAGGAACAGGGTAAAAATCACTTCCTTGATGGCTGCGTCCACGAACAAGGTGGTGTCGAAGGGAATATTGTACAGCATCCCCTGGGGAAAAGTGCCGGCCAGCTCGGCCATCTTATCCTGGACTCTTTGGGAAACCTCCAGAGCATTGGCGCCGGGCAGCTGGAAAATGGCCATGGCCGCCGAAGGGGTGCCCTTGAACTTGGCGTTCACATCGTAAGACTGGGCTCCCAGTTCCACATGTGCCACGTCTTTGAGGCGTATGAAACGGCCCCCCGGCTCTGCCCTGACAATGATGTTCTCAAACTGGCTCACATCCTGCAAACGACCTTCCACATTGATCGTGTACTGAAACGTCTGATCTTCAGGTATGGGGGACCTTCCAATTTGTCCCGCAGCCACCTGAACGTTTTGCTCCCGAATGGCATGGACCACATCACCGACGGTCAATCCGCGGACTTTGAGCTTTTGGGGGTCCATCCAGATGCGCATGCTGTAAGTACCCCCGAAAACCAAGACATCACCCACGCCTTCCAGGCGTGCCAGTTCATCTTTCAATCTCAAGCTTGCGTAATTGCTTAGAAAAAGTGAATCATATTCTGCGTTGTTTGAAGTGAGGGACACCATCATGACGATGTTGACGGACCGCTTTCGAGTCTGCACCCCCAATCGCCGCACCTCCTCGGGCAACTGTGACTCCACGAGGGCCACGGCGTTTTGAACCCTCACCGCAGCCATGTCGAGGTCCGTGCCCATCTCGAAAGTGACCGTCAACTGATACTGGCCGTCGTTGGAAGAGGTGCTTGACATGTAGATCATGCCTTCGACCCCGTTGACCTGATCTTCGATGGGCTGAGCGACCGTTTCCGCGAGCACCCTGGCACTGGCTCCGGGATAAACGGTGGACACGGTGACGGTGGGAGGCAGAATATCGGGATACCTGGTGATGGGCAGGTTCATGAAGGTGATCAGCCCCGCGATGACGATGATCATGGCGATGACAGCGGCAAAAATGGGACGATCTATGAAAAAACGGCTAAACATGGTTGTTCACCTCACTGAACCCTGTGGGAGAGGCTGGAGTTGGAAGCCCTCTGACCATCCGATTCCCGAACCGTCACTTTTGAACCAGGCCTCGCCCTTTGAACACCGGCGACAATCACCCGGTCCTCAGATGAGATACCCTCCCTGATCTCCCGCAAGCCATTCACCAGAACCCCCACTCGCACGGGGCGGTACTCCACCACGTTCTCCTCGTCCACCGCGAGAAGGAAGCGACCCCGCTGATCACTTCCCAGTGCTGCATCGGGCACCATGAGGGCATTTTCCCTGACACCCAGGGGCACACGAATGCGCACAAAGAGTCCCGGCAACAGTTGTCGCTCGGAATTGGGAAAGACACCCCGCACCTGGATGGTGCCCGTGGAGGGATCCAACCGATTGTCTACAAAGTCGATACGGCCCTCAAATGGATATTGATCGTCTCCAGCCAATCCCAACATCAGGGGAGCCTGGCCGTCCCCGTTGGTGGGTCCCTCCGTTCCTGTTCGACGCGACTGGTAATAGATGTAATCCCTTTCGTTGATGTGAAAATAGGCGAAGATGGGATCGTCCTGCACAATGGTCGCGAGCAGGGTTATGCCATTGGATCCAACCAGATTGCCCAGGTCCACCAGATTACGCCCGATGCGTCCCGAAGTGGGCGCATGGATCCTGGTGTAGGACAGATCGATTTTCGCGGTCTCGAGGGCGGCCTTGGCGCCTTCAATGGCAGCCTTGGCCACTTCCAGGTCAGCCCTTCCCTGAATCACCTCCAATTCGCTGATGGCCCGGGCTCTGAAAGCGCTTTCCTTTCGCTGCAGGGTTGCTTCCGCCTGCTTGAGCTGCGCCCGCCGCTGTTCCAGTTCGGCACGGGCTTCATCCAGTCGAGCCTCAAAGGGCCTGGAGTCCAGGGTAAAAAGAAGATCCCCCTTTTGGACCGCTCCTCCAGGCGTAAAGTGAACCCTTTCCAGAAACGCTTCCACCCGGGCCCTCACTTCCACCAACTCGTAGGCTTCCGTGGTCCCGGAAAACTCGGCATATTCCGTCACGGACTGAATGACCGGTTTGTCAACGGTCACCTGCGGGGGAGGGGGGGGAGCATACTCATTTGGTCGCTGACAACCTGCAAGACCTGCCGCCAGGACCATGGCTGAGAGGATCCAGAACCCTTTTCCAACCCAAAAAACACGACCTTTATCCTTCATGTTCAATTCCTTCCGAATCTTCTTTTTAAAAGGTGCGCTCCCAGCGATGGTTGTGGCATGGCCTGCCAGGGGATGCGTTTCAGAGGGCGTCTTCACCGGGAAAAAAAACGTTCAACTATTGGCGATGCTGGGCATCCTGAATCTCCGCAGCAACCTCCATGGGTTTGCCGGGGTCCCAACCGCCACCCAGGGCTCGATAAAGGGCCACCAAACCGATGGCCACATTCCCTCGACTTTGTGCCAGCTGATTTTCCTGGTTAAACAGAAACCGCTGAGCATCCAGCACGCTTTGAAAGTCCCTGAGCCCCTCCCTGTACAGTTCCACGGCCAGGTTTAGGGTCCTTTGGGATGCCTCCACCGAGCGTTCCAGGGCTTCCAGGCGCCTGCGCTCTTCCACGTAGGCCACCATGGCACTTTCCACCTCGCTCAACGCCCTCAAAACAGCCTGCTCATATTGGTACATTGCCTGCTCCGTGAGAGCGTCGGCCACACGAATGAGGCTTCGAATTCTTCCCGCGTCAAAGACATTCCAGCTGAATCGTGGCCCAAAGCTGTAAAAGCGGCTGCCCGCCGTGAGAAGATCCCCCGCATCGATGGATTCCAGACCCAGCGTCCCCAGCAGGGAGAAAGAGGGATAGAGGTCTGCCGTGGCCACTCCAATGCGAGCCGTCTGAGCGGCCAGCTGCCGTTCTGCGCGTCGAANATCGGCACGCTGCCGCAGAAGGTCGGCAGGAATTCCCACCGCAATGGATGACTCGGGAAGGGGAATGTCCTTTTCCTCCATGAGCTCATCATGGAAGGTTCCGGGGGGCTTTCCCACGAGAAGGGCGATGTTGTTCTTGGCCTGGTTCAGCTCCGTTCTCAAGGGAGGCACCTGGGATTGGGAACTGGCCAGAACGTCCTCGGCCTGGGCCACATCCAGGTCTGTGGCCAGGCCATATCGGAATCGGCTTTGAGTGAGTTCCAACACGCTCTTCTGGGATTCGATGTTGCCGAGAGTGGAGGCCAGGCGGGCCTGCAGGGTTCGAACGGTGAGATAGTTGGTGGCGACTTCTCCCAAAAGGCTCACCAGAATGTCCCCGCGGTCCTCTTCACTGGCTTCGTAGTCAGCTGCCGCCGCTTCGACGGAACGGCTGATGCGGCCAAAAAGATCCACTTCCCAGCCGGCATCCAGTCCAATCCGATGAAAGGTCATCGTCTCCCCTGCTCTAAGACCCAAGCTTTCACTGGTACGCTGACGAATGACACTGCCTGTGGCATCCACACCGGGGAAATATCCGCCGGCGGCAAAATCCAGCCGGGCCCGGGCTTCCCTGACACGGGCCACGGCCGTTTTCAGGTCCAGGTTCCCTTCCGCAGTCTCTTCCACGAGACGTGTGAGAAAAGGATCATCGAAAATCATCCACCAGGTTCGAGTCATTTCCTCGCCCACTTTCAGGGCGGGATCGGGCATGGTGGTCCAATCATGGGGCATTTGCGTTTCCGGGGGCACATAGTTGGGCCCTGCTCTCATGCACCCCGTGGCGGCAAACATGATCCCCATGCAGAGAATGACGGGGAAAAGATTGAAAACAGCGGCTTTTCTGCCCTTCGTGGATGTGATGTTTTCTGTATTGGCTTTTGTCATGGTGATCCCTTTTCCCTGGCCGCACGAATAATCCCCAGTGTCACCCGCAAACATACATTCTTGTATGTACGGCCAATTAGCATGCCCCCGCCCCCGAGACAAGGGGATTTTTCATGTCCCCACTCTGCCTTTTTAATACCCATGAGCTGTCATCTTGTTTATCATCCCCCAAACGTGGCACACGGGCCTGTCCATGAGCAACAAGACACAAAGTGTCCGGTCAAAGAGCCCTTGAACGCTTCATGCCCCTCTCCAGGAAATCTTGCTTCCTGAAATCATCTCAAAGGGAAAAACAAGAGTTTGGCCGGAAGGTGGGAGGCTGCGTTCCCGCAGATCAATGGAAATAACGGAGGTGCCCATCATGACAGCTGAGATCACCATGGTGCTCATCATCATGGGAGTCGCTGTTTTCCTTTTTGTCACGGAGCGGCTGCGCGTCGACCTCGTGGCTCTTCTGGTCCTGGTGACCCTCGTCATGACGGGCCTGGTCACCCCCGAGCAGGCCATTTCGGGATTCAGCAATCCCGCAGTCATCACTGTATGGGCCGTTTTCATACTGGGAGGAGGATTGGCCAGGACAGGCGTGGCCCACACCGTGGGGCAGGGAGTGTCTCGAATCGCAGGAAAAAGCGAAGTTCAACTGATGGTGGTCCTCATGGTCACGGCGGGACTTCTCTCCGCATTCATGAACAATGTGGGCGTCGCCGCACTTTTTCTTCCAGTGGTCATGGACATCTGCCGCCGCACGGGAATTTCTCCCTCCAGGCTGCTCATGCCTCTGGCCTTCAGCACTCTTCTGGGGGGCCTCATCACCCTCATCGGCACTCCCCCCAACCTCCTTGTGAGCGCCGCTTTGCGCGACGCGGGCATGGCCTCCTTCAAGCTCTTCGATTTCACACCCGTCGGCTTGACCGTCATGCTGACGGGAACGCTTTTCATGGCCCTGGCGGGACGCCACCTCCTGCCCAGGCGGGTCTCCCGGGACACTCCCGCACACCAGGAATCGACCGATCTCCAAAAGCTTTACCGTCTTCACGAGCGAATGTTCATCGTGCGCCTGCCCCACCACTCCTACCTGGCGGGGAAAACACTGGCCCAAAGCCGTTTGGGGGCAGCACTGGGTTGGAATGTCATCGCCATCATGCGCCGTGGAGATACTCTGCCAGCTCCAGGGGCCCACACCATTCTCCAAAGGGGCGACCGGCTCCTGGTGGAGGGAGCACCCCATCGCATGGTGGAATTCACTGGGCAGGAAAACCTTTTGGAAGACGGCCAGATAGGCCTCGAGTTCCTCTCTTCGCCACAATGGGAATTTGCCGATCTGCAGCTCGCCCCTCAATCCCCCCTGGTGGGCGAGACATTGGTGGAGACGCAATTTCGCACCCGGTTCGGGGTCACGGTGCTGGCCATCTGGCGTGATGGTTCCCCCGCCTGGGCCCATTTCCGTCACCTGAAACTCCGCGCCACGGACACTCTGCTCATTCAGGGCCCTCCTGAGAAAATTCAGGCTCTCCGCGACGATCCCCTTTTCGTGGTCACTCCTCCCGAAGAAGCGGAAATCCATCGGCTTCATGAAACACTCACCGTCGTGCACATTCCCGACCAGTCGAGCATGGTGGGAAAGACATTGCGTGAAAGCCGGCTGGAAGAAGTCCTGGGACTGACTGTTCTGGGAATTGTCCGTGGCGGAAACACACACCGCATGCCTTCCCCCGAAGACACCATCATGGCCGGGGACACCCTCGTCATGGAGGGAGAACCCGATGAAATCGCAGCCTTCAACGGCTTCAAAGACCTGGAGATAGAGGGTGAAGGGGACCCGGAACAGGCCAGGCTGGAATCGGAACAGACAGGACTCATGGAGGCGGTGCTGTCCCCCCACACCACCCTCGCGGGCAAGACTCTCCGCGACATTTACTTTCGGGAAAAGTACGGTCTGACCGTTCTCGCCATCTGGAGGGAAGGCCAGGCCCATCGCACCAACCTGGGAAACATGCCCCTGCGTTTCGGAGATGCCCTGCTCCTCTATGGTCCACGACAGATGTTGAAAGTCATGGGCAGCGAACAGGATTTTCTGGTGCTGGCCCAGGCGGCTCAGGAAGCACCTCGAAAGAAAAAGGCCCCTCTGGCACTGGCCATCATGGCCTGTGTGGTGGGGTCCGTGCTGCTCGGGTGGCTCCCCATCTATCTGGCCGCCATCGCAGGCTGTGTGGCCATGATTCTGGCGGGATGCCTCACCATGGACGAAGCCTACCGCTACGTGGATTGGCGTGCGGTTTTTCTCATTGCGGGCATGCTGCCCCTCGGCATCGCCCTCCAGGAGAGTGGAGCCGCGCGCTTCCTTGCGGAAGCCTTTGTCAGGGCGGTGGGCCCCCATGGACCCTACGCCGTCGTGGCTGGACTTTTTCTCTTCACGGCCCTTGCAGCTCAAACCATGCCCACCTCCGCTGTGGCGGTGCTCCTGGCTCCCATTGCCATTGACGCCGCCCGGGATCTGGGCATGTCCCCTCACGCCCTGCTCATGGCCGTGGCCATGTCCGCCTCCGCAAGTTTCATGAGCCCCGTTGCCCATCCTTCCAACATCCTGGTGATGGGCCCCGGAGGTTACCGCTTCCTGGATTATATCAAAGTGGGGGCACCCCTCACCCTGGCCACCCTTGCAGCCGTGCTCCTGATCCTGCCCGTATTCTGGCCCCTTTTTCCATGAGGAGCAATCGTTGAGCAGATCATCATGCGATCACCGCCAACCACCAAGGACTCTCACCATGACCGCGAAACGGGGAGAACCCGCTGAAATCATGAAGGAACTGGCCCTTTTTTATGACGACCTGGAACAGGCCATCAAACCCCTCCTCGCCATGCACGCGGGCCGTTTGAAATGTGGCCGCGGGTGCACTTCCTGCTGCGTGGACGAAATCACTGTTTTCCAGGTGGAAGCGGAGAATATTGGAAAAAAGCACGGGGATCTGCTCAGAAAGGGCCGGCCCCATGAACCAATGGCCTGTGCTTTTCTGGATGACCGGGGAAACTGCCGCATTTACGAAAGCCGTCCCTATGTGTGCCGCACACAGGGACTTCCCCTGCGCTGGATCGAGGAAACAGCCCAGGGGCGGATGGTGGAAATGAGGGACATCTGCCCTCTCAACGACACGCACCCGCCCATTGAAAGTTTAGATGAAGAAATGTGCTGGACCCTGGGCCCCTTTGAAGAAAAACTGGCAACGCTGCAGTTGAAGCTGGGCGGATGGGATTTGAAGCGCATCGCCCTGAGGGATCTCTTTGCATGAAAAGGACTGGGGGATTTCGTGCCCCTCGCTCATGGCTCATCATTTTTTCACGGAAGCTTTTCTGGCCCCATCCAGATCGTACTTGTCCAGATAGCCGCGAGGAGTGACCATCCACCCGTTCCAAACATAGGTCTGGCTGTTGCCCACAAGAAGCACGGACTGCATGTCCACCTCTTCCATGGGAATCTCTCCCAGGGTTGTGAGGCAATGAAACTGACCCTCCCTCATGGCCCTTCGAACGATGCCCACAGGGGTTTGCCGGGACTTGTGCCGAAGAAGAATCCTTCGGGCCTCATCCAGAAGGTGCGGTCTCGCCTTGCTCCTGGGATTGTAGATGGCCAGCACAAAATCAGCCAGGGCAGCGGCTTCCAGGCGTTTTTCAATGAGAGACCAGGGTGTGAGGTGATCGCTCAGACTGACCGCTGCAAAATCATGCATCAGAGGGGCCCCCAGGATGGAGGCGGCCGCATTGAAGGCGGCCACGCCGGGAATCACCTGCAGACGAAAATCCGCTCCCCTGGAAAGGGAACCCGTCTCTGCACGGGCCACTGTGAGTCCCCGCTCTCTGCAGAGGTCCAGGACCAGGCCTGCCATGGCGTAGATTCCTGCATCGCCGCTTGAAACGAGGGCAACCCTTCGCCCTTGGGAGGCATGATCGATGGCGTCTCTGCAGCGGTCCACTTCTTTGCGCATGCCGCTGGAATGCACTTCCTTGCCTTCCAGCAAATCCTCTATGAGCTCCACATACAGGGTGTAGCCCATGACCACTTCCGAACGTGCAAGAACCTCCAGCGCCTCGGGAACCATAAAAGGGCGGCCCCCTGGACCCAGACTCACTACGGATAGGAAACCCGGGCGATGGCGAGGGTCACGTTGGCCGTTTTCTCTTTGGGAACAAGGAGGGTATCGGTCTTCGCGCTCAAAAGGGCGGTCGCTTCGCATACGCTTTGCACTCCCACGTGCCTGGCCACCGTGTCCGAGGGAGTGGGCACGCTGACCGTCGCAAGGTCATTTGGAGAAAAGAAATGGAAGGGCCTTTTGAGGCATTCCGCCACTTCCAGAAGCCCTTTTTCGTCAGCCTTGATGTCGATGCTCACCAGGTTTCGAATGGAAAACAGGGAAAGATTTTCCCGGTCAAAAACCGACTCCACAAGCTCCAGCACTTCCCCCGCCGGTGTGCCTCGATTGCAGCCCAAGCCAACCACCAGGTTACGAGGGCGCAGGGCCACGCAGATCAACTCTCTCGGGGCAATCTTTTCCGAAACCCAGACACCTACGGGATCGAAGCTGGAGTCCACCAGGGAGGACCCCCCTGAGTCATAGACCATCCGGCAGGACTCGTGGGTGCAAAAAGCCTTTTCCATGTCACGCCTCCCACTAGGTTCTTCCTGCAAAATGACCGCATCCTCGAGCCCCTCGAACTCTTCGGAAATGATCTCATAAGGATCGAAGATCCAAAAGGGCTGGTCCTCCAGCACGGCGCGGCTGAAACGGCTCAAGACATCGAAGTTTTCAATTTCCAGCTGCTTCTCCCGGGCAATGAGATCCAACGCGGGCCGCCCCTGCACATCGGAGGCGGTGGTGATCACCGCATGCCCTCCCGTCACGGAAGCCACCTCTCGCGCCAGGGCGTTGGCCCCACCCAAATGGCCGCTCAGCAGACTGATGACGTAGTGACCCCTTTCGTCCAAAACCACCACTGCGGGATCGGTGGCCTTGTGCACCAGGAGGGGGGCCACATGGCGCACGACAATTCCCGTGGCCATCACGCAGACCACTGCGTCGTATTTTTTCCAAATTTGAGGAAGTATTTCTCCCAAGCGGCCGAAACCCACCGCACCCATAGCCGTCGCAAATTTATGCCGTTCGGGCACATAGCAAGAAGCCCCGGGAAACCTTTCCCGAATGCGAAAGGCCAGTTTCACCCCATGGCGCGTGATGGCCACGAGAGCCACGTTCATATCACCCATATTCATGCCCTTTCCCGTGGGTCAGAAAAAAGTCAGCGTGGAAATCACCCCCGTGAAAAACTCTCACTGCTCATTGCTCGTTGCTCTGAAACCATGGGCAAAAGAAGGGTCGTACAACATGGATTTCTGGGTCACCCCATGTTTTCTCGCCTTGAAAACATCCCCCACCATGATGAGAGCCTGGCGCCGAATTCCCGACTCCCGTACCTTGGCAGCAACGGTTTCCAAGGTTCCCTCAACAAACTTCTGGTCGGGCCAACCCACACGATAGGCCACGCAAACAGGTGTGTCCATTGGATAATGTTCCGAAAGCTCCAAAACCACTTTCTCCATCTGCTGCACGCTGAGGTAAATGACGAGGGTCGATCCATGGGCAGCAAGGGTTGAAAGGGCTTCTTTCTCGGGAACGGGAGTTCGTCCCGCCATGCGGGTCAAAATGACCGTTTGAGACACTCCCGGAAGAGTGAGTTCCTGCTTGAGGGCCGCCGCCGCCGCAAAGGCCGCCGAAACTCCTGGCACCACCTCACAGGGAATTCCCTCCTTCTCGAGAAGCTCCATCTGCTCCTGAATGGCGCCATAAAGGCTGGGGTCGCCCGTGTGAAGACGCACCACCTTTTCCCCGGCCCGGTGCCCATCCCGCAGGAGCGCATGGGTTTCCTGAAGATTCAGGGGGGCACTGTCATGAATTCTGGCATGGGGAAGACAATCCTTCAACAGGGTTCTGGGCACCAGGGATCCCGCGTACACCACACGGTCCGCCTCCATGAGAAGGCGCCTTCCCTTCACCGTGATGAGTTCGGGATCACCCGGTCCGGCACCCACAAACCAGATGGGATGGGTCATATCAGGGTCCTTCTCCTTCCTTCCCTTTCATTTCGCTGAGAAAATGGAGTTCAGCGTTTTCCTGAAAGGGCTTGAACACGGCCATGACGAAGACAGGGTTGAGCGCTTCAAGGCGCAGCCCTTTTCCGATGGGCACTCCCCGGTTCACCTGGATCTGGCTCACCTCCACAGTGAACCCCCGTTGGCGCCAGAAAGACCGGGCCTCCTCGAGATTTTCGAGGCTCACCATGGTCTGGACCACGCGCCCCTGGGGCTTGAGACGGCGAGCCACTCCTTCGAGAATTTCCCTCAGGTTCCCTCCACTTCCCCCGATGAAAACGCGATGGGGGTCGGGAAGGCCATGGAAAACCTCGGGAGCGGCCCCGCATAAAGCTTTCACTCCGAAACACCGAAAACGGCGCACATTTTCCTGAATGTTCTCAAATCGGCGGGCGTGGCGCTCCATGGCAAAGATTTTCGCCGACGGCACCATTCTCGCCCCTTCGATGGATACAGACCCGCTGCCTGCCCCCACGTCCCACAGAACCTGTCCCGGATGCAGCTGAAGGTGTGCCAGGGAAATGACGCGGACTTCCATTTTGGTGATGAGCCCCGCCTCGTGGTGAAAGGCCCCTTCGGGAAGACCCAGCGGCGGTTCCTGAAACTCCTGCGGTGCCGTGGGGAAAAGAGCCACCATGTTGAGGGGTGAAAAATCCCCTTCCGCAGCCTGGGCAAGATCAAGGCGGCGCACTCTTTCCGTGGGCAACCCCAGGTCTTCTCCCACAGCCATCTCCCAGTGCACACATCCGGCCTTGACCATTTCCCTGGCCATCCAGTCGGGTGATCGCCAGGGGTCCGTGAAAAAGGCCACGGGTTTTGAAGGGGAAAGGCGAGGGAGCCAGCTGGACGGGTCCGCCGAAGCATCACGCCCATGGAAGCTGTAGACGGGCACTCCGTCCCAGGGTTCCTTGAGCCGGGAAAAAAAAACCTGCAGGCTGGTGACATTGGGAAGGGCCAGGACCTTTTCTTTTCCCAGGAGGGCGGTCAACCGACGCCCAATACCGAAAAAGAAGGGATCCCCCGAAGCGAGAACGGCCGTTTTCCTTTGGCGGGAAACCTCCACGATTTGCTCCAGCGACGAGTGGAGAGAACCTTTCAGTGGAATTCGCCCGCCCCCGTGTTCTGGAAAACTTTCCAGGTGGCGCGTCCCTCCAGCCAGAACCTCTGCGCTTATGATCCACTGCCGTGCCTCCTCGCTGAGGTCACCGGCTCCCATGCCCATCCCCACGACCAGCACCAGGGGAGGCTTCCAGTGATCGGGCGTTGGCTTCATGCCCATGGAGAACCCCCTTCCGTATCCGCCAGCAGCAGGCCGCCGTAGTCAAAAAGGAGGACCCGCACCTCCGTGCCGTGGCCCGCAAAATGACGGGAACGATCCCGGGCTTCTCGAGCAACATCCTCCACCACGTTCAAAGCAGATCGTTCCTGAATCAACTCCAGAGCGTGGCGCGCCGTGTTGCACTGAGCAATCTTTCGAGAAAAATCTTTTTCATGGCCTTTTTCCAGCACCAGGCGGGAAAGGGGCTCCAGGTCGAGGGCCACACGATGGGCGTGGGTGTAAGGATGTCCCTGGGCCATTTTGACCGCCTTGCCGAAAAAGACACTGTGCACGATGCGGCGAAAACCCACCCGCACAGATTCCTGGACCCCAAAGGCAAAAAAATCGGCGATTTCCACAAAACATTCCACGGGCAGGTGGGCCAGAAGTTCCCGGGCAAACTTCTCACTTTTGCCCCCCGTGCTCAGCACCACCGAGTGACAGCCGGCGGCAGCGGCGACGGAAAGTCCCGCTTCGATGGTTTCTTCATAAGCCTTGTGGGAAAAAGGCTTGACCAGTCCCGTGGTGCCCAGGATGGAAATGCCACCCTTCACCCCGAGGCGCGGATTCAGTGTGCGCAGGGCCATTTCTTCACCTTTGGGAACCCGCACTTCCACATTGACTCTCAGGCAGTGGTCCCCGGGCAGGAATCCATTGGATGGGAAAGGCAGGAAAACGGAAGCCTTGTCCAGGGCTTGGGGTCCCATGGAACCTTTCTGTCCCCTGCCCCATGGAAGATTCACCCTGAGAAGCTCTTCATACAGATTTTCAGCCATCATGCCCCTTGGCACAGGGTTGATGGCGGGTTCGCCGGGCGGCACGGGCAAGCCCCGTTTGGTGACGTGCCCCACCCCCGGCCCCCCCC
>SL_3KL_010_SEDDRAFT_10003812_pt1 | contig 13678 bp, 12 predicted proteins | sample SodLakKL_010_SED_2_FD_10381 | JGI IMG/M metagenome (IMG submission 10381)
CTCAGCGCACTCATTGACGAGCTGCGCACCCGGTACGATTTTGTACTGGTGGATACCCCGCCGTTCGGCATCATCACCGATGCGGCCCCGCTCATCCCCAAAACCGACGGCGTGGTGGTGGCGGTGCGTTTCAACCAGACGCGCGTGGCGGACTTTGACCAGACCGTCGAGAACCTGCGCGGCATCCGCGCCAACATCCTGGGCTCGGTGATGATCGGCTACAACCCCAAAAAGGCCACCGGCCACTACTACAGCAGCTCCTACTACCGGCAGGCCTACACCAGCTACAACGCCTATATCGAAGACCAGGACTGACGCCGCGGTCCGCCCATACCATGCACAGCAATTTTAAAGAAATGACACAACCGTTTATGAGGATCCTTGCCGCCGCCGCTATGGCACTACTGTTTCTGCTTCCGGATATCGCACATGCTCAAACTGTAAGGGAGCTGCCAACCAGTCAGATGTTCCGCCTCGGCGAGGGGGTGGTACGCATTGCCGAGCCGGGCCAGATTGCCGACACGCTCAACCTCTGGGGGGATATCTCCGCCCCGGGACGCTACATCGTCCCCCGCGGTACCAAACTGCCCGACCTGATCTCCTACGCCCGCGGGCCCATCAGTCTGCGGACGGGTGAGACCACGCTGGACTGGTCCGAAGTGCGCCTGCAGGTGACCGTATCCCGGTTCAACCGTGATACCAGGGAAGAAGAGGTGTTCAACTTCCGCTATCGTTACAATGAGCCGATGCCTGCTGAGATGAGGGAGTTTGTGTTGTACGGAGACGACATGGTCTCCCTGCAGGTGCGCCGCAAGCCCATTTTCCGGGACTATGTGCAGGTCGTTGCCCCGGTTGTTACGCTGTTGCTGAGTTCCATTCTGTTGTATGACCGGGTCAGGGGAAACTGAGTTGACCAGCGCGCCATTTTATAATGAGAGGTCATTTAGAGAACATGGTTTTGCTTATTTTTCAATATAAAACAGCATAACGAGAAGCCGACATTTCCGAAATCACCAAGAGAATCAAACCCGTCAGCCTCTTCGGGCAGATGCCGGAGATGGAGAAAAGAAACGCCATTGCCTGCAGGCATAACATAGACGTGATTGAAGACACCGCTCAGAGCTTCGGTGCCAGCCGCAACGGGGTGAAGAGCTACGGGGCCTCGCTGGTTGGCAGCACCTCCTTTTTCCCGGCAACGCCGCTCGGCTGCTATGGAGACTGCGGCGCGCTCTTTACTGACGATGATGAATTGGCCGAAACCCTCCGCGCGATCCGCACGCACGGAGGCATAAAGTGCCACTACCACACCCACGTGAGCACAAACGGCCGGTTCGACTCCATGCAGGCGGCCGTAATATTAGGCAATTGGCCCGGTTTTGAAGGGGAAGTGCAGCAACGCGGCGAAATAGGGGCCCGCTACAGCGAGCTGCTGAACGGTCAGGCGGTTACCCCATCCGTCTCAAACGGCAACACCCACGTCTACGCCAAGTTCACCCTCCGCGTGGATGAGGGTAAGCGGGATGAGATTGTCAGTGGCATGAAAGAGGCTGATATTCCTGTAGTGGTCTACTATCCCAAATGTTTCCACGAGCAACCTGTATTCGAACACCTTGGGTACAGTTATGGAGACTTCCCCGAATCTGAAAAAGTAAGCCGGTAAGCGATGAATCTGCCGATGCATCCTTTTCTCAGTTTTGATGAACAGAGAGAAATCACTGATAATCTGATTGAGATTTTAAAAACACGAAATACCTAATAAACGAATTCCCTAATAAACTAATCACCTAATCCTATAACAAAAAAACTACGCTTGAGCAGTAACCCTGCAATAGAAGTAAAAACAAAACCTCTTGAACCGAAGAAGGAGGAAAACCTAAAGCAAAGGGCATATCTGAATACAGTCACATCGGTTTTAGACTATGGGGCTACGTTAATTACCGCTTTTTTTGTTACTCCCTTTATAGTAAATACTCTGGGTGCTGCATTATATGGAGTTTGGCAAGTGCTGGGTCAATTTACAGGGTACACAAATATTGCTGATGCTAGGGTAGCTGAAGTTCTAAAGTGGGCAATTGCAAGAGATAGGAAGGAAAACAATGCGGATCAGCTTAGGGAGTACTTTACCGCGACTTTTTTCCTAATTATGTTAATCTTACCAATTCTTTTGGTATTAGGTGCGGTAATTTCGTGGTATGCTCCAATAGTGACAAAAGTTGATCCAGAGTATGCGGACATGGTTCGCATTACATGTGGAGTTCTTGTACTATCACTAGCAACTCAAAAGGTTTTTAATATTTTTGAATCCATTTTGCGCGGAATGAATTTGGGATTCAAAAGAATGGGTTTTAGAGTGTTTATTGTTGTTGTAGGTGGAGGTTTAAAGGTATTAGTATTATTCCTTGGATATGGATTAATTGGTTTAGCTACTGTCCAATTGATTGTTTCGCTAATTACAGGGATAACTATTTATGTTATTGTTAAGCATAATGTTTCGTGGTTTGGTTTTGGCAAACTCAGTATAGCCCGCTCAAAAATATTTCTTAAAGTTAGTGGTTGGTTCATGGGTTGGACTGTTACAAAAATACTTTTATTAAGTTCGGACAAATTGCTTTTAGGCTTTCTGCTGGGACCTACTGCAGTTGCTAAATATACTTTAACAAAATTCTTAGCAGAAACTATTAGAAGTTTAGTTGTTACTATAGTGAATGGTGTGATTCCTGGTTTAGGGAAGCTATATGGTTCTGATCAAATGAAAAAGTTCATGAAAGCCAGAGAAATGGTTATGAACCTAACTTGGTTATTTGCAGTTTCATTTGGGGCTGTTATTTTGAGTCTTAACTCATCTTTTGTAGCTTTATGGGTTGGTTATGAAAATTATGCTGGGCATATTGTAAGTTTATTAGTAGTCATTATGACTATTCAGTATATCTTTATACAAAATGATAGTGATATAATTAATGTTACTTTAGATATAAGAAAGAAAACTTTATTAGGTTTATTTAGTGCTATAGTTTCAATTGTGCTAAGCATTTTACTCATCAAGAGTCAAGGTATTATAGGTTTGTGTATGAGTTTAATAGTTGGAAGAAGTATCCTGTCAATATCGTATCCACTTTTAATAAAAAGTAAAACAAAAGTGGAATACAATATTATTCCATTAACAATTCGTCAAATACTAATTACATTTATAATTTATACCACTATTTTTGTGTTTTGCCAAGAAGCATTTATAAATAGTTGGTTTGAACTATTTATCTCAGCTCCTTTTATTTTGGTTTTTAGCCTACTAATGTTATTTATCCTTGGACTGGAAAAAGTGCAACGTGAAGAGTTGTTCACCTTGTTCAAGCAATTAAAGTTATTTAGAATGGATAAATAATAATATGTTTTTATTTGATAAATATAGAAGTGGTCGACAAAACTGTGAAACAGGAAATGGAATACCTGAGGTAGTTTGGAAAACAAATTTAAAAACAAATCCTGAATTTGGCGCAGAATCTAGTGCTGTTATAGATAGTTTTGGTAATATATATTTCGGATCACATAGCGGAAATTTCTATTCGTTGGACAAATTTGGCAAAATTAGATGGACTTTTACAACTAAAAGCAAAATCTATTCATCACCGCTCTTATTGAATGGGAGGATCTTTTTTGCGGGTGGTGACGGATATTTTTATTGTATCTGTACAAGTGGAGAATTAAAATGGAAATATGATCTTGGGAGATTAGATAAGTCAAAGCTTTTTAATAAAAAAAAAGTATTAAATCTAATCCACCTACCATTTACATATGATTGGCGTAAAGGAAAAAATATTATATATAAATCATGGAGCTCACCTAATCATATAGATGAATTCTTGTATATTACCGGATTTGGTAAAGGGTTTTATTGTTTTAATCATGATGGAAAACTTATGTGGTCTTATGACTTAGGTTTTCCACGATATCAGCTATCTGGAGTAGCTATTGATGAAAATGATAGAATTTATTGCTCATCAAGAGCTGGAAAAATCTTATCATTTACAAAAAAAGGAGACTTGTTATGGAGTAAAACGATCATAAGGTATTGGGAACCTTGGGGAAACCCAGTGGTTTGCAAAATTAACAAGCTAGTCTATTTCTTTTTCTCCTGGGGTGAAAAAAAGGGAATTATTCATGCTTGCAATTATGGTGGTAAGAAAATATGGGAACAATCGCTTGGTAGTATTAGGGGATCATGTTGCATAGCTTGGGAAGCAAAATATATTTATTGTTGCGATTTAAATGGATTTATTTATAAAATCGAATCAAGCACTGGAGTGATCATAAAAAAGCAACAATTAACTACAGCGCAGCGTGGATTGTGGATTACACCAACGATTGATAAAAATGGAGATCTATTAATTGCGACAAAAGATAGTCCCAAAGATGGTAGAGTATTGAAACTAAACGCAGACCTCGAATTAATATGGGAATATAAAACAAATAAAGTTTTATCGATTCCGGTAATATTAGAAAACAAAGAAATTATATTCGGCAGCTGGGATGGCTGCTATTATAAAATAAAATCATAATATAGTATAAATGAAAATAGGAATATTAACTTTTCATTATTCAATTAACGTTGGCTCAGTTTTACAGGCATACTGTACTTTTAAGTTACTATCGAGTCGTTTTCCAGAAGCAAATGTAGAAATTATTAATATAGTTCCGCTAGACAGAGAACGTGCAGAATTAAGTTTTATTAAATTAAAAAACCCATTAAATATATTTCGTTGTTTTGAAAAATACAGGAATATTAGAGCTTTTATTTCTGACTACACCAAGCAATCAAAAAGGGTGTATTATAATGATATGAATAAGCAAATAGACTATATAAACCAACAAAGATATGATTTAGTAATAACTGGTAGCGATACTGTATGGATGCATTCAAAGAAGTTCAATAATGAATTACCGACAATATACTTCTTGCCAGAGTTAATTAATGCAAAAAAGATATCTTTAGCAGCAACAGTAGATCCACTTATAAATGAAGAAGCATTTATTAATAAAAGAAAAATATTAAAATCTATATTTGATAAATATACTATTATAACAGTAAGAGATAATATGACAAAGGAAATATTAGAAAAAATAGGTATATATGATGCAATAAAAATTGCAGATCCTACATTATTATTTGATTTTGAAAAATACCTAGGACTAAAAATGAATAAGTCAAGATATAATAATATAAAAACTGCTATGGTGCACATCCCAGAACGAGCTATTTCAGAAAAAATAAAAACTCTACTTATTGACAAATTTAATGTTAAAATTATTGATGAGAAACAGCTAAAAATAATTGGTAATAGATCATTTGTTATAGACTATCTTAACATGTATTCTGATGTAGATGCAATAATAACAGATAGGTATCATAGAACAATAATAGGAATGAAATTAAGTAATGCTTTAATAATAAATATAGAGAGACAAGAAAAAAACCCTAACAAAATAAGTAAGGGAAGGGAACTTTATGATGATCTAAGCCTAGAAAAATATTTCTTAAGATATGAAAATAAAAATGAAAATAAAATATTATCAGAAATAGAAAGTATATGCGCTAGCTATACAAATGAAAAATATGAAGAGAGAGAGATATCATTGGATAGATATATTAAAATAAATAAGGATGTATGGAACAAAATAATAATAAACTAAAACGATAGAAAATAATCATACTGGTATATGAAACAAGATTTGTAAAATGATAATATTTAGTTTACTAGAATTGTGTTTTTATCTTTGTGGAATCTATATTATATATAGGAAAAGAGAATTAATACTAATCTATTTGCCATTTTTGTTTTTCATAAAAATAATGGCAGGGCCTGATTTAATGTTTCGGCCAATGATCTATTATGCTTTTATTTCATCAGTTCTAATGTATATAATTACAAAAGCAATGCTTGTAAGTATATTTAAAAATGGAACTGTTATAACCAACATTACAGCAATACTATTATTTGTCTATTTAACATTGCTATTTGTATTTAATAATCATAGTTATGTAGAAACAAGGTCAGTATATTTAAATGTCACAACTCTTCTCATTTCAATAATGGTGGCACCGTATATACTTAATAAATATGGTTATAAAAAAATATTTTATGAGCTGTATATTATGTCCTCTCTCATATTGTATACATTTATTACATATATATTATTATTGACCATGCTTGGAATATATCCAAACCCTATGTATAATATGTCATTTATATCAAATGGTTATCTTTATGCTTCGGATATACATGTGTTACCAATATCTATGTTTATTTATGGATACTATACTATTAAAAATGGTCATTATAATAAAAATATAATAATTAAGTATACAATAATAGCAGTTGTATTCATAATAATATTATTGTTATTAAGAAGAGCTGCAATGTTTGTTACAATATTAGCAATTACTAGTATTATTAGTTACTATATAATCAATATTAAATCAAAAAAAAATATACAATTAATAATAGTGTTTATGATAATAAATGGTGGTGCAATAATCATATCATATTCATATATATATGAAGGAATTGAACACCGAATTACTGGCCTTAATCGATCAGGTCAATTAGTTTCAACAGATGAAGGGCGGTTTGTGGATCATTTACTTGTTTATGATGATATGTTTAAAAGAAATCAATACAATAAATTAATTGGCTACAGCTTTTTTAATGCTCCAGGCAATTACGGTCAAGGTATTTATGGTGATAGAAACCTACATGCTGACTTAGCTGTTATTACTCATGCATCAGGATTGGTTGGTCTTTTTCTCTATTTGATTATGGTTTTTAAGCTATTTAAAGAATCGTATCACAATACAAACATAATAATATGGCTGTTCCTTTTTATAGCTTTTTTTATTTTTACGCTCTCAGGACGCATTACTAATCCCGCATACTCTATAAGCTTTTTCCTACTACTCATTTGGACTTCTTTACCCCAAATAGATACAAAATATGAGCTCGAAGATTAAAATATGTTTTTATGATTCAAATGCAATTCAATTAATTAGCGATTCCTACCACCCATCAGGTGGTGCAGCTAAACAAGTATTAGCTTGGATAAAGGGACTTTCTCTTTTAGGTAATACTGTAATATTAATGGGTTCGCATGATAATCCTGATTTATACAAGGATAATAATTCCATACTTATATCCTATAATGAAAAAAAGGGTGTCAAAATACTACGATACTTATATATTCGCATACCAGGGCTATTCATAACACTGAAAAAAGCAAAATGCGATTATGTTTATTATGGTGTTCCTGGTCATTTCACAGGTTTACTAGCTCTCATTACTAAAACTGTTAGGAAAAAGTTCATACTGCGTATATCAAATGATTACCTTGTTGACCATAGATATATGGATCAAACAGATAGTTTTAGAAAATTCTTTTATTCCATAGCTTTTCGATTATCTGATTACATTCTCTGCCAGAATGATTACCAGTTAAAACAAGTTTCAAAAATATATCCTGATAAGTGTTTCTTGTTAAAGAATCCATTTATAGGTGAAATCCAAAAATCATTTATTCCCCTGAACAAAAGATTATATATCGCATGGATTGGGATAATTCAGCATCAAAAAAATATTCCCTTTTTGTATGATATAGCATCTGAGATGACAGAGGTTAACTTTAAAATTTCCGGAAATATATCATCAAAACTAAGTGATTCGGAATTAAAAGCATTAGATTTGCTAAAGAAATTGCCCAATGTGGAACTATTGGGTTTTATAAATGCTGACGAAGTAATAGAATTATTAAAAAGTGCTACCTTTCTTTTAAACACATCGCATTATGAAGGTTTTTCAAATACTTTCCTAGAGGCTTTTTCTGTAGGAACTCCAGTCCTTACGCTTGAACATAATGATCCAGGAGGTATAATTGCAGATAAAAAGCTTGGTTTTATTTTTCAAAATGTTGATGAATTAAAAGCAATCTATAGTAATGAGACTTCTCTAGCGGAGAATTACAGTATTTTGGCACAGAACTGTATTAACTATATGAAAAATGAGCATGAACTACATGTACAATGCCAACAGTTAAATGAGATACTATCAAGAAAAGAATGAAAATTCTTTTCTTCATCGGCTCCCTCCTCTCCGGCGGCAAAGAACGCCGCCTTATTGAACTACTTACCTGGCTGAAACAACAGAAAAGATATGAGCTGTTTGTTGTGATTGCTTTTGACCATATTGACTATCCGGCATTTCATACACTAGAAATAAATCTTGTCGTATTAAATAAAAAACAAAACTTCAAGGACCCTCGGGTTTTTGTCCAATTATATAAACTCTGTAAAAGCTTTAAACCCGACATTATTCACACATGGGGAAGCATGCAAGCCTTTTATCTGGCACCGATAGCAAAAATCCTCAAAATTCCCTTGGTGAATAGTCAAATAACAAGTGCCCGGCCAAAAAGAAAAAAATTCAACTTTTCTGGTTTTATAAACAATTTCAACTTTCTCTTTTCTGATAAGATTCTTTCCAACTCAATAGCCGGGCTTGAGAGTTTTGGCTTTAGTGATAATGACAATAAATGCAAAGTAATTTACAATGGTTTTAATCCAGAACGTATTCAAAACCTGCCAACAAAATCCGAATGTCGAAAAAAGTTCGGCATTGAGACGACTTATGCTGTAGTTATGGTAGGTTCGTTTTCCGAAAACAAAGATTACCAAAGATTTATTGATGTCTGCAGGCATGTGTCTGACAAAAGAAACGATATTTCTTTCATCGCTGCTGGAGATGGAAAGAACCTTGACCCAATTAAAAAACAGGCAGGTATGTTGGGCCTGACACCAATGAAGTTCACGGGACGCATAACTAACGTCGAAGAGCTTGTTAAAGCCTGTGACATCGGAGTATTGTTCTCTCCGAATGGCGAAGGAATCTCCAACGCAATTATGGAGTATATGGCACTTGGTAAACCAGTTATTGCCAATGACGCCGGCGGAACCAAAGAAATAGTTGTAGACAATGAAAGTGGTTATCTGATTACTAATGAAAGCGATCAGGAAGTTGCAGATATGATTGTCGACTTAATAAAAAATTCAGATAAGCGATTGCAGTTTGAGAAAAAGGGAGCGTCAATCATTCACGAAAAGTTTAGTTTGGATAGGATGGGCAGGGAGTTCGAAGAAATCTACACAGAGTTGTTAAAATAGATCTTTTTGGCATATCGATTATGTCTCCTTACTAGCTGTATTAATCCGTGAAGCTTTCAGATCCTATTCGGCATATTCTGCCAAAGTATGGCGGATCGCAGTGCCCGTAACCGTCACCAGGGGCATCAAAAGCTTAACAAATCCCCAGACTTGTGGAAATTGGTGCGTGAAAAGCTGAACTTGCAATGGTCCCCGCAGCAAATTGCCGGAGAACTCAAGAAACGGTTTCCACAGGATCGGTCCATGCAGATCAGTCACGAGACGATATACCAGTATCTCTATGTTCACGCACGCGGTGTCCTTATAAAACAGCTGATTCGTGAACTGCGCCAGGCCAAACCGAAACGCGGACAACCACCGGCTGCATCGGCCAGAAAAGCGCATTTTGTTGACATGGTAAGCATTCATGATCGTGATCCGGAGATTGAAGACCGTCTGGTTCCAGGTCATTGGGAAGGCGATTTGATGATGGGCAGTCGCAACAGCAGTGCCCTGGGCACCCTGGTTGAACGTACCACCCGTTTCACCCTGCTGGTACCACTTGACATCAAGGACAACGATTATGTGACGGTGTGCTTTGCCAATAAAATGAATGACTTCCCACAGCGGCTGCGAAAATCGATGACCTACGATCAAGGTGTTGAAATGATCAGTCATGCTAATTTTAGTGGATTAAGCAAGGCGAAAGTCTATTTTTGTGATCCGCATAGCCCCTGGCAGCGAGGCACCAATGAGAACACCAATGATTTGCTCAGACAATACTTTCCCAAAGGAACGGATTTCAGAACCGCGCCGGATTGGGTTATTCAGGAAGTACAATACCGGCTCAATGAACGTCCCAGAAAAATATTAGCATTTGACACTCCTAAAGAACGAATCGCCCAACTTGTTGCATTAAAAACTTGAGACCACCAATCGATGATTACAAAATCGGCAATTTTTTTAATGACTGTCCGTAACTTATAACAATTATAGAATATGTGCGTTATATGTGTATCAATTGCAGTTACTCACATTTAATCGGCACATATCATGAATTTGATGGAATTTAATGAACAATTTCCCGATGAGCACAGCGCTATGATGGCTGTTAAACAACTTCGGGAAAAACAGGGTGTTATTTGCCGCAAATGCGGCCATGACGGTCATTACTGGCAGCGAACTGTTGTATCGTTTCAGTGCAAGCAATGTGGTGCTCGACAGCGCTTGCGCAGCGGGACGATTATGGAGCAGTCCAAATTGCCTTACCGCATGTGGTTGATGGCTATTCATCTGATAACGGCCACCAAAAAAAGTTTTTCGGCTTTGGAACTTCAACGCCAGCTGGGTCATAATCGATACGAACCGGTTTGGTATATGCTTCAAAAAATTCGCAGTGTTATGGGCAAACGTGATACAGAATTTCAACTTGCCGGATATATTGAATTGGATGACGCTTTTTTTGAAATTGGTGACCCGCATCAAAAGCCCAATAAAGCCGGCCGTGGATCTACCGGCAAGGCCGGGGTTCTTGTAGCTGTGGAATCGGAGCCTACCGAGAATCAATTTCGTAGAAAAAACCGCAAGGAGGGCCGAAAATGTGGCAAACTGGCCATGTATGTGGTTCCGAATATCAACAGCACACAAGTAACCTCGCTGGCAGTTGCCAAAATAGATCCTTCGGCCACGGTACACACCGACGGTCACAAGAGCTACAATAAACTGGATCAATTTGTAGAGCGGCATCATGTGACCATATCCAATAACCATAAACGAACCAGCAAGCTTTTTCCCTGGGTCCATACGGCCATCAGTAATGCCAACCGTGTGATTTTGGGAATTCATCATAATGTACATTCACCGTTTCTTCAGAATTATCTGAATGAATTCTGCTGGAAATTCAATCGCAGGTATGATCAAAAAAACCAATTTGAACGACTGTTGCATATCGGATTACAATATCGATGGTGTTGATGTTACAGGTTACGGACAGTCATTATTTTTTTTAATATATCTCTGTGGGTGATACTTGATATACGTTAAATTGCTTATTAATTTTAGAATTTAAAGTCCTGATTAGTGAAAGTTCTATTTGTTTCAAGTGGTAATTCCGGTAATATAAGCCAAATAATAAAAGCACAGGGTAATTCTCTTCAAAAAAAAGGTATATGTATAGATTATTTTCTTATAAAAGGTAACGGAATTAAAGGTTATTTAAGGAATATTCCTTTATTAAAGAAGAAATTAAAGAAAGAAAATTACGATTTAGTCCATGCTCATTTTTCATTAACTGGTTATGTAGCTGCTTTATCAGGAGCAAAACCACTAGTAGTTTCACTAATGGGCTGGAATGTGAAAAAAACAACGACCAGGCATGTTATTAAACTATTTGAACGAATATTTTGGGATACAACGATTGTCAAGTCAAATGACATGAAAAATGGATTAGCAATCAAGAATGTAAAGGTAATTCCAAATGGGGTTGATTTCGCTCTTTTTAAGCCGATAGATAAATTAAAAGCCCAACAGAAAATAGGATGGAACTCAAACAAAAAACATATACTATTTGCAGCAAATCCAAGCCGTCCCATTAAAAACTATGCACTTGCAAAATCAGCATTTAACAGAATATCAAATGGAAATATAGAACTACACTTATTGGAGGATGTTGACCACAAAGAGGTTGTCTATTATATGAATGGTGCCGATATTGTTTTACTTACGAGTTATGATGAAGGAAGCCCTAATGTTATAAAAGAGGCAATGGCATGCAATTGTCAGATTGTTACAACAAATGTAGGGGATGTTAAAGAAATTATTGGCCAAACAGAGGGTTGTTATATATCCACTTTTAATCCAGATGACATTTCTAATAAGATCATGTTAGCATTGGATAGAAATAAAAAAACGAATGGCAGAGAAAATATAAAACATCTAAGTTCAGAAAAGATATCAGAAGAGATAGTATTGCTATACAATGCCTTAAAGAAAAAAACTTTATGATCAATTTTATAAATGAGAAAATATTATTGTCAATTCAAGACTATTATAAAGGTTATAACATTAAAAATGATTTGGCTTTTTTAATGAAAAGTGAAACGTGGACTTTAGACAGGTTAGAAAAATATCAGAACAAGAAATTGCAGAGATTGATTGATCATGTTTATTGTAATGTTCCATTTTATAAAAATATATTTGACGAAAACGGAATTACACCAAGTGATATTGAAACAAAAGAAGATCTGAAAAAATTACCAATTCTAAATAAGAATGATATAAGGAAAGGTTTTAAAGATGGCTCTTTATTTTCAAAAAACTTTAATAAAAATGAGTTGATTTTAAACAGTTCAAGCGGATCAACTGGTGAACCGTTACAGTTTTACCTCACAAAAAAGGCTGACAGTTTTAAGAAAGCAACTGCTATTCGGGGCTGGTATTGGATGAACTACAGGCTGGGTGATAAAATATTAAGAGTCAGCCCAATTCCCAGAGGCGGTACTATAAAAAAGATTCAAGACAATGTGACAAGAACCAATTACTTCTATACACCTCAACTTACCACCGATGTAATTCAAAGTTTAGTTGAGGAAATGATTAATTTTAAGCCGAAGGTATTAAGAATATACCCAGATCCTCTTAATTATTTAAGTGAATATTTGAACCAAAAAAAGGTAGAAATAAAATTTATAAAGAGTATAAATACTACCGGCAGTACCTTATTACCTGAAACAAGATTAAAAGCAGAAAAATTATTTAACTGCAAAGTATATGATTCTTTTAGTTGTGAAGGTGGGGCAGTTGTTTTTGAAAAACCCGAAGATGGATGTTATTACTCAGCAATGGAGTATGCTATAACGGAAGTCTTGGATCAAAATGGAGATGATACAAATAAAGGAAGGTTAGTGACTACAGATTTATGGAACTATGCAACTCCTTTTATTAGGTATGATACTCAAGATATAGTGGAGTTATCAGAGACATCTCATCCCCTGAGTTTAAAAGCAATTAAAAAGATTCATGGTAGACAATCGGATGTTTTAGTTACTGCCAAGGGGCAATTGTTATATGTAAATAACTTTACAGGCATATTTCAATGGATTGAAGAAGTTGAACAATTTCAAATACATCAAATAGAAAAAAATAAATTTGTATTAAATCTCATAACCAATGATAAATATAATGTATCAACTGAAAAAAGAATCAGAGAAATATTTTCAAAAATTATTGAAGATGAGATAGACTTGAAAATAAATCAACTAGCAGAAATCCCTATCGAAAAGTCGGGAAAAAGAAGATTTATAAAAAGGAGTGAAAACATAAAAATGCCAGAATTATTTCAATAATAGATGTCTAAAACCGGCGCTATCATTATCGAAGGCCATGTTCAGGGTTTATCCAATGCCCGTTCTTTAGGCGAAGCAGGTATACCGGTTTATGTGGTGGATACAAATCGGTCTATTGCCGCTCACTCCAAATATTACCGGAAGTTTTTCCTAT
>SL_3KL_010_SEDDRAFT_10003813_pt1 | contig 13676 bp, 6 predicted proteins | sample SodLakKL_010_SED_2_FD_10381 | JGI IMG/M metagenome (IMG submission 10381)
ATCATTTGCAAGGTATCGTCAAAAGCATAATCACACTCACGGGATAAGTTGTTCAGTTCATGCGCCATCTGGTAACTTTCGTTGGCTTCGATGTAAAGCCCCCGCTGCATATAGTCGTGTACAGTGGCTATATGGCTGATAATATCACGCTCTCTGAGCTCACATTCCTTCCTGGTAATTTTTTCGGTTAAGTTCACGATCCGGTCATTGATGTTAGGATCAGTTCTCAGGTCGAAACGAAGGGCATATTCCAAAATTTCGTTAAGATACTCCCTTGCTTCGGTAGTCTCACTGGCCCATGCTTTCAGGTTTGCTTCCGAAAGCCGTTTAAGGACAAATTCCTTTACCTGTTCAAGGGTCATTTCCTGTGGATCTGCTTCAGGCTCTCTTACCACGTATTCAAGGGTTAACCTTTCGGCTTGTTCTCTTTTCTTCCTGGCCTGGCGGGCCAAGTCTGCCAAATCCTCCCTGCAGTCCAACCCAGGATTTTTCCGGCACAGCTCCAGGGCATGGTTCATATTTTTCTCCATGGCCACAAAATCATTTCGTTGCTGCGCCTCTTCTGCCAGGCGCAAATAACCATCTGCAACATTATTAAGCAGTAACATGGCCTCGGCATCATCGGGAATATATTGTTGTTGATCTGCCTGATATTCACGCGCACTTTCAACATATGTTTCGGTAAAGGAGTAACTTTCAGATATGTAGGCCCTACGTGCCACCGTAAGGAAAGAGCGATACATACCATAATGAACTTCAGCAATACTATCCCCCAGCGATTCAGGGCAATCCCACTGCACCGCAGAATGGCAAAACTCCTCCAGCCGGGTTAGGGTTTCCAGGGCATCCAAAAACCTTCCGTCCTGCATGGTTTCGGCGGCCAGGTCCATTTGGTGACGGAACAAATAGGAGCTGAATTCAACAGCAATATCTTCCCACTTACCGGGCAGAGGAGCTGGACCCAACAGGTTTTCAAAACGGGAAGAAGCACTGCTTACTTCACCAGCCTGAAGCTCCAAATAACCCATCTCAACGTGAGCAGGTATATACAGTGAATTATAAACCAGTGCTCTTTCAAAGTTTCTCCTGGCTTGGGCGGTATCTCCTTGCATGAGGTGTTGCCTGCCATTAGCATACAAAACCCGGTCGATATGCGAAACAAGGTAGTTGTAATGACTCCTTAAATCTGTCAGGGCATTCTGCAGGCTGTCTAAAAGGGAAAGCACAGCCCCGGGGTCATTTTGTTGCAGGTTGAGTTGTTCATGAAAAGGGGCTGTTTGCAGTTTGGCTGCAAGAACCTCCGCTTCACATAAACGGAACTCATCGAGAATCGCATTTTCATCATCTGCGGAATCCAAATCCTGGATGAGAGAAAAAGCCTGTTGTGCCTCTTCGCTTGCAGCATAGTAGGAAGCGTAAGCTTTGCGCCAGCCAGTTACTTTTTTCAGTCTGTTTTCATCATAATGGAAAGAAACTTTCTTTATCTCCAGCCTGTGGTTTTCCTCTTGCGGAATCGGAAATGCAAATATACTATCCCCCTTCCAGTAGTTTTGCCAGTGAATATCTTTGATAACAAACTCATCCAATGGCTCCTGGTGTTCATTTTTCAATAGGATCTGGAGGTCGAGCAACCCGGGAATTAACATATCATGCACCAGGAAATCCCGGTAATAAAAATCACCCGAAAGGTGAGTTTGCAGCATCTCCATGGAAATATTAACATATTCATCACCTTGCTTTAAAGTAAAAGCCATTTGTGCGTTCCACTGATATTTGGTAAACACCCTAAGTTGCTGATTCCCCTCAGCCAGCAGCTGTAAAATTTCATTTACAACCTTCCCGCTACCTTTTCGTGCCGTGGGGCTAAAGGAATATTCATGCTCATGCTCCACCACAGTAGTATCACCAATCCACACCTGGGAGGAGGTCTGAAATGTCAAACCCAGGACAAGAAAAATAAGGGGGATGTGTATTTTGTACGCCAGGAAACCAAACATTATTTAAACAGGAAGTTTCATAAACAAAACGCAAAGATAGTTTTTTCCCGAATCAATTAGGATGGTGTAAAACGGATAAGAAAACAAAAAGGATCAACACCCTGCTCAAAAAGCTCCCCGTCCTGATAAAGAAAGGATTCGCAAAGTTATACACCATAGGGCCGCCTTTGGGTTTCATGCATCTTTTATTCGTCATATATATAAAAAAAGAGGCACTCATAGCGGTGCCTCTTTTTATATATTACATGGGTAGTCGTTAACGCTTATTTGGTCATACCACCACAAACAGGAATTACCTGGCCGGTGACATAGGAAGAAAGGTCGGAAGCCAGATAGATGGCAGTGTTAGCAACATCTTCAGGGTTACCGGCTCTTTTGAGCGGAATTTTCTCAGCCCACTCTTTTTTCACATCCTCAGGCAGCTTGGCGGTCATATCGGTTTCAATAAAACCAGGCGCTATGGCATTGCATCGAACATTGCGTGCTCCTATTTCCTGGGCCACCGATTTTGTAAACCCGATCATACCTGCCTTGGATGCCGCATAATTTGCTTGTCCGGCATTACCGCCGAGGCCTACAACCGAACTCATATTAATAATAGAGCCACTGCGTTGCTTAAGCATATAACGCTGGGCAGCCTTGGTAAGATTAAATACAGACTTCAGGTTGATACGTATTACATCATCCCAGTTATCTTCAGTCATGCGCATAAGAAGGGTATCACGGGTGATACCGGCATTGTTGACCAAAACATCCAGTTTCCCAAAGTCCTTTGTTACACTGGCAACCAGTTTTTCGCTATCTTCAAAACTACTGGCATCAGAAGCATACCCTTTGCCTTTCACACCGAGATTCTGAATTTCTTTTTCCAACTCCTGGGCCTGTTCGTCGTACTTCAGATCAGAAAACGCTACATCAGCACCCTGCTGAGCAAAAGCCAACGCAAGGGCTTTTCCAATACCTCTCGATCCGCCCGTTACCAGGGCTACTTTTCCTTCTAGTAATTTCATGTTCATCTTATTGTTTGTTTAAAATTATGTAGTTCGATAAAACACCTGACATTTGCTGCCAAAAGAAGTATCCATGGATAGTTTAACCACTTTATCACATATATGAAATAAAGTGCTGATCACTCCCTTGGCTTTACCTCTTCACCTTTTTTTGTCAACAACCAACACGACAAGGCAACAATCATTTTGTCCAAATTTAGTATAATTTTCAGGTTTTAACAAAATGTTGTGTGGTGAATTAAAAAAAGCGGCCTCTGCTCCCGGGAGCAGAGGTCGCTGGTGACAAAAAACGTAGGCTTTTAAAAAGCCAGGTTTAAAACCACTTAACAAGACTAAGGTCCTGTCTATGCGGGCTTAATGGGTTTTTCGGGAACAGGCGGAAAGCATAGTTGTAAATACCAACACGCTGAGCCGGAACTTCGCATTTGAAAGTAACCAGTTCTTGCTCCCTTTTTACAACTTCCATTTCATAAACCGATATTTCGCTCTCCTCACCTTCAAAAGTCTTCTGAAGGAACACTATTTCCATCCCAAAATCTTTTTCGTCAAACTCATTCATATCAATGACAATTTCAGCTGCGAGTTTTTCACCCAGCAGCAATGAATTATCAGAGGTATCCATTACATTAACCGAGTGAAGCTCAATGGATTCCCACTTGCGGGCCGTGGTGATTTTCCACTTGGCCAGTTCTTTGGCTTTGCCAAAATTATCCGCATGAATAAGATCAGAGTTTTTGAACAGCTTATTGTAGAATTTCTCAAAATAGTCGTCCATCATTCGCTTATTGGTAAACTGGGGTGCAACCCTGGCAATATTGTTTTTCAGCCATCTGACCCATTCTACCGGAATACCTTTTTCGTTGCGGTCGTAGAACATGGGTATGATATCATTTTCAAAGTGGTTGTAAATGATTTCTGCATCCAGTTCATTTTGGTATCCTTGGTCTTCGTAGGTTTTTTCCTCTTTGATGGCCCAGCCTGCTTCGGGCAAATACCCTTCAGCCCACCAACCATCGAGGACACTAAAGTTGAGCACACCATTGATGGAGGCTTTCTGTCCTGAAGTACCAGAGGCTTCCATGGGGCGTGTGGGGGTATTAAGCCAGATATCCACACCTTTCACAAGGGCTTCACCCAGCTCCATATCATAATCCTCAAGGAAGATAATCTTGCCGCGGAATTCCTTCATTTTGGAAATCTCTACAATTTGCTTGATAAGCTCCTGGCCTTTTTGGTCGGCAGGGTGAGCCTTACCGGCATATAAAAACTGTACCGGCATATCCGGGTTGTTAACAATGCGGGAAAGTTTTTCCAGGTCATTGAACAGCAAGTGAGCACGTTTATAGGTAGCAAAACGGCGGGCAAAGCCAATGGTGAGGGTTTTGTCATCAAGGGCTTCCAGAACCTGGTATACTTTTTTGGGTGTTTCCTGGCGGCGTGACAGGTTGGAAAGCAAGCGTTTTTTGATGTACTCCATCAACTTGCTTCTTTGCAACTGGCGCATTTCCCATACCCTTTTGTCAGGAACTTCATAGATTTTTTCCCATTGCTTTTTGTCGGCAATATCTTTGAGGAAGTCTGGTCCAAAGGCTTCATGGTAGAGTTGCTGCCATTCAGGAGCACACCAGGTGCCATAATGAACCCCGTTGGTCACATGACCAATATGGATTTCATTGGTAAAGTAACCGGGGTAAAGGTCCTTAAACATTTCACGGGATACACCTCCGTGAATCTTACTAACCCCGTTCACCTCGCTGGAGAGTTTGGCTGCAAGCACACTCATGGAGAAACTTTCTTCTGTCAGCTCAGGGTGCATTTTACCCAGCGACATAAAGGTCTCCCAACTCACGCCCAATCTCTCGCCATAATGAGGCATGTAGGTACGCAGTATGTCTTCACTAAAGAAATCGTGTCCGGCAGGTACAGGCGTATGCGTTGTAAAGAGACTGCTGAAACGAACGGCTTCCATAGCTTCTTCAAAGCTTAGCTTATCTTCCTGTACGTACTTCCTGAGTCTTTCCAGTCCGGCAAATGCAGCGTGCCCTTCGTTAAGGTGATATACTTTGGGTTTAAAACCAATGGCATCCAACAAACGAATTCCACCCACTCCCAGGAGGAACTCCTGCTTAAAGCGGTTTTCCCAGTCTCCTCCATACAGCTGATGGGTAACTACCTTATCAATGGAAGCATTTTCAGGGATATCGGTATCCAACAAGTATAAAGGCACACGGCCCACATCAATTTTCCATACTTTGGCATAGATATTACGACCGGGGAAAGCAATACAAATCTTCACCCATTCACCCATTTCATTACGAACGGGTTGGGCTGACATATAGGTAAAGTTGTGGGGTTTGTAGTTGGCAAGCTGCTCTCCGGTTAGCGAAAGGTTTTGAGAAAAATAGCCATAGCGATACAGTAAGCCAATACCCACCATGTCCACATTGTCATCGCTGGCCTGCTTGAGGTAGTCACCAGCCAGTACGCCCAAACCACCAGAATAGATTTTCACAGAAGTGTGCAATCCATACTCCATGCTGAAGTAAGCAATCTTTTCTGAAGAACGGTTTTCACCTTCCTTCATGTAATCATCAAACTTTTTGATAACACGCTTATACTCCAGCATAAAGTCATCATTTTCCAGCAGCGAGTCGTAATGCTCAACGGTCAGACTATCCAAAAGCCTTGGTGGGCTTTTTTCACACTTTTGCCATAGTTCCGGATCAATGCTTTCAAAAAGTCGTTCTGCTTCGTAATTCCATGTCCACCATAGATTACGTGAAAGTCTTTGTAAATCTTTAAGCTCGTCGGGTAGACTAATTTCAATAAGTACCTTTTTCCACTTGGGCTTGGAGGCTTTAGCCTTAATAAGTTGTTGAGGTTTCACAGGTTCTTTTTTAGATTTGTAGAGATCAGCCCTTTGGGCAACTTTTTGCAGGGCCTGATCAAATGCTTTATAATAATTTGTAATAAGTTTGTCCCAGCTGGCACCAGCAGCAATTTGAGCGGCACGGTCGCGGGTTTCAATCATGTTGGAATGGGCCAGGCTGTTAAAACCGTCTTTTTCGCCTGTAAGTTTGTCAGAGCCCTTTTCCTGCAGGAAAGACAACACCACTGCAGAAATATCTTCAATGAGCTGCTCCTGGTTGTTATCGCTTCTTTCAATAACAGATATGGCACGGCTTTCATCGGGGAAGTGCTCCCTGGCCCAAACACCAAAGCCCACCAGTGAAGTTGTTACCGTGGGGATATGGTAGGCAAGACTTTCAAGAGGTGTATATCCCCATGGCTCATAATAAGAGGGGAAAACACCCAGGTCTGAACCTATGATGGTATCATAATAATCCAGGTTGACGGCACCATCACTTCCGTTGAGATAAGCGGGCACGAAAATTACTTTGACCTTGTCTTCGGGCCGGTTTTTCAACCCAACTTTTTGGAGCCGGTTCAATATAGGATCTTTGCTGTTATCCACCAACTTGTGTGTACTGTATTCTCCGGTTAGTGGTTTTTTGAAATCCGGGGTTTTTATCCGCCCGACTACCTCGGGTCTTACACCGGTTTGATTGGCAGGAACCATCAGGTAAGCCACAACCGGTGTGGCAAGATTCTCTTTGTTGAGCTTGCCCAAGGTGTCAATATACAAGTCAATTCCTTTGTTTTTTACCTCGTAGCGACCACTGTTAAATAATAAGAAACTATTCTCGGGGATTTGCTGATTCAAAACACCTTCAGCAACTTTTAGTAACTGTTTACGTGCGTTCTTTCTTTTGTCAGCAAAATCCTCTGCTCCGGGCACAAATGCAGGGTTAAAGCCATTGGGTGTGATAAAATCCACTTCTTTACCCAAAAGCTTGTGGCACTCCCTGGCAGCCAGTTCACTTACCGTGGTAAAGACATCGGTATGGGCAGCGGTGGATTGTTCCATGCTGTGTTTGGAAACAACTCCCTGCTCACTGGCTTTAGCACCAGGGTCGAAATTACCCAGCTCAGCATACAGCGGCAATCCGTTTTCGGCAAGTGACCGTCCCAGAGCAGTGGCATGTGTGGTGAAAATGGTACCAGCCTGGGGCACATTTTCTTTCAGGTATAAAACTCCTGAACCCGTCATCCACTCATGAAACTGGGCAAGCAGGGTATCGCGTGCAGAAAGGTGATAATCGTAAAAACTTTCAATAACCTGTCCGGCAGCATAGCCAAACATGGCGGGTTCGGTATAATCCCACTGGCCACTGAGAGAGTTCAAACCGAATTTCTCCCAAAAACGGGCAAAGATGTTATCCTTTTCAGAGAATAACGGTGTGAAATCAACCAAAATGGCAATGGGTTCACCAGGTACGTTCCAGCGGCCCACCCGAAAGTGCAAGCCATCTTTTTGGGCTTGTTTGCGCCAGGAACGATAGAGCAGTTTGTCTTCGATAAACTCAGGATTACTGTGAGTTTCTTTCCAAACATCGGGCCCGATACAGAAATAGCTGTCATTCAACGCACGGGATAGCTGGCGCGCCTTTGTGCCTATCACCGTGTGTATACCCCCTATTTTATTACATACTTCCCAGCTTACTTCAAACAAATAGTCGGGCTTTTTTAATTCTTCTGTCATAATCAATGTACTTTAATTTTTATTATCCTTTAATTCCAAAAAAGCAGGCGAATTTACAAAAAATTCAACAAATCATTTTTTTTACCTTCGCCGGGTTGGGCAGATACTGCCGGTTTTACCACAACTGATTTGCATTCTGATAGTTGAGAGTAACACAAATATAAAACTTACGGGCATTATCTCAAAATGATATCTCCAACAACAAGAAAGATCAATTTTGGAACACCCATCCCGGCAATCACCCTATAACAGCAAGTAATGCCTGATAATCCTGTATAGTAAAACCGATTTGCATCGCCTTTTGTTCTGACCACACCTGGATTATGGAATTGTTTTTACAATTCGTCTTCATCAGGCCGGGCTTTGACAGGCCATGCTCTACGGGGGAGGAATTTGGTCAGTTATTTGTCTCTATGCTACTTCTTTGCAGAAGACCGGCCCTTCATGGTATTGGTTTCTCCTGACTGCTTTTTTGGTGTAGTTACAGACTTTGACTTGCGGTTTACTGTTTTACCTTTGATGGTAGCTTTCCCCCTTGTTGACTTTTTCTGCCCCGTGGCTTTGGACGGTTGTACAGTTTGTTGGTCCACCATTTTTTTGAGCCTTATTTCAAAATCAACAAGCACATTCATATAGTTTATAAATGCATCATAGGGTGAGTTGTAGGGATTAACTTTCCTTTTAAAAGATTCGTCGGAGAACCATTTGGTAGACATGTAGTAAAAGTGGTCACTGACCTGCAGGTTTTTCCAGTCTCTCTGAATCCCTTCATCACTACTTTGAACAATCATTGGCACCAGGTTATAAAGTTTAGAAAGGGCTTCGTTTTGCATTTCATTACCCAGCCAGGCGGTAATATCACGTTCTTCGTCGGCCCATGATATAGAGTATGGCACATTGAGGGGTGAAGCAGGCTGCAGTGCGGCAGACACCTGAGATGGGGTCTGAAAAGTAAAGCTGGATTTGGACAGCACCAAACCCGGTAAGGTTTCCAAAAAGGCAAAAATGCCGGATTCACTTTTCTGGTATTCGCCAAAAGTTTCGTAATCCATAAAAAGGTTCACAACTTCCGTTTTGGGGCCCAAATCGTTGAGCCAGGTAACAAACTTATCGGCAGTGAGGGGCCATTCATTCCACTCTTTTATGGAAAAACGGAAAGTAATATCATCGGAGAGCTGAAAGTTTTTCAGCAACAATTTAACTTTGGGGTTGGATGCACTACAATACAGAAGGTTAGGGCTTTTCCATCCCAGTATGTGCTTAGCACCCTCTGTAAGCATGGTATTGTATCCAAGCTTATGAACCATGCCGGCAATATTGTCGTTGTAAATGAGCTCAGTATTCCGGAAAGTTTTAGGTTTCACGCCAAAAAGTTCTTTTATTCTCTTCTCATGCATTTTTACCTGGGCGAAAAACTCCTCCTTGTTTTTCAATGATGCCAGACTATGCATGTAGGTCTCAGCCAAAAATTCCACGTTGCCTGTTTGTGCAAGCTCCTGAAAACTTTTGATCACTTTAGGGGCGTAAACCTCAAGCTGCTCAAGGGCAATACCTGAGATACTGAAAGATACCCGGAACTTTTTACCGTGCTTTTCAATAAGCTTAAGCAGAATTTTATTGGCAGGCAGGTAGCTGTTTTCAGCCAATTGCTGAATATGAAACCTGTTGGCGGGTTCATCATAGTAATCATGCTTGTGCCCAATATCGAAAAACCGGTAGGTCTTTAACTGGAAAGGCTGGTGAATCTGAAAATAAAAACAAATTGATTTCATACACTTGTCATCATTGGCTCTACCTTGTAAGGCAGACTGTTTAGTAAATTGTTTGCAAAATTTGGGTAAAAAGGCCCACGGTCAGGACAAAAAGGATTCATAAATCTCCTTTACCTTCAAACCTGCATGCTCCCATTTGATATTGTCCACTTCTTCTCTTCCATATTTTTTAAAAGTGGCAGATAATGAGTTGTAATGTAACAAACCATACATGGCGTCGGCCATGGCGTCTATATCCCAAAAGTCGACTTTAATGGCATGTTTAAGTACTTCTGCAACACCCGACTGTTTGGAAATAATAACCGGCACATTGCTGCGCATGGCTTCCAGGGGAGAAATTCCAAAAGGCTCAGAAACCGATGGCATCACGTACACATCGGTGAGTCCAAACATCTGATCCACATCATCGCCCCTGAGGAAACCGGTAAAATGGAATTTGTTGGTAATGCCCAGTTTGGCTGCTCTTCGAATCATTTTGGGGAGCATATCACCGCTTCCGGCCATTACAAATCTTACGTTTTCATCCCGTTGCAACACTTTGTAGGCAGCTTCAATGAAATATTCGGGTCCCTTTTGGAACGTAATCCGCCCCAGAAAGGTCACAATTTTTTCATCCAGATGCCTTTGGAAAACCTTGTCCTTTTCCAGCTGAGATGGTTCTACACCATTGTGCACAGTTATTACTTTATCGGGATGAATTCCATAGCGTTGAATGACGGTATTGCGTGTAAGATGGCTCACAGCGATTACCTGATCCGCGGCATGCATTCCTTCGCGCTCCAACTGGTAAACGGCCGGGTTTATATGTTGGCCAGATCGGTCGAACTCAGTGGCATGCATGTGCACCACCAGGGGTTTACCACTAATCATGGCTGCTTCTTTCCCTGCCCGGTAAGTTAGCCAGTCATGGGCATGAATCAAATCAAAGTTGTGCTGACGGGCTACCTCCACTGCTACCATGGCGTACCTCCTTACCTCTTCCATAAGGTTTTTCCCATAACCACCTGAAAACTGAAACTTCTGTGAATAAACGGTTCCCTTCTCATAACGGGTGCCTTTCTGAACACTTTCCATAATATGGTAATACTGTTCATCATCTGCATAAGGCACCAGTGCCGAATCAATTTCCACAAAAGAGATCTGATCCATATACTCGGTAAAAACATCGTCCTGCACGTTCAGTGACACCTCACTGGCATTCACAAGATGAATGCTACCGGGTTTCTCATCACCCCAGGCTTTAGGAACCACAAATATCAAATCCACACCACACTTCAACAGGGCTTTGGTAAGCCCGTAGCAAGCTGTACCTAACCCTCCTGAAATATGAGGAGGGAATTCCCAGCCAAACATTAACACTTTCATACTTTAGCCTTGGTTAATCTTTTAACTAATTATCGTTTTTTTTACTTTTTGCCTTTGAGATATTTGTCAATCATCCACCTCATGCGTACCAACTCACTTACACTGGCGGCAAAAGATATGGCCCCTTTCCCGGGGTGAGGGGGGTCGCCATCATACAGTTCAGAAATGGTTCCAATACCATGCTCTGTCATTTCATCCCGGAAACTGTCGTATAAGAACTCAACAAACTCAACACCCTGTGTTTGATAAATTTTCAGGTAGGCCTCTGCAAAATGTCCCAAAAGCCAGGGGTGAACAGTTCCTTGATGTAAAGCCAGGTTACGGTGCTCTTCATTCCCTGAATACCTTCCACGGTAAAGTGGGTTTTCAGGAGAGAGAGTTCGCAACCCCTTAGGTGTAAGTAGTCTTCCCTTTATCACATCCAGCACATTTTTGATCATCAACTCACTCAAAGGACTATTGGGTAATGATGCAGCAATAACCTGGTTAGGTCGTATATTCAGATCCGGGACACCGTCATGAACAAAATCGTAAAGGCATTCCAGACTCTCATTCCAGAATGTATCCGCGAAACTATCGCGAATAACCGGTGGAAGGGGTGACCATTTTTTCACAAACGTCGTTTCTCCTGCTGTATCTGCAGCCTCCACGGCAAAAACAATCGCATTATGCCATAATGCATTCACTTCTACCACGTAACCGTACCGGGGAGTTACATATTTACCGTTGGCAACGGCATTCATCCAGGTAAGGCCGGGGTGAAAGTCATCAATATGCAATAATTTGTTTTCATGCATCTCGATAAAATCGTTACCCCCGGCATAAGACTCCAGGATATTTCTCACCACCTTGCCATATTTTTTCCATGTTGCAGCCTTTTCCTCTTTTGTATAGCAACATTGCTGAAGCGCCCATATAAACCATAGAGAGGTATCAGCTGATAAAAAGCTTGTATTGTTTGCTCTTCCGGTTTCCGGGAAAAACGGCCCCTTCATCTCCTTTACCATGGTGTCAATCACCTGCCTGCAAATAAACATGGCTTCTCTTGCCAGGGACAATCCCGGAAGAGCCATAAATGTGAACCTTCCTATGCGGTCATACCAGGGAAAACCTGCCACAATATCTGTTTCTTTGCCCCTTTGGTAAAAAAACTGACCGGCTGCATTATCAATGCTGTTCTCATAGGAGTCGCGCGGCACCCTGTTCTTTATTTCTTTATTGAAACTCCGGGTTATGGCCAAAGGCTTAACAGGTTCAGTACCTGCACAAAAAATGATACTCTCCCCTTTTTTCATGGAGAATTCAAAAAAGCCGGGAACATACAAATCTTCCCTGAACTCATATCCCCTTTCCTGTTCATTGTAATACTCCAGGTCATTGTACCAGTCAGGTGCATGCACATACTCTGCATGCGCCCGGGAAAACTGCATATATAAAAATGAGTAGCCATCATACATGCGGGTTCTTATACCATTGGGCACAACTTCGTACTTGGTATTGAGGTAGATATTTTTTTTACTCAGTTCATGAATATTTCTGAAAGCAAGGAAAGGCTTTATGCGTACCATAGTGGGAGATTGGGCCTCAACCAGGGTATACCGGATCATTACTTTTTCTTCCTGGGTAATAAACAGCGTTTCCTTGGTAAAAACAACGCCACCAACCCTGTAGGTAATTTTGGGAAGAATATCTGCTGAAAAATCCCTGACGTACTTATGCCCCCGGGGATTATAAGTGCCAGGATACCTGTTGATGCCCAGGTTAAACTCTGCATCATGCTGAATGATGGTTTCATCTACTTTTGAAAGCAATACATGGTTGGCATTGTTTAGCATGGGCTGCGGACAAACCAACAATCCATGATACTTGCGTGTGTTACAACCTATGATGGTTGTGCATGAAAAAGAACCCGCCCTGTTGCTACGCAACATTTCTTTGTTCAAAGAATATTCAAGGTTGATAAGTTGATTTTTTTCAAATCGTATAAATCCCATGGTACTTGGTAAAAAAATTATGCAATGCCTTTTATTAGAAAAGAGAAGCCCTCCATCAAAATTACTTATTTTTTTAATACCAATAATGCGTCTATGCAAATTAAGATTAATTTAATACAAAGCATTTAACCCTGTAAAATATTTGTAAGTATTACTTACAATCCAACTTTTTTAACCTGATTAATAGTTTGCTCCATGCCATACCACGCCTGCAATGGAGTATTTTCTTTGTATGCGATTTGGGAACCTGACAGAGGTTGGGGGCTTAAAAAAACAATGACCGGGTAAGATGCACAAACCCAGTCCATGTATTATTAGAAGACCATCGTTGAATGGTAAGCGGTATTAAGAGAAAACAGATGTGTCAGAATGAAATAATAATAATCCCGACAATCCCCGGGGAGTAAACCCTAAAATTGTCAACAGAAAAACAAGATGTCATTCAACCAGGCTCAAAACCAAAGATTCCATTCTTCACCAAAAAATACTGATAAGAAGAGGCCTTATGGCTAACTCTTCCTATCAGCTAACATCTTCACATGAATTCAGGAGGACAACCCCGCTATGTTAACATTTATCCCCAAAAATCTCAGGAGCAATCGTTTACAGGTTTTCAAAAACCACAAGAAAAGAATCAGGGAAACTTTGGTTTCTGAGGGTATCGCGGAAATTTTCGGCAGCGGTTCGCTCATTAAACTGCCCCATGATCAACCTGTAGATTCTTCGACCATTCACCTGGCTGATATTTACAAATACCAATTCATGGTATTTTTCCTGGTAAGCATCTACCAGGTTGCTTAGATTTTGGGTGTTGGAGTAACTGGCAACCTGCACCCCAAATCCGGCAGGGTTTACGCGGCTCATATCACGGTTGTACACCCCCGATTCCAAATCTACAAAGTCTTCCACCTGTCTCGTAGTGGCTGGCTCGGCCC
>SL_3KL_010_SEDDRAFT_10003814_pt1 | contig 13675 bp, 6 predicted proteins | sample SodLakKL_010_SED_2_FD_10381 | JGI IMG/M metagenome (IMG submission 10381)
AAGTAACAAAAGCAAAAGCTGATGTTCCGTAATAGGTGCTCAACTGACCGGCGGCATAACTAAAGTCAGGCGAAAATTGCAACCTGTACTCACGCGGCTGGTAATATCCTGCTTCAGTTATATTTCCTTCAGGTTCAAACTGCCGCGGGTCGTCACTCAGCCTGATAGTAGTATCTCGAATTACCGATTCACCGAACTGATAGTTTCTGAAATCAATCCGTTCAGGATCTTGACGTTCTTCCTCTTCCTCTTCAGGTTCTTCATCCTCTAAAACAGCATCGGGGTCAAGCTGAGTTAGCTCAGAAGTTTCCGGGACAGGGGGCTGATCCAGCAACCGGGCAGAAATAAAATTTCCATGCGGACGGGAGGCAATCATCTCCTGTACATATCTGATGGCTGGAACACGATCACCGGGACCCTGGCTCTCACGTTCCTCCGCCCATGCATTTGGAGTCAGAGGGCCATCACGTCTTTGGTTGAAAGGTGATCGCATCATATAAATATCAGGTAAGCCCCTGTTGATGGAGTTAAATGCAAGACGTGTTCCATCACGAGAAACCGAAATTTGCATGACTCCCGACTGAAGGTCGGTAATCGGGTATACCGAACGGCTGTCGAGGTCATATTCATAAATATTAGGAATTCCGTTTTGATCAGAAACAAACAACATACGGCCGTCATTGGTGAGTGTAGGCTGAGTTTCATCCCAAATCGTGTTGGTAAGTCGTTCAATTCGGTTACTGCCTACACTCACTCGGTAGAGGTCGGTTCTGAAGAAAGAGTCGTCCACCATGGCGGAGTATCCCGCCAGGTAGGCGTGAGGTTGTAATTTGTCACCTCTGTTTGATACAAAATACACGGTTTCAGAATCGGGGCCCCATGCGGGTTCTTTGTTGGTGAAAATATCACCTGTCAGATTTATAAAATCACTGGTTTCGAGATTGTAAACGAAAATATCCTGATACGGTCCGATATTTCCATCAAATGCGATTTTGCTTCCATCTGGAGACCAGGCAACAGAGTTAATTGCATCCAGGTCAGGGAAACGAATGGTGCGTGTATTTGTGGTTTCGTAGTCTACAATGGCAAGGTTATATTGTCCTTGCGATTTACTGGAAAGTGCAAGCTGAGTACCATCGGGCGACCAGGAAAGGTTCGGGTTCAGAATATTCAACTCTTCAAACATCGGGTTGTCTGCTCCGCTAATGATAGTTTTAAGTCTTTCACCTGTGTTTGCATCGATTACAATTACATCAAAAACACCCCGTCGGTTAGTGATCATGGCAATACGATCGCCTTGCGGAGAGATTGTCGGGCTTGTGTCGTAGGTTCGTGTGCGTGCCTGTCTTGTGAGGTGGGTAGCTACAGAGCTTAAGGTTTGCCTCTGGGCAACCTCAGGGAAGTAGCGCTGACGCCAGTATTCTCTCCAGCGCTCTGACAATTCATCAAGCTGCAAGCCAAGTGATTGAACCAGCGAGCGTTCAATACTTCTTGTGGTCTTAATTCGCTGCATTATCTCGTTTATTTTGGGCCTTCCGTATTGATCAGCTATGTAATACCAGAAAGCCTGGCCGCCCCGATAAGCGTAAAAACCTCTCAGTTGATTTATAGGGGGCAGTGCATTATTCAGTACAGCATCACGCATGAACATGTCGGTCTGTGTATCCCATCCGAGGGCAAGAAATTCTGCAAGGCCTTCTTCAAACCAAAGAGGGAATACAAGCTGAATATTGTTTTGCATGATCGATTGTACCGATCCGCCGTAGTAAACATCATTGATATAAGCGTGAAGCAACTCGTGCTGAAGGGTTCGCCTGAAATCGGCATAATCCCCCATAAATGGTTGCGTCATCCTGTTTTTAAATTTATCTGTCACACCCCCAATTCCCTGAGCATCCACTGGTAACTGAACCACATTTGTTTGAGAAAAATCGCTGTGTGAGTCGTAGATAATGACAGGAATGCGGTCTGTAAGCTGATCTCCGAGGTCTTCGGTTAGCTGTCTTAAAGAAGATTCAACCGTTTCGGCAGTAAACTGAGCGAGATGGTAGTTTTTTGAATCGTAATAGTAGATATCGAAATGATCGGTTTCAATGAAACGCCAGTCGAATCGTTCGTATTGAACTCGGTTTTTTCCAAAGAAAAAATATTGAGCAAGTGCTTCCTCAATGGCTGTTGTGCTGATAAAAAGCGCAAGTACGGAGATGAGTAGAGATTTTTGTAGCAACCGCATAGAGTTTTATTTTTTAGAAATCTGAAATTGTAAGATCGATCTGCCTTTTTTCAAGATTTGTGTTGATTACTTTTGTTTTGATGGTATCCCCAAGACGGAATTTTTTTCCTTTGGACCTGCCAATTAAACAATGCATTTGTGGATGATAAACGTAATAATCGTCCTTAAGATCGCTAACGCGAATCATTCCTTCACAGTATATATCATCAAGTACAATGTAAAGACCATTTTCGGTAACACCGCTTATGGTCCCCTGATAAGTTGAACCGAGACGCTCTGAAAGAAATTCAACCTGCTTTAGTTTAACAGAATCTCTTTCAGCTTCTACTGCATAACGCTCCCGCTCGCTGCAATGTTCACCAATTTTTTCAAGTTTGGTATAATTGTATTCCGTTGCACCGGAATTGTAGCGCTTGAGCAGCCTGTGCACAATCACATCTGGATAACGCCTGATCGGACTCGTAAAGTGTGCGTAATTTGNAAACCCAAGTCCGAAATGGCCGATGTTTTTCGGAGAATATTCAGCTTTGGCCATTGCTCGAAGCATGAGGCCGTTGATGATATTTTCAAGAGATGTGTCTTCAACTTGTTTTAGTAAGCTGTTAATTGTTTTTGATGTAACTGTTCCGTGAAGATCAAATTCGATTCCGAGAGGCTTCGCCGTTTCACGGATATTATTTAGCTTTTCAAGGTCTGGTTTGTCGTGAACCCGATAGAGGAATGGGTGGTCGTTTTTTACACTTTTGTTACCTTTTTTTCGAAGGGTTTTTATGTGATAAGATACAGTTTTATTGGCCATCAGCATGCACTCTTCAATCAATTTATGTGCAAAGAGACGTTCTTTAACGATCACATCCACAGGCTTTCCTGTATCGTCAAGCACAAATTTAGGTTCGGGAGTTTCGAAGTTAATGGACCCCTCCCGAAATCGTTTGTCCAGAAGTGTATTTGCAAGTGCCTGTAAAATTTTAAGCTCGTTGTGGTATTTGTGCTGGTTTTTTCCGTCCAGAATATCCTGAGCTTCATCATACACAAACCGCTGTTTGGAGTGGATTACTGTTTCTTCAATAGAATAATCGACCAGTTTTCCGTTTGGTGCAATTTCCATAAAACAGCTGTAGGCTAATTTGTCTTCATTTGGCCTAAGGCTGCAAACTCCGTTACTGAGTCGCTCGGGAAGCATGGGGATTACACGGTCTACCAGGTAGACGCTTGTGCCGCGGTTGTAAGCTTCCTCATCCAGGGGTGATCCGCTGGGCATATAGTGGGTAACATCAGCAATATGCACACCGAGATAATAGTTTCCGTTATTAAGCATTTTGATGCTGAGTCCGTCATCAAAATCTTTGGCATCGGCAGGGTCAATTGTCAATACTACCTCATCACGAATATCTCTCCGGCGATCAATTTCCTGCTGGGGTATATCAAAGGTGATATTTTCGGCGAATCTCTCCACATCGGCAGGAAAGCCGCTTTTAAACTGTTTTTCAGCCAGAATTGAAAGTATATTCGCTTCATTTGTTCCGGCATCACCGAGTATATCGAGAACTTTTGCTTGTGGATAACCCCGGATATCATCCCACCGGATCAAACTGAAAGTAACTTTTTGCCCCGGTTTTGCCCCGTTCAGGTCATCAGGATCTACAAAAAAATCGGCACGGGATGAAAGCTGATCGGTCTTGATCAGATAAGTATTTTTGGCGACCTCTTCGAGGGTGCCCACAAAAATGGTATCAGCCCGCTTCACAACTTCTTCAATGCGGCCGAGTGGTTTTTTACTTTTTTTGTGATAGCCCAGCAGTTTTACTTTTACAGTATCTCCGTTGAGAGCCGTTCCCATATATTTTTGAGAAATTTTTATATCCTGATCACGGCCTTCAACAATCACATAGCCATCGCCGTGACTGGTTACATCCAGTTTGCCTTCTACAAATTTTTCATCACTTACAACCGGTTCATTAAGGCGAATAAGATTTCCTTTTGTAACCATAATATGGCCAAGCTGTTTGAGCCGGTTGGTGCTTCGTTTAATTTTTTGGGCTCCCTTTTTTTTGGGAAGTCCCAGTGCATCAACCAGCAGGGGTACCGGAATGGATGCATCGGGGTAGGACTTCAATAATTCTATAATACTTTTTTCAAGTGAACTTAACTTATTTTGACTCATTTATCTGTTTTTGATATTGGCTGAATTTGATTGGCCAATGATTCATCTTCTGATTCTTTTCTGTCTTGCAGCCCAAAAAACGATCTGAACGCACTTGAAATTCGTGCACGCAGGCTTTGCCAGGTATTAAATTGAACCTGGGCTTCCAGTCCAACTCCGTTCATTTCCTGTGCCTGACGGGTTTCCACACCGCTGGTGTAAGCGAGAGTGGGGTCTTGTCTGTGAAATGCTGTTACCGAAAAAGTCCGGTTGATTCTGTAGGTTGCTCCAATATCTCCAATGTCGCTCTGTTCACCGGTTATCTGGCCTTCACGTCTGAGGATCACACGGTCATCAAACAGGCGCAGGGCAACACCGAGATCTACTTCATTAAAGGCGGTAAGATTAAAATCGATATCGAAGGTGATATCACTGCGGAGAAGAGAATTAATTTGATTGGAAAGCAGCGGATTGATTACCTGGCTTGTTATAAGCGGGTTCACCACAACGGCTGTTCCGGACAAGCCTTCAGCCAGCCCCAGTCCCTGTGCTCCGGATGATGGGATAAAATTACCACTAAGCAAAATACTGGTTGCCTGTATCAGTTTTTCATCTTCGTTTTGATTGAGATTACTGATCTGGCTGGCTATAGTTGGGTCTACAGTTCCTTCAATACCGGTAGGCACACGGAAGAAAAAGTCGTTTTCTACTGCCGTAATGGTTCCGCCGATTTGCAGTACCAGTTCAATCGGAATCCGCTGGCCGGGATCGGCAGTGGAAGCCGGGCCCGATACGGACATAAGCGTTGAGATATTGGGACGGGCACGATAAACTGCTGTAACGTTCAGGCTGGCATCTACAAGATCGCCAGACCAACTGATGGAACCACCTTCTTGCAGTGTAAGACGCCTCGTAAAAATATCGCCAGTTACAAACTGGTAATCGCCACCGGTAATATTAAAACGGCCAAACATACTCACGTCCTGGTCTTCAAGGAGAACACGAACCTGCCCGGTCCCGTTGGTGCTTAGAATATCGTTGGTAACCGGATCAAAAATCAGCCTCACATTTACAGGGTCACTGGCCTGGAACTGAAGGTCCATTGTAAAAAGTTCGAGGAACGTGAGATCGGGCCCATCTTCTTCTTCATTCTGGCGGTCTAACCTGGCCAGATGACGGTCCCAAAAGGGCATATCAAAAGATTCTACAAACTGAATGAAACGGCGGTCTTGCTCAAACTCAATTTCAGGTTCCAGCGGGATGGAAATCCGGGATCTCGGGGAAAGGACTACCGGACGTGTTGTGCGAAGCATGGGGTTGAAGTTGGTGCCAATGATCTGCACCTGCCCCGTTCCGTAGATACTTCCGTAGAATGGGATGTCAGGATCGTAGGGGTTGTTCATGAAGTGCAGGTCATCCAGGTCGAGTGTAAGGTTCAGAACCGTGGTAGGTGAAAAATCATCCAGGTCGACCTGACCGTAGAGCAGGCCGCGCCCGTTACGGCTGTCCCGAAGTTCAATATCTTTGAAGATAAGGCCATCGTGACGAGAAAAATCCAGTTCGCCATTCAATATGTAACCTACATTTGTAAATGCGGGACGGGCAAAAACATCAGTAATATCAAATGAGGCAAAAAAATCGTAATCATCGCGGGTTCCCCAGATGTACCCTTCACCCGAGGAATTGCCTTCCACTTCGGGAACAATATCTGGCACAATGAAGGTAACAATCCACATATCCACCTGGCGCAGATCGGCATCAAAATAATAAAGATATTCATCGGGATCGATATCAGCATCAGGGAGCTTAAAATAACCTGTAAGCAGCAGATCCTGGCCAATCCCGTCGTTTCTTTCATAGTATCGGGGATATTTTTCCGGATCGGTGAACACATGAATTTCGGTGTCGAACTGGTTTGTTTCTGAGTTGAACACACTATTCAGACTGATGTCTCCGATCAGTCGCTCCTGAATTCTTACCTCTTCAAAATTGATGTTTCCTTCGATAGATGGAATTCGAGTAAGAGTTTGTGTTTTGAAATCTCCATTCAGAATTCCGGAAAATTGTATTCTACCTCCAATCAGATCAGAAATTCTCGAAAGGTTGAATTCTCTCACAGTGTATTCTACCACATCATCGGGATCGGGGCTGTAGGTTCCGTGAATTTCGATGTAGTCGGTATCACTCATTAAAACCAGTTGCTCTATATTGAGTTTTTTTTCCTCTGTATAGCTTATGACAGGGTTCCCTTCAGCATACCAGTCATATTCGGAAGTTCCGGCAGAGAGTTCATCAATAATCACTTCAAACTTATCGGGCCTTAAAAATCCGGTGAAAGCAGATTCGACTCGTAAATCATCTTCCAGACGTTCAAAGTACTGTACAACTCCAAGTGAGTCATTTCTCATTGTCAGGTTGAGGTAGCTGTCTTTCAGTTCAATACCACGAATTTCAGTTTGATCACTGCTGAGCTGAAGGTCTACTGTACTCGATTCTTTCAGTTTGCTGTCATGCCGGAAACTGGCCGTGAAAGCGGCATTGAAATTTTCTGCTGCAATATCACCATAACGAAAACTTTCATCGAGTAAGCTTCCGGTGATTAAAAAACGTTCCTGTGATGTGTTGATAGATGCGCTGAACCGGGCACTGCTCTGCAGATCTGGCAGATCGGGAACGTATTTTCGAAACAGGGAAAGATCTTTTACGTTCATATCTACGGCAATATCTATCGCCCTGTTTTCCCCATCGTAAAAGGCCCATTCCGAAGCCGGTTCCGGTTCAAAATAGTCTGGATTAAATAAGAACTCTTCACCGGCCCGTTCCTTCAAATAGGCAGACCAATATTTCGCATAATCCCGGATAAGCTCCGGTTGCAGAGTGCCTGAAATTTCACCGTCAAAAAAGGAACTGGTGATCCGCAGCCGCCGAGAGTCTTGATGGATGTCCTGTAAATCTGCATAAAACTGGTGAGCGCGGAGTGTATCGGTATTGATAGTGGATGGAGCTATTTCAAAACTAACACGCCCGGTAAGGTCATCTTGTGAGGTCCACTCCAGGTTTGTGGAAAAGGTGCTGTTAAAATTGGTGGTGTCAGCGTGAAAATCGTGATAAAACGTTTTGATGTCGAGGTTTTGAACTTCGCCTTCTGTAACCAGGGTTTTTTGTCCGTCTCCGAACCCATAAAGTCCGCTGGCAGAGAAGAAGAATTCCGTGTCTCCGCCACGGATGTCATAATTGAACTGGTTGGAAGAATATATCAGCTCCGCGATGAAGGAGTCGGCATAGTGGCCGTAGATCTGGCTTTGACTCAGGTCGATGGTACTGGTGAAACTGGCTTCCTGACCAGTGCCAGTGCCGCCTAAAGTAATACTTCCTCGGATAATGCTGGTATTGACTGTATCGGCCAGAAATGGTGTGATATCAAACGAATCTACTTCAAAAAACAAGTCATAGGTGATGGGTTCATCAAAAGAAAGGCTGCCGTTTAGAAATAATGAACCGGCTTGTGTTTCTGCTCTAAAATCGGTGTTCAGTGCAGTATAATCACCCATCAGTTCCCCGCGTATCGTGCTGAGCTGGTAGCGTTCAAGGTCATACTGGCCATCAAAATAAGTGTTCGAGATCCAATCCAGTTTCTCTGGATGAATCACAACATTTTCAAGCCGGGCAAAATAAGCGAATTCCGGGCTGAAAAGATGATAGGCTTGTGCCGAAATCAAAACCGACGACTCTCCTACATTGGCCTGAAGCTTGTCAATATAATATTCTTCAGCTGTGCCTTCCGAGATGAGCTCGAGTTCAAGATCATTCTCAAAGTCGGGATAGGCATCGGTGAACTGACGAACAAGGCCGGATTTGAATGAGCTTTCCGTAATTTGAAACCGATAGGATGCATTTTTAAACTGTTCTCCAATATTTTCCCGGAAAATGTTTACAGGGGATGCCTCAAAACTGAAATCGGCATTCCCCAGTTCGGTACCAATACGGAACCGGTTCAGTTCGAAGTAGCGATTATCGTTGTAAAACTGTCCTCTGAGCTCAACAAATTCATAGGGTGAATCGGGTATTTCTGCGATAAAGTCGGGTAAATCAAAGAATATTTCTGTATCGGTTATTTCCAGGAAAACAGTGAAATTCAGATTCTGGACAAATAGGGGAGAAGGAAGTTGCAAATTATCTGGAAGTTCAACGGTACTGTCCACATCAACCTGTCCATCAATAACAGAAATGGAAGGTGCAAATATACTGATTCGAGTGAGCAGTCTTGGCGTGCCGTCTTGATCAAGGATGGGGGATTGTGGCTGCTGTTCTTTTTGTTGAAAAGCTTTGGAAAGCCCTAAATCATCCTCAATAAAACCGATATGAATTGTAGGTGAAGTAACTTCGAGTGAGGAGATGACCAGGTTTCGCTGAATCAGTTCCCACCAGGTTATTTTTATTTCGGCCGATTCGAAAGAGAGAACAGGGTTGAGACTGTCACCTGGTGCATAAATATAGCCGTCTTCTGCTTTTGCTGTGAAAGGCAGGAATCCGCTCACGTTCCCGATTGTGAGGTTGCCTTCAAACTGCTCATTAAATGTGGTTTCTATTTCATTTTTTATATAATCTTTGCTCTGCGGAATCTGGAGCAGGCCAATTGCAATGCCAATTAAGAGTATACCAATAACCATCAGCACAAAAAATGTGCGCCAGAAAAACTTCCAGATGGTATGTATAAAACGTAGAATCAAGCGTTGATGTCTGTTTGTCTGCAGTTTTTTAATTCTTCAAAAACAACATTCCAGGCACTATTGATAAGCTGTTGATCATTTACTGTTTTTAGTGCCGGTTGTTGCCACTTTTCAAGTACAACGAATGTAAAGTGCTTTCCGGTTCGTTTTTTATCAGAAAGCATAAATTTATTTAAATCGTTGTAAGATAAGCTTTCTTCGGATACTCTGTAGCTGTATAGTGCACGAAACGGATCAAGATCATTTCCGGGAAGATTGGCACCCAGGTCAGCTGATAGCTTATGAGCAGCAAGCATCCCGAGGAAAACGGCTTCACCGTGGCTGATCGTATCAAAATTACACGCTTTTTCGAGAGCGTGGGCAAATGTATGCCCAAAATTCAAAAATGCACGAATACCAGCTTCAAATTCATCTTTTTCCACAATGTCAGCTTTGATGCCGATGCATTTAGCGATCAAAGGAATGAGTTTTTCGCGGGGGATCTCATCCGTGCGTTCATTCAGAAAAATTTTTGCTTCGCTGAAGATTTCACTATCATGAATGGCTCCGTATTTCAAAATCTCGCTAAGTCCGTTGATCCATTCGTTTCGGGGCAGAGAACGCAGAAATGCGGTATCGGCAATCACGGCTTTGGGCTGGTAGAACGATCCGATCAGGTTTTTTCCGGTTTGATGGTTGATACCGGTTTTACCCCCAATAGAGCTGTCAACCATCGCTAAAATAGTGGTAGGAACGTGAATTAGCGGCATGCCACGCAGAGTGGTAGCAGCAACAAATCCACCCAGATCACCTGTTACCCCACCGCCTATTACCACAAGGGGTGTATTACGCCTGGCTCCGTTTTGGAGTAGAAAATCAACCGAACGGGACCAGAATTTGACCGATTTACTCGATTCCCCACGGGGAATTGAAATGAGATGGATATCCCCGGCAATCGAAGAAGCTATATGTTTAATGTGTTCCTGGTGGTGGCGGAGTACATTTTCATCCGCCAGTATAAAAAGTTTGTCTGTGACGTGATCTTCAAGAATCTCGTTCAGACTTTCTTTGAGAATATGTTCACCTGCAAAAGCCGGGTAGGTTCCGGCCGAAGACCGGATGCTGAGTTTATGCTTCATACGATTTCAGTTTTTTTACAATCTGTTCGGCCACCTGTTTTTTGCTTGATGAACCGGTTTGAATGATAATGTGTGCCTGATGATAGTAAGGCAGTCGCTCTTTCAAAAGGTTTTCTATTCGATTGTCAAGGTTTTTGACTTCAGTTTTATTGAGCATTGGACGCCCTCTACCAGATTTGAGCCGGTTTACGAGTACTTCCAACGGAGTTTCAAGGAATACAAGCCAGCCGTATGATTTTACGTGATCCACTATCTGCTGGTCTTGAAGGGCACCGCCACCAAGAGCAAGAATCCCTTTGGTTGACTTTGCATGCTGAATTAACAGCTTCTGCTCAATCATGCGAAAACCGCTCTCACCCTTGCTCTCAAATATTTCCGGGATGGATATTCCTTCTTGATTCACGATGAGTGTGTCCAGATCGGAGAAAGATATGCCCAGTATGTCCGAAAGTGCTTTTCCTACAGTCGATTTTCCAGACCCCATCATTCCGCAAAGAAAGATGGGTGATTTTAAAAAGGAATGGTCTGAAACAGCTTTGGTTTTCACAAGAAATCAATTAAAATTTTTGAGGTTTCACCATCTCCACGTCTTCACGCTGCACGCGAACGGTACCTGCCGGTGCACCTTTGGGTTTGGTTACATATTTACGCTTTGTGACAATCACCGGTGCAAGGCCTGCGCCTCTCGCTTTGGAATTCCATGCAGCCAGCGCAGCTGCCTTTAATAATACGGGTTTTGGCGGCATTTCTTTGTGGTTATTCATACGTATGACCAGGTGCGAACCGCTTACACCACGGGCATGCATCCACACATCTTCTTTGTGGGCGTCCGTGGTAAGATGGTCATTGCTCCTGGCATTTTTACCCAGCCATACTTCGAAACCATCAATTGTAAGTTTTCGATAAGGGGCCGTATCGCCCTGTTTGCTTTTTGAGAGAATACCCAGTTCATCAAGCTCATTTTCGTGGGCTTTGAACCACTCGTCAAATTCATACACTTTTTCGATGGAATCCATAGAGTTCTTCAGTTTTTTAAGCTGTTTGAGCTTTTGTTTGCTCTCGGTGAGCCTGCGTCTGGATTCTTCCACATTACGTATTGCCTTGTTCGATTTTTCGTAATAGATCTGAGCATTTTCGGCAATGGTTTTATTCGGTTTTATGGGAATATCCACCGGTTTGTTCTCGTTATAAAAATCGGTCAGAGTAATAGTACCGGAATGGTCTTTCGGCTCCTGGTGAGCATGAGCCATCAGGATATGGCCGAATTGTTCATAGGTTTCTGAGCGCTCCAGGCCTTTGTCGGCTTTTTCAAGCTGGCTGATAGCAGATTCTGTTTTACGAATGGCCGTCTCGATCCTGGGTTTAACGGATTGAATCCGGGCAGATAGTCGCCGCTCTCGTGAGGTTTCGTAATAGACAAACCGGATAGCCGCGTTGATATCGTCGAACGTTTTCAGATTTTCGACCGGGAGCAGGTGCTGAGGAATCAGGCAGAGATTGCCATTTTTCAATACCCGGAACTCTGCTTCATTGAGCATAGCTTTTGTTAACATCTGGGTTATTTCGCGAACTTCATCGGATGATTTTAGATCCAGATCGTAGTGTTCGGTTACGGCAGGGATGAGATGCCTCGGGAATTTTGGATTGGTTTTGGTGATCACTTTTTTTGGGGATAAGCCCTCTTTGAATTCGGCAGGCGGAGAAGAGGCCGGCCGTGGTTTAGGCGGGGTTTTTCCGATATGTTCTTCAGGTGATTTAAATGAGCCAATAATTTTATCATCCCGGATTAAAAAAATATTCGGTTTATTTCCAAAAACCTGAAACAAAAGTTCAAATCGATCATCGTATTCTAAAGTAATGTATCGGTCATTTTCAGCAAGGGTAATTGTGATAATTTTTTTCCCTGTTAACTCATTGAAAAATTTGGTAATATTAGATCGTTTTGCTGGCTTGTACTGGTCAGAAAAAAGAACCGCTTCATTGGGATTCGAAGAGAAAATAAGACGCGACATGCTGCCATCCCTTCCGATGTATGACTCCCAGACATTTTTGTGTGGCGATGTACTAAAATGAAACTCAGTTCCAATGCATCTGTTTTTTAATTCTCGGGTTAAATATATTAAAGCATAAAAATTATTCATTAGAGCGAGTAAACTTAAAACCGGATTTTGAATAAATAATTAAATTAAGAATATGCAGTATCCTATTTTTCAGTCAGTTGTGAATAAAATTAATGGTTCACTAAACAAGAGAAATATTAATGTTGTGAAATTTAAAACGTGGGAAGAAGCCAAAATCAATGCAGCCGGGCTTGAAATTGTGATTGACCTGAAGGATTCCACGAATCACCTGACTCATCTATCGATTAATTTTGACTGGGACAGCTTTAGGGAAGCCGCTCTTGCCAATGAATTGAACGGAACGGATGGCCATCCCATGCTGAAAAATAAACAGCTTACAGAGGTTAATGTGGTACCTTCTATTGATATCGAGCTGGTATGGCATTTTGATGTTGATCGCTGCCAGCCTCAAGCCGGAAATAACGATGATAATTACCGCATACAGATGGCAAGTGAATGGATGGATCGTGCCAGTAAAAAGGTAAATGAACTTCTCATTTCCGATGACATCATTACCCGATGGCATATCGAAATCGATGGAGATCAGTATGGAAAATATCTTACTGCGATCAATCTGCTTTCGTACTTTCAGTTTACCTTTGATGAGGTTAACAGCCTTATTGAAGTACACGAGCATGTTGGCAGAAAGCTGGCTCATCTGCTTTATAAAGCAAACCGCATCATAAAAATTGCAGATGAAAGTGTGGTTGTTCATGCCGCCTGAAACAGGCCTGCTTCACTTCAAAAAATTCTCAGAAATAAAAAAAGGGCACAATGCGTGCCCTTTTTTTAAAAATATAAACTGAAGAATTACTTTTTCTTCTTGTGTCTGTTTTTTCGCAGACGCTTCTTCCTTTTATGTTTAGCAATTTTAGCACGTTTTCTTTTCTTTCCACTTGGCATGAAAAATCACCCGGATACTTTTTAATTAAACTTCCAGTTTCTATAATCTTTACAGACTTTTGTCAAAGAGTAGAAAAATACAAAATGTTTGTGAGAAATCTATACGCTGATTGAGCTTGATGATGAATGCATCTTTATTAAGTCAAAGATTTAATTCAATGGAATTACACCATTTTATAAACTTATTTCGCTTTATGAATTGGCGTTCATTTTAAATACCTGGTTTATTAACCCCTTTTTTGCACCTCTTCGCAGTCACTGCGGTTCACCCGTTGCATTATTTATTCCACGATTTTCCATTCCGGAATTCAGTAAAATACCCTCGAAACTGTTAGTTGCTTTTTCAAAACCAGTTGCCTCGGGGTGTTAAGGGCTCGATTTCATCCCATGGTGTCGTTCGCCCCGAATCGGTCGGGACCGGAAAAGCA
>SL_3KL_010_SEDDRAFT_10003815_pt1 | contig 13673 bp, 13 predicted proteins | sample SodLakKL_010_SED_2_FD_10381 | JGI IMG/M metagenome (IMG submission 10381)
TGGAAATGTAATCGGCCCCGGGATTCCCGAGGCCGACCACAAGCTTGATACTTTCGGACATTTGCACTCTCTCGTGAAGCTGGCCCGCAATCCGTCAGGCGACGCCTTGCGGGCAGCAAAGAGAGGCCGCGAGTGGCTTACTCGCCGCCTTCGTCCTTCTTCTTGTCTTTCTCGCCGTCTGCGCTTTCGGCAGCGGCATCCTCGGCTGCTTCGTCCTCTTCCACATCTTCCTTGGCCGCGCGCGGCTGATGGATGGAGGCAACCTGCTGATCGTGATCATCGCCGTGGCTGAGTTCCACCAGCTCCACGCCGGCAGGCATCTTGAGGTCGCTGAGGTGAATGGAATCACCGATATTCATCTCGCTCACATCCACCTCGATATACTCGGGCAGATCCTTGGGCAGACAGCTCACTTCCACATTCACCATGTTGTGGGTGATCACGCCGCCATTGAGCTTGACGCCCGGGCAGGTCTTCTCGCCTTCGAAATGCAGGGGCACCTGCATGCGCAGCTTTTCCTTGGCGCTGACGCGCTGAAGGTCAAGGTGTTCCACCACGGTGGGCTTGAAGACATGGCGCTGAAGGTCCTTCAGCACGGCCTTTTCCTTCTTGCCACCCACATTGATCTCCAGCACATGCGAGTAGAACGCCTCGTGCTTGAGCTGGTTGATCAGTTCATCGTGATCCACGGACACGGCCACGGGGTCCTTGCCACCACCGTAAATGATACCGGGCACACGACCCTGACGACGCAGGCGGCGGCTCGCACCTTTCCCCTTGTCGTCACGGACTTCGGCATTCAGACTGAAATCGTTAGACATGACATTTCTCTCCGTATCGGACATCGCCGATCTTTCGTTAACGCAGCTACCGTCCCGCGACCAGGTCCGGCTCTGCGCTCAATCCCGCACCCTCATGGGGACGCGGGTCTTTCGGTCTCACTCTGCGTAGAGCGAAATCACCGATTCTTCTTCGCTGATCCGGCGCATGGTTTCCGCCATCAGATCCGCGATACCCAACTGTCGAATCTTGTTACAGGCTGCCGCCTTGCTGTGCAGCGGTATGGTGTCGGTCACCACCAGTTCATCCAGCACCGAGCCACTGATGTTTTCAATGGCCTTGCCGGACAGCACCGGGTGGGCAATATAGGCCTTCACCTGGGCTGCGCCCTTTTCCTTCAGCGCCGCGGCTGCCTTGCACAGGGTGCCGGCGGTATCCACCAGATCGTCGACGATGACGCAGACCTTGTTGTCCACATCGCCGATGATGTTCATCACCTGGGATTCATTGGCCCGGGGACGCCGCTTGTCGATAATCGCCAGGTCGGAATCGCTCAGGCGCTTGGCAAAGGCCCGAGCCCGGTCGGCGCCGCCCACATCCGGTGACACCATGATCAGTTCGCGGCCATCGGCGGTGGCGCTGTCACGCAGTTTCGCCATATCTTCCAGCAGCACCGGTGAGGCATAGACATTGTCCACCGGAATATCGAAAAAGCCCTGAATCTGGTCAGCGTGCAGATCCATGGTCAGCAGGCGATCTACACCCGCCGAAGTCAGCATATTGGCCACCAGCTTGGCGGTGATGGGCACGCGCGCGGCGCGGGGGCGACGATCCTGTCGGGCATAGCCAAAATAGGGGATCACGGTGGTAATGCGCCCGGCAGAAGCCCGGTAGAGGGCATCCACCATCACCAGCAGCTCCATGAGGCTCTCATTGGAGGGCGGGCAGGTGGACTGGACGATGAAGACGTCCCGACCGCGCACATTCTCGTTGATTTCCACCGCCACTTCGCCATCGCTGAAGCGGTCGACCCGCGCCTTGCCCAGGGGCAGGTTCAGTTTCTCCGAAATCCTTGCAGCCAGATCCGGGGTCGCATTCCCCGCAAAAACCATCATGTTTGAAACTGACACCGGCTGTCCCCTTATCCGCTGATGTGGAGTACTGATGAAAAGGAATCGCCCACAAACGCCCGGCCGCACCACCATTCCGGGGTGCGGCCGGGTTGAAAATGGCTGGGGCGGCAGGATTCGAACCTGCGCATGACGGGATCAAAACCCGTTGCCTTACCGCTTGGCTACGCCCCAATCAGAGCATGGCTTCCGAATACCGGCGGGACCCGTTTTCAGCCCCCTGCCAGTCGAAGCGAGCGCGGAATTATAGCAGCCAGACCCGGCTTCGTGTACCCCGCCGTGATCGCACCCGATTAGAACTCCGCAGTTCAATGCCTTGCCGCATCCAGGCTATCCAGTAAGGGGGAGCGGTTCAGGCCTCGCGTAACGAAGCCCTGCCAGGGCTCTGGCAGGTCGGCATGGGCCTCCAGGGCCTCCTTGCGGCTGCCGAAGGGGACGAACACACAAGCCCCCGTGCCGGTCAGGCGGGCCGGACCAAACTGGCCCAGCCAGGCCAGAGCCTCGGCCACATCGGGACAGGCCGCCTCTGCCAGTGGCTGGAAATCATTGCGGCCCTGGCCGGCGAGAAGTTCCGCCAGACAGAGGGCTTCGCTGTCTCGTCGCAAGTCCGGCGAGGCAAACAGGGTAGCTGTAGAAATGGCGCAGTCCGGTTTGACCACCAGATACCAGGGCTCAGGCAGGGTCACCGGCGCCAATTGATCGCCCCGGCCCTCGGCCCAGGCGGCATGACCGTGGATGAACACAGGCACATCCGCGCCCAGCTGCGCGCCCAACACCGCCAACTCATCCAGCCCCAGGTTCAGGGACCAGAGGTAATTCAGGGCCACCAGGGTGGTGGCCGCATCAGAGCTGCCGCCACCCAGGCCGGCCTGATCGGGAATCCGCTTGGCCAGGACAATGTCCACGCCCGAATCACCTCTTCTGCCGGCCTGGAGCCGCAAGGTCCGGGCGGCACGGACCACCAGGTCCTCGTCCACCGGCACCGTGGCCAGACCGCCATGCCGAACGATCCGTCCATCCTGACGCGGCCGGAAGCACAGTGTGTCGTGAAGATCGAGAAACTGAAAGACAGTCTGCAAGTCATGGAAGCCGTCGTCCCGGCGACCCATGACATGCAGAAAAAGATTGAGCTTGGCGGGTGCCGCCCATGTCACATCCGGCCAGGTGCTCATCCCGCGCTGTCGGTCTCCGGGAGGGAAAACCGCTCACTGGGTTCTTCCTCGCCCAATAGCCAGTCACGTATCCGGATCCGCAAGCGAACCTCTTCGTTCTCTACAGTGATTCGCCCGGGCAGCATCTGGCCTTCGTATTCGGCGTAGTCCTCGTAGTAAACACGCCAGTCCCCCTGCTCCAGGTAGGCCAGATGACCGTCGCCATCCACCACCCGTTCTTCCGGTGCTTCATTCGGCGCCGGGAGCCCCACCATCCACCAGCGCAACATGGCCAACGGCACACGCCAGCCGGTCAGGCGCTCCAGCTCTACCTCTGGATGAGCTGTTTCCCAGACATCGCCACGGCTGGTTTCAATGATCATCCAGTCCTGGCTGCCACGCACCCGGGTAGTGCCGATGCCGAAGGTGCCCCGCAGGCGAAAATCCATGTAATCCACCCACTGGGACCATTGCAGCGAGGCTGTCCATCCGTCGTCCGGTGCGCGCAGGGCCACTCGCCCGTCCAGGGACCAGGCTTGCAGGCGTTGCAGTTGCTCGCTGTGGACCTGCCAGGCGGCCTCATCGGCGGGTTCATCCGGCAAATGCGGCAGGCGCGTACAGGCACTCAGTCCTATAAGGAGGACAAGAGCCGGTATGAGTCCGCGGTGTGTCAATCGACTGTGAGTCGTTGCCATGTTTTCCTCAGAATGTCTTCATCCGGCCAACGTTCGTCAGCCTCTCGATACAGCTGTCGTGCCAGCTCACGATCGCCCTTTACCCAGTGCACTTCCACCCGATGGGCGGCCACCTCCGGTGAGGGGTATCGTTGCCAGGCCCTCTCCAGCCATTCCAGCGCCTTGCGATTATTGCCGAGGCGGTATTCCACCCAGCCCATGCTGTCCAGAATCGCGCCGCTGTCCGGACTCCGATCCAGGGCCCGTCGAATCAGGCGTCGGGCATGGCGCAATTCCCGTCCCTGGTCGGCCAGTGAATAGCCCAAGGCATTCAGTACGGTCGGCTCGTCCGGCCAGTGATCATGGGCTTTGCGCAGCCAGCTCAGCCCCTGTTCATGGTCGCGGTCGGCCTGAAGCAGGGCGAGACCGCAACGATAATAGCTTTCGGCATTCTCTGCCCGGGAGCCCAGTATATCGTTACACAGCGCGGTGGCTCTGTCGGCATGACTGGCGGCCGCCAGCATGGGGGCCAACTCCAGGTAAAAATCGGCGCTGAGTGCCCGAAGGTGATCGCCAAGGAACCTCACCCGCTCCCAGGCCTCGGCCTCCCGGCCCAGCTCCAGCAGCATGGCCACGCCACCCACCCGGGCCTGTACTTCTTCATCGCCGGAAAGGACGCGGTCAAACCAGTTGAGTGCGGTTTCGTAGTCACCGCTGCGGCGAGCCACCTGGGCCATCTGGAACCAGGTTTCGCGAACGCGAAAACCCTGCCCCATCAAGTCACGAAAATCAGTCATGGCGGCATCGTGCTCGCCGCTGTAGGTATACAGCAGGGCGCGGGTATAAATCAGGGCAGGATGCCGGCCTGTCTCCTGGACCCGAGACTGGACAAAGTTCAGGGCCTCCTCACTCCGGTTCAACTCCCACAGCAAGGTCACGAACTCCAGCTCATCACTCACATCCCCGCCAGTGGCCAGCAAGCGAGCACGCGCCAGGGCCTCGCCATCCCCCTGACCCGCCCGGGCCCGCAACTGCAGCCATTCGGCACTGCGCCGATCACCGTCTCGGGCCAAGGCCTGGTCGGCATAACGCTGGGCATCACCCAGACGGTTCAGGGCCAGGGCCATCCTCGCACCGGCTTCCCAGGCGGCGGCTCCACTGTCCCGATCCAGTAGTCGGCGCATCAGGCGCCACGCTTGCCACTGGCGTGGCTCAGACTGAAGCTGACGGCCCAGTTCGATCCAATCTTCCCCATCAGATGCCGCCAACCAACGTCGAAAAGCCCGCTCACTGGCATCCAGGTCGCCGACCAGCAGCTCGCTGCGGCCGGCATGCCATTGCGCCTGCAGACTGTCCGGTGCCAGCACCTGCCAACGCCGGGCCAATAGCAGGGCATCCGGCCAGGCGCGAGCCTCCATGGCATAGAGCGTGGCATCCCTGGCATAGGCTTCGGAATCGCTGAGCGGCACGGCCTGGACATAGTAGCCAAGAGCCTGACCCACGTCACCCCTGACACGGGCCATCTCCGCCAGGATAATGCGCTCGCTCTGAGCCACCCTGTCCGGCGCGGGGGCGGGATCCGTGGTGGCACAGGCAATCAGGCCGGCAAGGGCCAGCAGCATGATTAATGTATAATGTCGCCCTGATTTCATGAGGGGGCCTCGGGGTTCCTGATGGATTCATTCGGACCCGACAACAGCCTGCTCTTTGCTGCGAGTTCGTCGAACGCTGTGTTGCGAAAAACCACGGGGATACTGTGAAACACAATCCCTGCGGCCAAAAGCCGGCCAGCAAAAAATTCACCAGTCAGTTATCTTCCCATCCATGCCTCTGATTGCGCTCGGAATCAACCATAACACGGCGCCTGTCGAGATCCGTGAACAGCTCAGCTTCGATGCCGGGGAACTGGCCTCGGTATTGCGTGAGCTGTCCGGCCTGCGTGGCATTGCGGAAGTTGCCGTGCTCTCTACCTGCAATCGTACAGAGATCTACGGCAGTCTGGACGAAGACGGTAGTCTGGCGCTGATGGAATGGCTTCAGCAGCGAGGCGTTCGAGACCCGGCAGCCTTGAGCCAGGCACTGTATCAATTCCGGGATGATGAAGCGGTCCGTCACGCCATGCGGGTCGCCTGCGGCTTGGACTCCATGGTACTGGGGGAACCGCAGATATTGGGGCAAATGAAGCAGGCCTACGAAGCAGCCCAGGAAGCCGGCACCATCCAGCGCAGCCTGCATCAGCTTTTCCAGGGCAGTTTTGCGGTGGCCAAGCAGGTACGGACCGACACGGGTATCGGGCAGAACCCGGTCTCCGTGGCCTACGCCGCCGTAGATCTGGCACGCCAGATCTTTGCCGACTTTGAGCATCACAGTGCCCTGCTGCTGGGCGCCGGCGAGACCATTGAGCTGGTGGCACGCCACCTGTCCCAGCGGGGTATTGGCCGCATGATCGTGGCCAACCGTTCCCCGGAACGGGCTCGGGAGCTGGCCGCCCGGCATGCCGGTTACGGCATCGGTCTGGATGAAGTGCCGGCCCACCTGGCGGAAGCAGACATCGTCATCGCATCCACCGCCAGCCGCGAACCCATCCTGACCCGGGACATGGTAAAAGCCAGCTTTGGCAAGCGCCGGCACAAGCCAGTGTTGATGGTGGACATTGCCGTACCGAGAGATATTGAAGCCCAGGTGGCCGAACTGCCGGATGTGTTTCTCTACACCATTGATGATCTGCAGGAAACCATTCGCGAGAACATGGCATCACGGGAGCAGGCCGCTGCCCATGCCCTGGAAATCGTGGATACCCGCGCCCGCCAGTTGGCCGGCAGCCTTAGCGCACTGGATGCGATTCCCGCCATCCGTCAGTTGCGAGAAGAAGCCTTCCAGCAACGGGATCGGAGCCTGCGCCAGGCACAACGCATGATCGCTGCCGGCCGATCGCCGGACGTGGTGCTGGAACATCTGGCCCACACCCTGACCAATCGATTGATACACCAGCCCACCGTCTACTTGCGGGAGTCCGGCGAACGCGGTGACGAGGAAGCACTCAATACCGTCAAAGCGCTGTTTGGCGCGGAACCATCTGACCGGGATAAGGAATGAAAGACAGCATCCGCGAAAAACTCGAGCAACTGGAAGACCGCTTTGAGGAAATCTCGGGCCTGCTGGCACAACCGGAGACCGCCGGCGACCAGAACCGCTTCCGGGATCTGTCGCGGGAGTACGCCCGACTGGAACCGGTCATCGAGAGTTTTCGGCGCTATCAGCTGCAGTTGAAAGACCTGGAGTCCGCCCGACAGCTCAGCAATGACAGTGACCCGGAACTGCGCCACATGGCGGAAGAAGAGCTGGCCACTGGTGAGGCGGAACTGGAAAAGCAGGAAGAACAGCTCCAGCATCTTATGGTGCCGCGAGACCCCCACGACGACAGCAATATCTTCCTTGAGATTCGTGCCGGCACTGGGGGTGATGAAGCGGCGCTGTTTTCCGGCGATCTGTTCCGCATGTATTGCCGCTATGCCGAAAGTCGTGGCTGGCAGGTGGAAGTACTGAGTGAAAGCCACGGTGAAGTGGGCGGCTACCGGGAAATCATCAGTCGCATTGTGGGCGCGGATGCCTATGCCCACCTCAAGTTCGAGTCTGGTGCCCACCGGGTTCAGCGGGTGCCGCAAACCGAATCACAGGGCCGCATCCACACCTCGGCCTGCACGGTGGCGGTCATGCCGGAACTGGCGGCCTCCGAAAGCATCGAGATCAATAGCGGTGATTTGCGGGTAGATACCTACCGAGCCGCCGGTGCCGGCGGTCAGCATGTGAACAAGACGGACTCCGCCGTGCGCATCACTCACCTGCCCTCGGGCATCGTGGTGGAATGCCAGGACGAACGCTCACAACACAAGAACCGGGCACGGGCCATGTCCCTGCTGCAAGCCAGGCTGGATGCAGCCGAGGAGCAGAAGCGGGCACAGAGCGAATCGGAAACACGACGAAAGCTGGTGGGCAGTGGCGACCGTTCAGAACGCATCCGAACTTACAATTTCCCCCAGGGCCGGGTCACTGATCACCGCATCAATCTTACCCTGCACCAACTGGACAGCATCCTGGAAGGTCAGCTGGACCCCATCATTGACGCCCTGATGCAGGAAGACCATGCCGAGCGCCTGGCGCAGATGGCCGACAGCTGAACCTGGGCACCGCTGACCAGGCCTGCCTATCGTTCAGGCAGCCTCTCTCCTGATTCGCCCCAGAAAACGTTCCAGTCTGTGCACGGCATCTTCCATGTCTTCCTTGTGCGGCAGAAAGACCATGCGCAGATGATCCGGCTGGGGCCAGTTAAAGGCGGTGCCCTCCACCAGCAAGAGGTGTTCCTGGCATAACAAGTCCAGCACCAGTTGCCGATCATCATCGACCGGGTACATGTCCCGGTCGAGACGCAGAAACAGATACAGGGCACCGGGGGGCTTGTGACAGCTCACGCCGGGAATCCGGTTCACACCCTCCCAGGCAACCTCGCGCTGCTCATACAGACGACCGCCGGGGCGAACCAGCTCCTCGATACTCTGATACCCGCCCAACGCCGTCTGCACCGCATGCTGGGCTGGCACATTGGCACACAGGCGCATGGAAGCGAGAATGTTCAGACCCTCAATGTAATCAACAGCATGATCCTTGGGGCCACTCAAATGCATCCAGCCAGAACGAAAGCCCGCCACGCGATAAACCTTTGAAAGGCCGCTGAAGGTTACCGTCAGTACATCATCGCTCAGACTGGCCAAAGGCACATGAGCTGCCTCGTCATAGAGAATGCGATCATAGATCTCGTCGGCGAACAGAATCAGGTCATGTTGACGGGCCAGCTCCACCACCTGCACCAGGGTGTCCCGACTATAAACCGCACCCGTGGGGTTGTTCGGATTGATCAGCACGATGCCCCGGGTCCGGGAAGTGATCTTCGCCTCCATGTCCGCCAGGTCCGGTTGCCAGCCCCGGCTTTCATCGCAGAGATAATGCACCGGTCGACCACCGGAGAGGCTTACCGAAGCCGTCCAAAGGGGATAATCCGGCGCCGGGATTAGCATCTCGTCGCCGTCATCCAGCAAGGCCTGCATGGCCATCACGATCAGTTCACTGACACCGTTGCCCAGGAAAACATCATCCACACTCACATCATGGATGTCATTCGCCTGACAGCTCTGTACCACCGCCTTGCGGGCAGCGAATATCCCCTTTGCATCGGAATAGCCCTGAGCAGTGGCCAGGTTGCGCATCACATCCTGAAGAATTTCGTCAGGTGCTTCAAAACCAAAGGGTGCGGGATTGCCGATGTTCAGTTTCATGATCCGGTGCCCTTCCTCTTCCAGGCGCTTTGCCTGTTCAAGCACCGGACCACGGATGTCGTAACAGACATCGGAGAGCTTGCTGGATTTGGGTATGGAACGCATAGGCCGAGGACTTCTCTGAAAACCCTGCTCTGTTAACCGGAAAAATCATTCTGACACAGTCGGCGGGGGGCGGCTATAAGGGAAATCAACCCCACAAACGGGCAAGCGCTGCATCGCTGAAGCAGCGACGCTCAGCATCGACAGCAGGTGCGAAGGGATCAACCGGAGGTTCCCTAATCCCGTCGGAACCAGCCCACAATCGACAAGCGTTCGCGCCGGGTTTCCACAACCTCGTGGGGCAGCTGATCGCTGAGAAAACAGACAAAGCGTCCCGGGGCAGGCAGGATATCGACGGGATCCGAATTCGACGGGTAGAGCCGAAGCTGGCCGCCATCTTCAGGGCGCCAACGACTGTTGAGGTACAGCACGGTTGAGAGCACCCGGGCATCGTCATCACGGAAACGGTCCACATGGCGGGCATAACGAGCGCCGGGCGGATAGACCGCGTAATGACCTTCCCAGTGGCGAATCCCCAGCATCAGGCTGCGATTGAGCACTTGCTGAAGACTGCACAGTCGTTCCTGCCAGATGGCTTCCATGCCACGGCGGGCATCAGTAGCGAGCCAGCAGATACGGTCACCACGAACCGCCTTGATCCGTGCCCGGGCGGCGGCTCGCCCCACGGCCGCATCCCGAAAGCTGCCGGCCCGGTGGCGACGACGGAGGCTGCGGCGCAGCCGTTCCACCTCCACCGGATCAATCAATACATCACTGACAGCCCAGGCCTGGCGAATCAGGTCATCCGCCAGGCCATCCACTGCCCGTGAAAAGGCTTCAAGCATTACCGGCCTGTTCACCCTGCTGTTGCGGCGTTTCAGGAATATTCTTGAGCCAGCCTCGACCCAACTGGGCCTTGAGGGACTGCAACACCTCGGCATTGATCTGAACACCCACCGGCAATTCCGGGTTGATCACCAACCCCATGTCATTGCTGGGGCTGTCCAGCAATATATTGGCCGGGAACGGTACCGGGTACTTGTAACCGGGTTGCTTGTCCAGGAAATGACTGGCCCGCTCCTCGCCTGTGAACAGGGTCAGCATCTGCTGGCCATCCTTCGAGGTGACCATCAGACTCTTGACGCCCTCCGGCACCTTGCCGTCTTTCAGTTCCTGGTCGAGCACCATGTAGACCTGTGAGCGCAGCAGACACTGGAACACCGTGCCGATACTCACCTTGCCGTCACGGCCGGCCTGAATCAGAAACTCGAGTTCATTCTGGGTTTTGAACTCTTCCTTGCTATTTTCCTTCTCACTCATGACACCACCTCCACATTCATCAATTCAGTCGGATTGCCGCTTGCAAGCCGCAGCTATTTCACAGGAATGTTCTTGAGAAAGCCGGGGCCCAGCCGGTTCCGGAGCTCCACGACCCCTTCAGAGGTGATGCTCAGGCCGTAAGACAAGCCCGGGTTGATCAGCAATGCCACCTGCGAAGAAAGACTGTCTATCAGACCAGCACCAGGCACCTTCTGTGGATGCTGGAAGTCGGGATACTTCCCGACAGCGGCAACAGCCGTTTCTTCATTACTGAAGAGAACCATCGAGGGCTTGTTGTCTTCGGTTTTGGTCATCAGGGGCTTGACCTCCTCCGCCGCAAGGTCCGGCTTTGGTTCCCGGTTCAACAATACCCAGACCTCCGAACGCAGCAACACCTGGAATACCGTGCTCAATGTCACTTGTCCATCTCGGCCCGCCTGTAACAGGAATTCCAGCTCGCTCGGGGTATTTTCCTTTTCACTCATCATCCAATCCTCGTACACATGCAATTATCAGACGACATCAGGCCATGGCCTTGAATGCCGTTTCCAGATCACGCTTCAGATCATCCATATCCTCGATGCCCACCGACAGGCGAATAAGGCTGTCACTGATACCCAGCTTCTCCCGGTTCTCCGGAGGTACCGAGGCATGGGTCATGATGGCGGGATGCTCGATCAGGCTTTCAACGCCCCCCAGGCTCTCCGCCAGGGCGAACAGATCGCAGTTCTCCAGGAATACCCGTGATTCCTCCAAGCCGCCCTTGAGCCAGATGGTGATCATGCCGCCGAAACCCCGCATCTGCCGCTTGGCCAGATCGTGCTGGGGATGGCTGGCAAGACCCGGGTAGGCAACCTTCTCCACCTCCGGACGGGCCTCCAGCCATTCAGCCAACGCCAGGGCACTCTGGCAGTGTCGTTCCATGCGCAGAGCCAGAGTCTTGAGGCCCCGCATGGCCAGGAAACTGTCAAAGGGACCAGATACAGCGCCCACCGAGTTCTGCAGATAGGCCACCCGATCGGCCAGCTCCTCATTCTCGCCGATCACGACCACGCCACCCACCATGTCGGAATGACCATTGAGGTACTTGGTAGCCGAATGCATGACGATATCGATGCCCATGTTCAGCGGCTGCTGGACAATGGGCGTGGCAAAGGTGTTGTCCGCCACGGTGAGAATGCCGTGCTTCTTGCCAATGGCCGCAACCGCTTCCAGATCCACCAGCTTGAGCACCGGATTGGTGGGTGTCTCCACCCAGATCATGCGGGTCTCGGGACGGATGGCGGCTTCGATGGCGGCCGGGTCTCGCATGTCCACGAAACTGAAATCCAGACCGGCGCTGCGCTTGCGGACATTCTCAAACAGGCGATAGGTACCGCCGTAAAGATCGTCCATGCAGATTACGTGACTGCCGCTGTCCAGCAGCTCCAGAAGGGTGCCGGTGGCGGCCATGCCGGAGGCAAAAGCGAAACCACGGACGCCGTCCTCGAGGGAGGCAACGCAAGCCTCGTAGGCAGCCCGGGTGGGATTCTGTGTGCGCGAGTACTCATACCCCTGGTGCTGCCCCGGGCTCGACTGCACATAGGTGGAGCTGGCGTAGATGGGCGTCATGATGGCGCCGGTACTCGGGTCCGGTTGCTGCCCGGCGTGAATGCCACGCGTGGCCAGTCCGTATTGCTTGTCATTACTCATGAATACTCCTCACTGCTCGATTTGCTTGCCCCGGCCCAGGTAGCCGAGAAGATCGCTGCGGGTCACCATGCCCAGAAAATGGCTGTCGCGGACTACGGCCAGTGCCGTGTCGATTTCCAGGCGTTCTGCCAGTTGTGACAGGGGCAGATCCACCGCGACGCTGGGGAAGCCGGTGTTCATGACTTCACCGATGGGACGTTGAAAACCCTGCTCACTGGTTCGCACACCACGGATGAGATCGCCTTCATTGACACCCCCCATCAGGCGGTCGCCATCCACTACCGGCAACTGGGAAAAGCCATTGTCACGCATGCGCTTGTGAGCCGTAGCCACCGTGTCCTGCATGGAGACGGCGACGGTGACCCGGTCTTCATGCGGACGGCTGATCAGGTCTCGCAGGTCACCATGCTCCGGGCGCTCGATGAAACCCTGCTCCCACATCCAGAAATCATTATAGAGACGGGAGATATAGCGATTGCCCGTGTCGCAGGCCAGGGTCACTACATTCTTCGCTTCCGTCTGCTCGCGGCAGTATCGCAGTGCGGCAGCCAACAGCGTGCCGGAGGACGAGCCAGCCATGATGCCTTCCTTGGACAGGAACTCGCGGGCGGTCAGAAAGGCCTCCCGGTCTGGAATGGCATAGGCTTTCTTGACGAAACTCAAGTCACAGACATCGGGAATGAAATCCTCGCCAATCCCTTCCACCAGCCAGGACCCTGCCTCGCCCAGTTCACCCTCATTGATGTAGCGGGTCAGCACTGAGCCTTCCGGGTCAGCCACAATCAACTCCACATGCGGCGCGTGCTTACGAAACCAGCGACCCAGGCCGGTGACCGTGCCACTGCTGCCCACGCCCACCACCACGGCGTCCACCTTGCCATCCAGCTGCTCGAAGATCTCAGGGGCGGTGGTTCGCTCATGGGCCAGCGCATTGTCGGGATTGCCGAACTGGTTGACGAAGAAACCGCCGCGCTCCTCGGCAATACGCAGCGCCATGTCCTGGTAATACTCGGGATGACCTTTCTGCACATCCGAACGGGTCAGGATCACCTCGGCGCCCATGGCACGGCAGCTGGAGATCTTCTCCGGGCTCATTTTGTCCGGTATTACCAGTACCAGTGGATAGCCTTTCTGGCGTGCCACCAGGGCCAGACCCAGACCGGTATTGCCCGCCGTGCCCTCCACCAGGGTGTCGCCGGGTTTGAGATCGCCCCGCTTTTCCGCTTCCTCGATCATGGTCAGTGCAATCCTGTCCTTGACCGAGTGGGCCGGATTGTTGAGCTCCAGCTTGGTAAACAGACGGCAGGGGCCTGTGTCCATCCGGCTCAGTTCCAGCATGGGTGTACGCCCGATCATCTCGAGCGCATTGCCGTAAATGTGCATACTTCCTCCGCCAGGGCGCGACAAAGCCCGCTATTGTACGGCAAGCCGACCGCTTTTGAGAGCGCCCGGACAGGGGCCGGGTACAATGGGGCCATGAAAACGGATACTGACAGGCAAATCGCCGTAACGGAGCTGCTGAAGACCGGCGAACAGCGGCTTGAGGGGCTCGTG
>SL_3KL_010_SEDDRAFT_10003816_pt1 | contig 13669 bp, 12 predicted proteins | sample SodLakKL_010_SED_2_FD_10381 | JGI IMG/M metagenome (IMG submission 10381)
CATTGCTTTTTTCCCTGATGGCAGCCGACCGCTCTCCTTCCGTCATGTCATCATTCAGCACCGACAGGATTTCTGCCGTGACATCTTCTACGTTAATAAGGAAACGAACAAACAAACCCTCATTGGGAAGTTCTTCCTCGAGGGTCATCGCCCAGAACCCGTCTGTAAGCAGGTCATTATCAACCGTGCTATGCGACTGGATTCTACCGTAACCGCAATGGTGATTGGTCAAAACAAGCCCCCTGTCGGAGATGATCTCACCGGTACAAAATCCACCGAAACTGACCACGGCATCCTTGATGCTCGCTTCCGTAAAGCTGAAAATTTCATCCGGGGTGATATTCAGCCCCATGCGGGACATTTCTTCATACAAGGCTTCATCAATCAGAAACGGAAGCCACATCCCTTCATCGGCTTTGACTGACCAGTTGGCAATCAAAAGGGCCGCTAAAACTAAAAACAGATTCTTTTTCATTGTCATTTGTATTGTGTTAAAATGGTAATTGTATAAAAGGCTTCAGAAATGGTTATCCACAATTTTAATGCTGATCCCTGATCAAATATACTGATCTCCTTTCTTCAGCTTGATGTCATTGACAAATTTCCGTATTTGCTGCTCCTGTGATCTTTTGCAGATCAGCAAGGCATTGTCGGCTTCCGAAACGATGTATCCATCGAGCCCCTGGATAATAACAAGCTTGTCTTCAGGTATATTGATGATACAGTTTTTGCTGCCGTAGAGCATGGCGTTCTTTCCCACAATGGCATTGTTGCCTTCGTCTTTGGGGCGTGCATCGAACAGGGAGCCCCAGGTGCCGAGGTCAGACCATCCAAGGTCTGAAACGAACACGTACACATTATCCGCTTTTTCCATGATGGCATAGTCGATGGATATGCTTTTACATGCGGTGTATGCCACATCCATGTAGGTTTGCTCTTCAGGAGTATTGTATTTCCCCAATGCTTCGCGGAAAATAAAGCTGATCTCGGGTTGATATTGTTCAAAGGCGGCGATGATGGTTTCGGTTGACCACAGGAAAATGCCGCTATTCCAGAGAAAGTCGCCACTTTCGAGGAAAGATACAGCGAGGTCGGTATCTGGTTTTTCCGTGAAAGTTTTCACTTTTTTCATGCGCTCATCTTCGGGGTATGACGAATCATCCTTAAACTGGATGTAGCCATAACCGGTATCGGGTCTGCTGGGGGTGATGCCCAGGGTAATGAGGCGCGTCTCGGAGCGTAGCGCTTCCAGTGCCGAATGGATGATGCCAACAAATACGTCTTCCTTAAGGATGATATGATCAGAGGGGGCCACAATCATGCGGGCATTGGGGTTCAGCTCATGGATTTTGTAGGCTGAATAGGCAATGCATGGAGCGGTGTTTTTCCTCGCGGGCTCGCAGATCAGTCTGGATTCATGCAGTTCAGGCAACTGGTCCACTACGAGTTGCCTGTATCGTTTATTGGTAACAATGAAAATGTTTTCGGGCAGGCATATCTTTCTGAAACGCTCATAGGTTTGCTGTATCAGTGTACGGCCGGTGCCGAGAATATCGATAAATTGTTTTGGTCTTGATTCACGGCTCATGGGCCAGAACCGCTCACCGACACCACCGGCCATAATTACCACATAATTGTCTTTGTTCATTGTTTTGATGATTCGTTCTGCATTGGGGATGGGATATCACTTTGGCAGATTGATGCACGAGATATCTGCGCCTGGTTGCCAGGCACAGGCAACGGTATCTCGTTTTGATTTTTTCTTCTTTCCTGAAAAGACGCCCGCTTTCTGTCTGAAAAATAGTGTTTTCATCTATTTCGTCAAGAAAGTGCCATGTTGCATTTTCTTGCCTGTCAAAATTCCGGAGCACCTTTGCCACTTCCAGACCGGCAACACCCGAAGCCTTAACTTTATAGGAATAATCCATTAACAAATCACTTATGGAAGGGTGAAACAGCTTTTGACCAACTGCTTGTCTGACAAGTGCTCCATAGGTTGTTTTCCATTCTCGGCCGTGAGGCAAGACCTTTCGGCCGTATTGCTCATACACTATCAGGTGTGCCAGTTCATGGAGAAAGACCAGCAAAAATTCATAAACGTTCAGTGTCCCGTTAACTTTTATGCGGTGCGGGTTTTTGCCACTTGCGGGCCGGAAGTCACCAAGACGCGAAGCTCTCCTCCCTGTGATGATCAGCTGAATGCCATGATGCCGGATAAGCCCCGACACATGCTCAACGGCATCCATGGGGATATATGCAGCCAGGGTGACAATTAGTAACAAAAGATATGTTATCCTTTCGTTTTCTTGTAACTGGCCGTAAAAGTAATAAAATTATGGGTGCTGTCATATCACGGATGCTCATTTGTTTGGGGCAAAAGCCAAATAATCCGTAATTTCGCTGTAGCAAAAAAACAGCATGAAGCTATTTTATCATATTGGCAGATATTTTATCCTGGTCTGGATCATCTTACAAAAACCTGAGCGGGCATCCATATACCGCAGGCAGATTGTTTTGGAGATGGACAACCTGGGCTTGCAAAGCCTGGGCATTGTGGCCATTATTTCTGTTTTCATGGGAGCGGTTGTAACTATCCAGACAGCCTTTAACACCGATCATCCGTTACTTCCCATCTATGCCATTGGGTTTGCTACACGCCAGGCAATCATTCTGGAGTTTTCGCCTACCGTGATCAGTCTTATCTTAGCCGGAAAAGTCGGTTCACGCATCGCATCCGAAATCGGAACCATGCGGGTAACGGAACAGATAGACGCACTGGAGATTATGGGGGTTAATGCAGCCGGATACCTGATCCTCCCGAAGATCATTGCTTCCATGATTATAAACCCCGCCCTGGTGGTTATCAGTATGTTTCTTGGTATTTTTGGCGGCTGGGTAGCCTCGGCCATTACAGGCGTGGTACCGCTATCCAACTATGTATATGGCATTTTGTTTGAATTTTCCCAATACGACATTTATTATGCCCTCATCAAAACAGTGGTATTTGCCTTCATTATTGCCTCTGTGTCGGGATACTTTGGGTTTTACGCAAAGGGAGGAGCTTTGCAGGTTGGCCACGCCAGCACCAAAGCTGTTGTTTTCAGCAGTATTTATGTTATATTGTTCAATCTTGTGTTGACTCAAATTTTGCTGGTATGATCAGGGTGAATCATTTGTGGAAAGAGTTTAACCGGCAGCCTGTCCTGAAGGATATTTCCCTTGCTTTTGAAAAGGGGAAAACCAACCTGGTGATTGGGCAGAGCGGTTCGGGTAAGACCGTGCTGATGAAATGCCTGGTGGGATTAGTGGAGGCAGACCGCGGGAACATCTATTATGATGACAGGGATTTTTCGGCCATGGGTTTCAAAGAAAGACGAGCCATCAGAAAAGAGCTGGGCATGCTGTTCCAGGGTGCTGCCCTTTTTGACTCACTGACCGTAGAAGAAAACATCCTTTTCCCCCTTAATATGTTTACCACCATGACTAAGGGAGAGAAGCAAAAAAGGGTTTCCTTTTGTCTCGACCGTGTTGATTTACACAACGTGCATCATTTGTTGCCGGCAGAGCTGAGCGGTGGAATGAAAAAACGGGTGGCCATTGCGCGGGCCATTGCCATTAAACCAAAATACCTTTTTTGTGATGAACCCAACTCAGGGCTGGATCCTCCCACTGCCATCCTCATCGATAAACTGATCAGCGAAATTACCGCTGAATTCAATATCACAACAGTGGTAAACACCCACGACCTGAACAGTGTTATGGAGATTGGCGATTGTGTTGCATTTATCTATAAAGGGGAGCTTTGGTGGACAGGCACCCGCCATGAAATATTACACAGCAGCAACAAAGAACTGAACCATTTCGTTTATGCTACTGAGCTTATGAGAACACTAAACCCCGGAAAATAATATAGAGCTATGATTTTGATCATCAAGTTGATTAAAGAAGGAGCCATGTTTGCCGTCAACTCGGTGATTGCAAACAAATTGCGTACGGTGTTAACCCTTCTGGGTATCACCATCGGTATTTTTGCCATTATTTCTGTTTTTTCTGTGGTGGATTCCATTGAGAGACAAGTACGAGCAAGCATTGCATCACTTGGCGAGAATGTGGTATACATCCAGAAGTGGCCCTGGGGAGGATTTGACGGGGAGTATCGCTGGTGGGATTACGTCAGCAGACCGGTACCCCAGTTAAGTGAGCTGGATGAGATCATGCGAAGATCTGTCACCGTTGAAGCGGCAGCCTTTCTTGCTTCTACAAGCCGTAGAGTGGAATACCTGAACACCAGTATCAGCAACGCAAGCATCGTGGGGGTATCGGCCGATTATGACCAGGTACGCAATTTCGAAATGGAAGACGGACGGTTTTTTTCCGCCCTGGAATCCGCGGCCGGTCGAAATGTGGCAGTGCTCGGTTATGACCTTGCCGAAAACCTTTTTACAGGCCTTGACCCCATCGGACGCACAGTAAAGGTATTTGGCCATAATGTGGTTGTGGTAGGCGTTTTTGAGAAAGAGGGAATGGGGTTCGGCAACAGTCATGACGACACTATGGTGCTTCCCATAAACTTCCTCAGCCAGTTTATCAATGTAAGCCAGGACAGGTTCAGCCCCTTTATCATGGTCAGGGCTTATCCAGGTATTCCCAATGCTGAAATGATCGATGAAATTACCGGGGTTATGCGCTCCATCAGACGCCTGCCCCCGGTAGCCGACAACAATTTTTCACTCAACGAAACCAGCATATTGTCAGAAGGTTTCGACAACCTTTTTGCCATCATTGGAATGGCCGGCTGGATCATCGGTGGTTTTTCGATTTTGGTTGGGGGTTTTGGTATCGCCAACATCATGTTTGTTTCGGTGCGCGAACGTACCAGCATCATAGGAATCCAGAAAGCCCTGGGTGCAAAAAATTATTTTGTATTGTGGCAGTTTCTTTTCGAAGCCGTGTTGCTGAGCATCATGGGAGGCAGCGTAGGCCTTCTCCTTGTTTATGCAGGAACCGCAGCGGTGACGAGTATTTTTGAAATTGATTTTATGCTCAGCGCATCCAATATTCTGCTGGGCATCAATGTTTCTGCCATCATAGGGCTGGTTTCCGGATTTGTCCCCGCATGGACGGCATCACGCTTAGATCCGGTAGAGGCCATCCGTAGTACCGGATAAAACAGGCATCTGGTTTTTTGAACACCAAAGGGTATGCATGCCGCATGTAAATTTACCACCGGCAAACAATTGCATACCGTTCAAACATGTGGTTGCTTTTGATGTTATACAAATAATTCATCACACAAATTGTCATCAAGAATTAAATCTATACCATTATGGACAAGAAAAAGGTAATGTTAATTATTTTGGATGGATGGGGAAAAGGCGATGAAAGCGAATCGGATATCATCCATCATGCCAATGTGCCATTCACGAAAGGACTATACAACAACACCCCATATACCTTTCTGCGCACTGCCGGTGAAGATGTGGGGCTTCCCGACGGCCAGATGGGAAATTCTGAAGTTGGACACCTGAACATGGGTGCCGGCCGCATCGTTTACCAGGACCTCGTTAAGATCAGCCAGGCCGTGAAAGACAAATCCTTTCGCGAAAACAAAGTTCTGAAAGAGGCTTTCCTGTATGCCAAAGAAAACAATAAAAAAGTACACCTGTTTGGCCTTGTTTCCGATGGTGGTGTGCACTCGGCCATGGACCATCTTTTTGGCCTGTGCGATATGGCTGATGCCATGGATTTTCATGATCTGTTCGTGCACGCTTTCACCGACGGCCGCGACACCGACCCCAAAAGCGGAAAGGGTTATATCCGGCAGCTGGAAGAACACATGGAAAAAACCACGGTACCATTGCCACCGTTTGCGGACGTTATTACGCAATGGACAGGGATAAACGATGGGAGCGGATAAAAGTCGCCTACGACATGTTGCTCCATGGCAAAGGGGATTCATTTTCGTCGGCAGAAGAAGCGATCCAGGCATCCTATGATGAGGATGTAACCGATGAGTTTATCAAACCGAAAGTGATCACCGATGCCGATGGCAATGCATTGGCCACCCTGGGGAAAGATGATGTGGTGATCTGTTTCAATTTCCGGACCGACAGGTTGCGGGAAATCACGACCGTACTCACCCAGCAAGATATGCCGGAGCACGATATGCAAACACTTCCCTTGCATTATGCAACCATGACCGAATACGACAAAACCTTCAAGGGTGTAAAGGTTGCTTTTGGCAAGGATGATCTGAAAAACACACTTGGTGAAGTTTTGGCTGCTGCAGGGAAAACCCAGCTTCGCATAGCAGAAACGGAAAAATATCCGCACGTTACCTTTTTCTTTAGTGGTGGGCGTGAACAGGTTTTTAACGGCGAAGAACGGGTGATGATCCCGTCACCGAAGGTAGCCACATACGACTTGCAGCCGGCCATGAGTGCACCGGAAGTAAAAGATGCCGTGATCATGGAAATTGAGAGCGGCAAGCATGATTTTATCTGTTTGAATTTTGCCAACGCCGATATGGTGGGCCACACCGGTATATTGGGCGCCATCAGGGCTGCATTGGAAACGGTTGACGAATGCCTCCGCGAAGTAGTGGAAGCAGGCCTTACCAATGGTTACAGCATGATCATAACGGCTGACCACGGCAATGCAGATTACGCTGTGAATTCCGACGGATCACCCAACACGGCACATACCACGAATCCCGTTCCCTGCTGGCTGATAGACAACGATTACAAGGAAATCAAACCCGGCCGCCTGGCAGACCTGGCTCCTACCATCCTGCATATGATGGGTGTAAAGGCTCCCGCCGAGATGGAAGGGAACATTCTTGTCGGATAAAACGACCATACGGAAGGCCGGATAATATCCGGAACAAATCATTCGCCGTGCAAACGTTCCACGAGTCTTTTCATCATGGGTAGCATGGTTTGAGGATTGGTACTGGTCAGCAGATTGCCGTCCTCTTCCGTGTCTTTGCCTTCGTAAATAGCACCTGCATTGATGAGGTCATCCTTGATGGCGTGAAATGCCGTTACCTTTTTCCCTTTTACAATGCCCGCGGAAATCAATAGCCACGGACCATGGCAAATGGAGGCGATCAGTTTACCACTGTCGTAATGTTTTTTTACAAATTCAAGGATGGCAGGGTCCCTCCGCCAGCGATCCGGTGCATATCCGCCGGGGACTACGATGGCGTCATAGGTTTCTGTGGCAATCTCATCAAATGACCAGTCGGGTTTGAACTTCATCCCACCCTTTCCCTGATAGGTTTTTTGTTCAGGCCCGGCCGATACCACATCAAAGCCTTCTTCCTTTAAACGGTAATAAGGATACAAAAACTCAGAATCCTCTACCATATCTTCCAGTAAAACCAAAATTTTCTTTTTCATAATTTATGGGGTTGAAAATGTATAAATGTCAAAAAGTCTAAAAGTCTAAAAGTCAAAAAGTCAAAAGGTTAAAAGGTTAAATAGTGCTGATGATGGATGTTGGAATNTTTATGTTGATTCGCGGACCTTGAGGAAGGCCGGGTAGGTTTTCGTTTGGNAATTTTTATCCTTATCATCGGTAAGACGGTTGATAAGCATTCTTGAAGCTTCCTTGCCCATGTCATATCCCCTTTGTTCAACTGTTGTAAGCGCCGGCCGTACCATTGTTGCTACAGGGTCATCACCGAAGCCGGCCACCCTGATGTTTTCCGGAACCCGGTAATCATTGTCTTGCAGCAGGCGCATGGCGGCCACCGCCGTGAAATCATTGACGGCAAACACCGCATCTGTTTTTGGAGCCAGGGACAGTATCTGGTTACGCCGCGCATGCAGCTTGCCAGGGGTATCGCATCGCAGGACATATTCCTCATCCAGTGGAATGTTGAATTCTTTGAGTGCTTGCCGGTAGCCTTCAAATCGATCGCGTCCGACCGACAAGTGTTGTGGCCCGGCCAAATGCATGATTTTTTTACATCCTCTCTCTAAAAGATGGGTAACCACAAGCCGGGCTCCTTCAAAATCATTGGTTATTACACGGTCTGAGGAGATTTCATTACATACTCTATCCATAAACACAATGGGAATGTCATGCTGGATAACATCGCTGAAATGATTGTAATCAAGCGTGGTTTTGCTGATGGAAACCAGCAGCCCATCCACGCGGTGATCCATGAGTGCCTGCACATTGATCACCTCCCGCCGGTAGTCTTCATTAGACTGGCAAATCATTACCCGGTAGCCGTTGCCATAAGCCATGTCCTCTATACCACTGATCACAGAAGAAAAAAAGTGGTGCACAATTTCAGGGACTATCACACCGATGGTCATTGAGCGCTGGTTTTTCAGTCCAAGTGCCATGGCATTGGGTCTGTAATGCACGCTCTGGGCATATTCCTGCACCTTCCTGCACGTTTCTTCACTGATATCCGGATGGTTCTTCAGTGCCCTGGAGACAGTAGAGACAGAAACACCCAATGCCTTTGCAATGTCGCGTATGGAAGCTTGACCAGACTTCATGCTTATATCTTATTAAATATCAACAAATAAAAATATCAACGACGGCAACCCTTTTCCTGTTACGATTTACCAAAAAACAACATAACAGGAAAAACACATTCGGATAATAACAAGTAAAGTTATGCAAAAACAAAGAATGTACAAAGTTTAACCAATTCCTGCAAATGACTTATATGATCATTTTTCTTTACATAACCATAACATTGGGAAACCAACAGATGTTTCGGATCAATCATAAAAGACACCGCAAACGTTTGCGATAGTTTTTATGGAAAAAACTGATTATCAACGTTAAAAAAAAATTAATTATCTTTTTTTTTGTTAACTTTGCAATCATTTTAACCACTTATCATTTTAACTTGTTTGACATATGACAAAACCAATCAAAAACATTTTGCCATTGCTGATGCTGTTATTGATCAGCATGTATGCATTTGGGCAAAGAGGAACAGTGACCGGGGTCGTCAGCGATGCTCAGACTGGCGAAACATTACCCGGTGCCAACGTAGTGATCCAGGGGACCACGACCGGTACGGTTACAAACATTGACGGTGAATATACCTTCAGTGTGCCGGTTGGAGATGTTACCCTGGTAGCCAGCTTCATCGGGTATGATTCAATGGTGCGCACCATCACTATTGGAGAGGACGAAACCATTGTATTGAACTTTGCACTGAGGCTCGATGTGGAAACACTTGAAGAGTTTGTGGTGATCGGCTATGGTATTCAGCGCCGCACAGATGCCACAGGTTCTGTTATCACCGTTGGGGAGCGTGATTTTAACATGGGTAACATCACTACTCCCGGTGAATTGCTTCGGGGTAAAATGCCCGGTGTACAAATTACTTCAGCAGGCGGGGCACCCGGCTCCGGAGAAACCATCCGAATCAGGGGTGGTTCTTCCCTGAGGGCCGACAATGACCCGCTGATCGTTATCGATGGGGTGCCCATCGAAAGCCAGGGAGTGCCCGGGTTAAGAAACCCGCTCTCCACCATCAACCCAAATGACATTGAGTCATTTACGGTACTGAAAGATGCATCTGCAACCGCCATCTACGGATCACGTGCATCCAATGGTGTTATCCTGATCACCACAAAACAGGGTAAACGCGACATGCCATTGCAGTTGAATTATGCAGGAACCTACTCCCTTTCTTCCAATATCAGGACTGCCGATGTACTTGGTGCAGATGAGTTCCGCAGCCTGGTAAATGAACGTTACGGCGACAGGCCCTCTGTAATAGGCATGATCGGAGACGCCAACACCATCTGGCAGGACCAGATCTTCCGCGACGCCATTGCCCATGATCACACCTTCAGCGCAACCGGTGCTTTCAGAGGACTTCCCTATCGTATAGCCGTTGGTTACAAAGAAGAAGAAGGGGTGCTGCTCAGGGACCATATCCAGAGAGCCTCAGCAAGCATCAATCTTAATCCCAGCTTTTTCGATGATCACCTGAACGTTACCTTAAACGCCAGGGGTGTGAATATCGAAAACCAGTTTGCCAACGAAGGCGCCATCGGCGCTGCCGTGGCTTTTGATCCCACACAACCTGTCATGGTAGAAGGTGGTAAGTTTGGAGGTTACTTTACATGGGAAGAGGGTGGCATACCAAAAGGTGTTGCCACAAATAACCCGGTCGCCCTTCTGGACCTTACCAATAACCAATCAACCGTAAACCGCCTGATCGGTAACCTTCAGTTGGACTACAAAGTTCACTGGTTGCCCAAACTGCGGGCGAATATGAATCTTGCTTATGACTATTCTGAATCGGAAGGAACAAACTTTACTCCCGACTATGCAGCATGGGCTTATGTTTCCGGGGGATCTGACGGCATCTATGATCAACAAAGAAAAAACACATTGTTTGACTTCTACCTGAACTATGGCGATGAACTGCCATCCATCAACAGCCGTTTTGATATTATGGGTGGTTATTCCTGGCAACACTTCTGGAACAAAGGATCATCCTATGTAACCAACATCCCCGGCAACATCGCCGGTACTGATTTCAGGATATTCGAAGATGTCAACTACGAACAGGAGCATTACCTGATCTCTTTCTTCGGAAGAGCAAACTACTATTTCATGGAGCGTTACATCATGACCTTTACCCTGCGTAATGACCATACATCACGCTTCTCACCTGAAACACGCTCCGGCGTATTTCCCTCAGCAGCTTTTGCATGGCGTATCGACCAGGAAGACTTCATGGCCAACCTGCCTGCTTTCAATGAGTTAAGATTGCGTCTTGGGTGGGGTATTACCGGGCAGCAGAACGTAACCGGCAACTATTATCCCTATCTCGCGCGCTACACACGCAGCCGTGAAGGTGCCAGCTACCCCTTCGGTATCGGCAACTTCCTGCAAACCTGGAGACCGGAAGGTTATGACATCAACATCAAGTGGGAAGAAACAACCACTTACAACCTGGGTATCGATTATGCCCTGTTTGATGACAGATACTATGGTTCTATTGACATTTATCTGCGCGAAACAGATGACCTGATCAACGAAATCCCGATCCCGGCCGGAACAAACCTCACCAACTTCATTGTTACCAATATCGGCAGCATGGAAAACAGGGGGGTGGAGTTCAGTATTTTCACCCGGCCTGTTGTCAGGGAAGATCTTCGCTGGCAAATCGGATTCAACGCCACATACAACGAGCGCAAGATCACCAGGCTAACCGCCGTTGATGATCCCACTTACATTGGTATTCAAACAGGTGGCATCTCCGGTGGTGTAGGAAACTTTGCCGGTATACACAGTGTGGGTCAGACACCCGGTTCTTTCTATGTGTATCAGCAGGTGTATGACCAGGATGGCAACCCAATTGAAGGTCTGTACGTTGACCGTAGCGGCGATGGAACCATCAGCTCTGCTGACCTGTTCCATTTCAAAAGCCCCATGCCCGATTACTTTTTCGGAATCACCTCAGAGGTCACTTATAAAGACTGGACCTTCTCCTTTGCCGGTCGTGCAAATATCGGAAACTATGTTTACAATAACGTAAGCTCTATGAATGGTGAGCTTAGCAGATTGCACAGACCCGAAGGGCCATACCTGAGCAATATAACCAGTGATGCACTGGATGTGATGTTCAACAACGCCCAATACCTGTCAAGCTTTTATGTACAGGATGGTTCATTTTTCAAAATGGATCATATTACGCTGGGATATAATTTCATTGACGTCATGAACACCGGCGCAAATCTGAGTCTGTCGGCCGTAGTACAGAATGCTTTCATGATTACAGGTTACAAAGGCCTTGATCCGGAAGTGGCAAACGGTATTGACAACAATATCTATCCGCGGCCGCGTATTTTTGCACTCAACGTCAATCTCCGGTTTTAATAAACTCACAACAAGATAGCATTATGAAAAAATTGAAAGTATTCACAATCATAACAGCAGCCTTCCTGATCGCTTTTTCATCCTGTATGAAAGATCTGGATACTGTACCACTGGATGATACAGAAATCACAGCTGCCGAGATTTTTGAAGACCCCGCGGCATACACCGAAATCCTTGCTAAATTGTATGCAGGATTAGCAGTGAGTGGCCAGCAGGGACCTGCGGGAATGCCCGACATCGGCGGTATCGATGAAGGTTTTGGACAATACCTTCGCGCCATGTATTACCACCAGGTGCTGACCACCGATGAAGCAGTAATCGGATGGGATGACCAAACCATCAAAGACCTGGTTTACCAAAGCTGGACAGCAAGCGATGTGTTTGTTTCAGCAATGTATTACCGTATCTTTTATCAGATCGCCCTGGCAAATGAATACATCCGTCAAACAACCGATGACCTGTTGGATGACAGGGGTGTTACAGGAGAATTAAGGGAACAGGTTGCCGTTTACCGTGCGGAAGCAAGGTTCCTGAGAGCCTTTAGTTACTGGCATGCCCTGGATATTTTCGGCAATGTGCCTTTTGTAACTGATAAAGACCCCATTGGTGCATTCCTGCCAGAACAGACAAATACCAGCGACCTGTTTGACTACATTGAATCGGAGCTTATTGAGATCATTCCTCTGATGAATGAAGCCCGCACAAGTGTTTATGGCCGCGTTGACCGCGCTGCCGCATGGATGTTGCTGGCAAAATTGTATATGAACGCGGAGGTCTATACGAATCAGGCCAAATACACCGAAGCACTCACCTATCTGAACCAGATAATCAATGCCGGCTACTCTCTTGAAGATGAATACGCGCATTTGTTCAATGCCGATAACTATTTGAGCGATAACGAGATCATCATGACTGTTCCTTACCATGGAATCGAAACCCAGACATTTGGAGGCACCACCTTTTTGATCAAAGCCTCCATAGGCGGCGACATGGAAGTGGCCGACTCAGGAGTGGATGACGGTTGGGGCGGTTTGCGCACTACGCCGGAGTTTGTGTCTTTATTTGATGAAAACGACGGCCGCGCAATGTTTTTCACTGACGGACAAACTCTTGAGATCAGCAATCTGGGAGATTTTCAGAATGGCTATGCCATTCGTAAGTTCACCAACCTGACCAGGGACGGGCAACCGGGTTCAAACCTTCAGTTTGCTGACACCGACTGGCCTATTTTCCGGCTGGCCGATGCATATCTGATGTATGCAGAAGCTGTGTTGAGAGGCGGATCAGGTGGCAGCTCAGCCACAGCTTTGGACCTTGTTAATGCCATCAGGGAAAGAGCTTTTGGCGACAATTCAGGGAATATCACCGCCGGTCAGCTTACGCTCGACTTCATCCTGGATGAACGCGGCAGAGAGCTTTACTGGGAAGGTCACCGACGCACAGACCTGCTGCGTTACGGACGCTTCGCCGGTGACGCGTACCTTTGGTCATGGAAAGGTGAATCACGCGACGGGTTACCCACAAATACAAGGTATAACCTGTTCCCCATTCCGGATGCCGATATCACGGCCAACCCGAATCTGGTACAAAACCCCGGTTATTAATCACAGAAATAAAAAAAATCAAATATGATGAAAAGAACAGCAATCATTTTTGCCATAATTTTCGGGATCGGGATACTGAACTCCTGCGAGGAAGACAAAGACCATGTACTGGACATGTCTGAAGCAGTAGCTCCCCAGTTTACCAACCCCGAACATGGCAGCGCATATATTCTTGAAGAAGAAAATGAGGC
>SL_3KL_010_SEDDRAFT_10003817_pt1 | contig 13668 bp, 16 predicted proteins | sample SodLakKL_010_SED_2_FD_10381 | JGI IMG/M metagenome (IMG submission 10381)
CGATTTGGTCTCTCATGGATGTATCTGCTTTGATATTTTCCATACGGTAGAAATCCATAATTCCGAGGTTACCGCTTCTGAATGATTCGGCGATCGCTTTCGGAATTTCAGCTTCTTCCTGAATTACTTTGGCTCTTGCTTCCTGCGCCTTGGCCTTCATCTCCTGCTCTGCAGCAACTGCCATGGCACGTCTTTCCTCAGCCTTGGCCTGTGCAATATTCTTATCGGCATTAGCCTGATCGATCTGCAGCATCGCACCGATGTTTTTACCAACATCGATATCTGCAATATCTATAGAAAGGATCTCGTAAGCTGTTCCAGAGTCAAGTCCTTTGGAAAGAACAACTTTTGAAATACTGTCCGGGTTTTCCAATACCTGTTTATGGTGTTGGGCTGACCCGATGGAAGTCACAATCCCTTCACCTACCCTTGCAAGGATGGTCTCTTCGCCGGCACCACCAACAAGTTGTTTAATATTGGCGCGCAGGGTAACCCTGGCTTTGGCAATAAGCTGGATACCGTCCTTGGCTACAGCAGCAACAGGAGGTGTGTTGATCACCTTCGGTTTTACTGACATCTGCACGGCTTCAAGCACATCTCGTCCGGCAAGGTCAATGGCTGTTGCCGTTTTAAAATCAAGTGGAATATTTGCCTTATCGGCGCTGATCAACGCATTAACAACAGCCTTTACACGACCTCCGGCCAGGTAGTGCGCCTCCAGATCATTTCGGTTGAGGGTCAGTCCGGCTTTTGTTGCAGAGATCAGGTTATTGACGATCACAGCAGGCGGAATCTTCCTCCAGCGCATCAGTACAAGTTGCAGCAGACTGATTCGTACTCCCGACACCAGTGCAGAAAACCACAATCCTACGGGAATAAAGTAAAAAATGATCCATAAACCCACGATACTCACAAGGGCAATGGCAATAATAACTCCAATGTTTTCCATAATTTATTCTTCTTTTGATTTAACAATAATTCGATTTCCATCAACTTTAACAATGACAACAGGAGTGTTCTCCGGTATCAGATTATCCTTTGACGTAACTTCATAATATTCATCCCCGATCATGGCTTTCCCCATAGGGTTAAGACGGGTAATACTGATCCCTTCATCGCCTTTGTTCACTTTATCCGGTTCAACGACATTGACACGGCCATCCAGTGATGAACTGTGCATAGCCTTTTTCCAGGTATTCGACCTAAGTGCGATGCCGATCCCAAGCATGCTGACGACAAGCGCGCCGGCGAGGGTAAAGACACCAACTTCAACTCCATAATGATTAAAAGAGACCACGATGCCACCAATGACAAGCGCAAGTCCAAAAAGTCCGACAACAGTGGAACCCGGAACAACCAGGATCTCAAGCAGCAGAAAAACAACTCCTGCAACAATCAGGCTTAAAACGATCAACCAGGTCATATTGTGTTGGAGTTATTTTTGTTTATAATACTTCATTGCTTCGGGTAAATATTCCTTTGCCGCATCAATTCTGGATTGATGTGCAGGATGCGTGCTTAGAAACTCCGGCGGTTGTGGCCCTTTACTATGATCTAACATTCGTTCCCAGAATGGAATCGCATGTGAGGGGTCATATCCGGCCATTGCCATAAAAACCATTCCCAGTGCATCAGCTTCAGATTCGTGCTGTCTGCTGTAAGCCAGACTTCCGAGGGTTCCTCCTACGCCATAGGCAATCATAAAGAGGTCACGTGTCATTTCAGGTTCTTCACGCAACGCTATATCCAACGTAACTGCTCCCATTGTGAGCAAAAGCTGTTGACTCATTCTTTCGTTTCCGTGCCTGGCAACAATATGTGCAATTTCGTGCGCCATCACGACAGCCAAACCATTCTCGTCTTTAGTCAAATTCAGCATACCAGTGTAGATGGCTACTTTGCCACCGGGCATCGCCCAGGCATTGACCTGATCATTTTCAACCAGATTAAAAGCCCAGTCAAATTCCTGAACCCGCGAAGCCTGGTTGGTTTCTTTCAGGTAATTTATCACAGCAGCAGAAATTCTTTCTCCACTCCCTTGTACCATTTGAGCACGTGAATCCGAAGCAGGCACAACTGTATTTGTATCCATAAACCCCTGGTAGTTTGCAGCGGCCATATCACCCAGGAGTCCTTCCGGCATCATTCGCAACTGGCGGCGCCCTGTAAAGGGTACGAAAGAACAAGCATACAATAAATTGGCAGCCACCAGAATTATTAGCAAAAATCTTGTCTTCACAATTCAAACATTATGAACATAAATAAACTACCCTAACAAAATTAACCAAAAAATTGGAGAAAAGACCATTCTCTGTTCAAAGAAATGACGGAAATACCTTATTTTTTCTTAAATATCATTCGGTTTTCTTCACCACGAAGCAATCTTCTGATATTGTTGATATGTGTAATGGGGACAAACAGGGCCACCGCAACTGCAAAAACCAGCTTGGGCATGAGTATGCTATCCTGAACCAGCAACGCAACAATGGGCAATGCAATTCCAGCTGTCAGTGAAGCCAATGAGACATAACGTGAGATCAGAAAAACAAGCAGAAACAAACCCAGACAAATCAAAAATGCCTCCGGAAAAATAACGATGACAATACCAACCAACGTAGCAACTCCTTTTCCTCCTTTAAAGGCAGCAAAAACAGGCTTCACATGGCCAACAATGGCAGCTGCACCCAAAAGCAACTGAAAAACAACAAATTGCTCCTCAACCGTAAAAGCATCTTTAACCAGGAGAGCCAGAAATATAGCTGCAACACCTTTCATTGCATCAATGATCAGCACGGTGAACCCAATTTTTGGGCCAAGCACACGCATGGCATTGGTAGCACCGGCATTGCCGCTGCCATGTTCCCGGACATCAATTCCACGAAACCACTTCCCTGCCAACACTGCCGTGGGAATAGAACCAATCAGGTAAGCAATCAACAAAATCAAAAAAACTATCAAATACATACTGCTATATTCAAACATCCGCCTGTGGTTTTATGAGTTTTAATGAAACCCAGTCTCTCAGGGTCTTTTCACCGCCATTTCGCAACCCAAGATTCGTTGCTTCGGCAAAAATAATATCTCTGTCAAAGGAGAGGAAGCCGCTTAAAAACATCATACCACCAGGGTTCAGAACCTTGGTGTAAACCAGCATATCTTCCAGAAGCACATTTCTCGTGATATTGGCTATCACGACATCATATGTTTCATCGCCCAGCAGCTTTGCATCGCCATGCAGCACTTTGATGTCGCTGACACCATTTCTTTCTGCATTTTCGATGGTATTTTCGTATGCAAAAAGGTAGTTATCAATGGCAGTTACAGGCCGGGCACCCTTCTTTGCAGCCAGAATAGCCAGAACACCTGTTCCGCAACCCATATCCAGAACAGATTTACCCTGNAGACCGGTTTCAATAAGCCATTCCACAACCAGCGATGTGGTTTCATGATGTCCGGTACCGAAAGACATTTTGGGTTCGATCACAATGTCATAACCGACATCCGGATTTTGCGGATGAAAGGGTGCACGAATGTGGCAACTGTCACCAATGGTAACAGCCTCAAAATTTCCTTCCCAGACAGCATTCCAGTTCTTGCTGCCAATCTTCGTAACTTCAAACGAAAGTTTTTCAGGCCCGAAGTCCCGCTTCCTTTCAAATATCTCTTTTACAGGCTTAGCCCGATAATCACAAGCTGAAATATATGCTCTAAAACCGTTTTCTTCTTCTGAAAAGCTCTCAAAACCAACATCCGCAAGCTCCGCAATCAGAATTTCCGTCCACGGTTCAACAGGTTCAACGGCACACTTTATCTCAATATAGTTCATAGTGAATGATTTACTCTGAATAATTATTGACAGAAGCGAAATGGGAAATCAAAATCATGTGTTTAACATGCACTCAGACAGTTCACCTTTAAAACGATTGAATGATCCGGAAGAAATCATCTGCTTTAAGAGAAGCACCACCGATCAGGCCGCCGTCCACATCCTCTTTTGCAAACAGTTCAGCAGCATTTTTTGCATTGCAACTTCCGCCGTAAAGAATGGTCATTCTGTCAGCCATTTTATTTGAATACTGATCTGCGATCAGCTGTCTGATATAGGCGTGCATTTCCTGCGCCTGATCAGGGCTGGCGGTTTGTCCTGTTCCGATTGCCCAAACCGGCTCATAAGCAATGATGATGTTACCGGCTTCTTCCTCCTTCATCCAGAACACTCCCTTCTTTAGCTGTTCGGCAACAACCTGAAAATGCTTGCCGGTTTCCCGTTCCGGCAGCATTTCGCCACAGCAATAAACAGGAATCAATCCGTTCTTCAAAGCGAGTGCGGTCTTTTTTGCAAGAAGTTCATCATCTTCATTAAAGTGCATCCGTCTTTCAGAGTGGCCTATCAGCGTGTGAGTTCCGCCCATAGAGCGCACCATAAGCGGTGATACTTCTCCTGTATAGGCACCTTTTTCCTCCTGATAGATATTTTGTACACCAATTGACAGCCCTTCATAATTACGAAACACTTCAATCAGACCACTCAGATACACATAGGGAGGGAAGAGCAAAATCCGGGGCAGTGCACCATTTTGCCTGGGACCCCCGGTATCAAGTTGATGATCAATTTTTTGTTTGAGCTCGTTGGCAAGTGCCATGGCTTCTTCAGCAGAAAGGTTCATTTTCCAATTTCCGGCTACTATTTTTTTTCTCATGATATTTTTTTTTGAATCTGTAAAGTTACAATTTTTCATTTTATTGAAGCCGGACGCGTGGATCCAACCAGGCATAAACGACATCAACCATTATATTAACAAGGACAAGCACAACAGAAATCAGCAATACGGCGCCCATCAGAACGGGAAAATCGTAATGCTCCAGTGCATCTACAATTACAACACCAATCCCTTTCCAGTCGAACACATATTCCACAAAAACAGCACCGGCCATCAGCGAGGCAAACCAACCGGATATAGCCGTAATCACCGGGTTCATTGCATTTTTCATTGCNTGCCGGGTAATAATACGGTATTCTGAAAGGCCTTTGGCACGCGCCGTCCGAATATAATCAAGTGCCATAACCTTGCTCAGGGAGCTTCTTGTAAGCTCTGTCACAATTGCTAATGGCCTGATCCCAAGGGTAATTGCGGGAAGAATGATATTTTTTACCGAAAGATATTCACCCCTTCCGAAGTCATCCACTTCCCAAAGTGAGCCGGTCATATTAAGTCCTGTGATGTCACCCAGCAGATAGGCAAAAACCCATGCCATGATGATAGCAGCAAAGAATGATGGCAGAGACATTCCAATGACTGAGAAGATGAGCGCGCCCCTTCCCGGCAGAACGCTGCGCTGCAAAGCGATAAATGTACCCATTATCACACCGATGATCATCGCAAATAAAATCGAAACGGAAGCAAGCAACAAAGTATTCGGGAACGCCGTGATCAGGATCTCTCCCACCAGACGGTTGCTTTGGTAGGATCGCCTCAGATAGGGTTTCTTTATGACAAATGCAAGGCTTTCAGTCTGTATCAGTGACTTGTACGAATAAGAACCGGCATCAAGATAGATCAGACTATTTAAATGATCTGTTCGATGCAGGCTAAGCGGTGAGATATCATTCAGGTAATGCAGGTATTGCTTATGCAATGGTCTGTCGAGGCCCAGTTCCTTTTGGATTGATTCGACTGAGGCAAGATCAGCTCGCTGCCCGAGCATCATCCGCGCCGGATCACCCGGAAGCACATTGAAAAGCAAAAAAACTACCGTTACAACACCAAAAAGCACCAGCAGGCCGTAAGCAAGACGTCTGGTCAGGAATTTAAGCACAGTTGGAATCCTTTAATTTATTAATCAAGACTCAAGCTCCAGTTTAATCAGGGCAAAAACAGCGTAGTTGACGATATCGAAATAGCTGGCATCAATACCCTCAGAAAAAGATGCAACTCCTTTATTATTTTCAATTTGCTTGACCCGCAAGAGCTTCATCAGGATGATATCTGCCAGAGACGACACCCTCATTTCGCGCCAGGCTTCACCATAATCGTGATTCTTATCATGCATCAGCCTTCCGGCCTTCTCAAAATAATCCTCATAAAGCACTTGCGCTTGTTCTGGCTGCATATCGGCCTGGTCGCTTGTTCCGAGCTCCAGTTGTATCAGAGCCATGATGGAATAATTCACAATGCCGATAAATTCGGGAGCGATTCCTTCAACGATTTTTTGCGTACCTTTGCTCTGCAATGAGCGGATCCGTTGTGCTTTGATGTATATCTGGTCTGTAAGTGATGGTGGCCTCAATATCCGCCAGGCACTGCCATAGTCCTGCATCTTTTTTAAGAATACATCCTTACAGATCTCCCGGATGGCTGAATATTGCTGATCGGTTTTTGTCATTTCGCTCATTGCTGAAGTTTGATAGTTACAAAAGTAAAGGACCGAATGGCTAAAGATACATTTTTTTGTCCAAAGGAGACCCTAAACTTCAGGGGCAAAATTAAGCATTTATCGGTACCTCTGGTAATGGGGATTATGAATTTAACGCCCGATTCTTTTTACGACGGAGGCAGGTACCGCAATCCCATGGACGCCATCAGGCTTGCTGAACAAATGCTGCGAGAGGGAGCAGACATTCTGGATATGGGTGCAGCATCAACACGTCCGGGTACAACCCTTGTTGACACCAGTGAGGAACAAGAACGACTTTTGCCGGCCTTAAAGGCGGTTCGCCAACAGTTTCCGAAAGCCATCATTTCCATTGACACATACAATGCGGAAACAGCAAGAATGGCGCTGGATCATGGGGCGCATATGATCAACGATGTTTCTGCCGGCCGCTTTGACAAAGAGATGTTTTCTACTATCGCGGAATATCGTGTACCATACGTGATTATGCATATGCAGGGTACTCCTGAAAACATGCAGCAAAATCCCGGCTACAGGCATCTGATCAAAGACATTGCGGCATTTCTCTCTGAAAGGCTGATGTTGCTCCGTCATATGGGGGTCAATGATATTATCATCGATCCGGGTTTTGGTTTTGGAAAAACTGTTGCAGACAATTACCGGTTAATGTCCGGGCTCGGATACTTATCCATATTCGGGATACCCATTATGGTTGGTGTTTCGCGCAAATCGATGATCAATAAAGTTCTGGAAACAACTCCTTCAGATGCATTAAACGGAAGTACCGTGCTGCACACGGTTGCTCTTGAGAAAGGAGCTCATATCCTCAGAGTGCACGATGTAAAAGAAGCTGTTGAGGCAATAAAAATTGTCACACAATTAAAAAGCAATACTGAAAAATAGTAATTTTAAGCATCCAAGAAGGCTTGATTATGATGCCATTATTTATTACCGGATTTATTCAGATCAGACTGCTCGATATTCTGGACGTGCTTTTGGTCGCCATTTTATTTTATCAGCTTTATATCCTGATCCGTGGCACAGGAGCCATGAATATCTTCCTTGGAATATTATCCATTTTTGTGATATGGTGGCTGGTGCGAATTTTCGAGATGGAGTTGCTTACCGCCATCCTCGGACAATTCATCTCGGTAGGGGTATTGGCCCTGATAATTGTATTTCAGCCTGAGATCCGGAAATTTTTGCTTGTCATCGGGAAAAGAAGCATCATCAACAAGGGTTCACGAGATCTGTTCAAGGGACTTTGGGCTTCCGAGCAGGACAACAACCTGAACATACCACCCATTGTGAATGCGATGGAAGCTTTTTCAGAGCAAAAAACAGGTGCCCTTATTGTTATCACAAGAGAGAACGAGCTGGAGTCATTTCTGGAAACCGGACAAAGAATGGATGCGCAAATATCTGAACAGCTGCTTGGTTCCATCTTCTTTAATAATAGTCCGCTGCACGACGGCGCCGTCATTATTACAAACAATCGCATAAAAGCGGCACGTTGTGTATTGCCGGTTTCTGAGATCAAGCGCTTTCCGGCTTCTCTCGGGTTAAGGCACAGGGCGGCATTGGGAGTTACCGAACAATCAGATGCCATTTCGTTGGTTGTAAGTGAGCAAACAGGAAAGATATCCTGGTGCATGGCCGGGGAAATTCGCCGTAACCTGAAACCATTACAGCTTAAAGAGCTCCTGGCAAAAGAGCTTATGTCAGACAAAGATGCAGACAAAGAGCCAAAACAGAAATGGCCAATTTTTGCAATATTCAGAAAAAGAAAAAAATCAAATGATACTACTGGCTGATAGTGGAAGTACAAAGACAGACTGGACCCTGTTAAATAACGGGACTATCACTGAATCCTTTCGAACACAAGGTTTGAACCCGTATTTTGTACAAACGGATGATGTTGTGGCAATTTTGAAGGAGCAATTGCTTCATAACGAAGCAGTTCGACAGGTGGAACAAATCTTCTTTTATGGCGCGGGATGTTCTTCTGAAGGAAAAAACAAAGTGATTCGTGATGCCCTTGACAAACTTTTCCCTGATTCAGAAAACCTTATAGCTCATGATCTGCTTGCAGCTGCGCGCGCACTGTTTGGCAAACAGGCCGGAATTGCCTGTATCCTGGGTACCGGCTCCAACTCCTGCGTATATGATGGAGAAAAAATCACACGGTCCCTGTTTTCCCTGGGTTATATGTTCGGCGACGAGGGGAGTGGCGCACATCTGGGTAAGAACTTCATCGGAGCCTATTTGAAAAAAGCTGCTCCGGCTGAAATCATTGAAGCCTTTTTAAAAAAATATGATCTTTCTGATGAAGACATTCTTACAAATATTTACAGAAAATCGAATCCAAACAGGTTTCTTGCCTCCTTTACCCATTTCTTAAAACAACATGAAGACCACCCATTCATCTCAGGTTTGATATTTAGCTGTTTTGAAGACTTCTTTAGAGAACAAATTCTCAAATATCCTGAAAAACAAGATTATCCTTTGGGTTGCATTGGATCCGTTGCATATCATTTCCGGGATATTTTCAAGGCTGCTGCCGGAAGTCAAGGACTCCGGGTGGAGTTTTTCCTCGTATCACCGATGGAGGGCCTGATCAGGTTTCATAACCGGTAATAGCCTCCAGAATGGCCTTTTCTTCGTGAGGTTCAAAAAATAAATAATCACCTGTTTTATTAAACCAGGTCATCTGTCTTTTTGCATACCTCCGTGTATTTGTTTTTATCTTTTCTGTTGCATCATGAAGCGTGTATTGCCCTGCCATCCAACAGAATAACTCTTTATATCCCACTGTATTCAGCGCATTCAGGTTGCGAAAAGGAAAAAGACGCAGCATCTCTTCGATCAATCCCTCATCAATCATCGTATGCACTCGTGTATTGATCCGCTGAAACAGCTCCTGGCGCGACCGGTTTAAAAGGATTTTCTTTATCCGGAAGGGCCTGTTCTTCTGTTTGAAGGAACGCAGTTCAGAAAAAGGTGTACCGGCTGCAAGATACACTTCAAGTGCGCGTATCATTCGTTTATGGTTGGCCGGATCAACCTCATCATGGTATTTGGGATCAACCTTTCTGAGCCAGTTTCGCAAACCTGTCAAACCATTTTTTTCATATACGTCCTGAACCTTTTGCCTGGCAGCAGGATCGGGATCCGGCATATCGTCTATTCCGTGGCAAAGCGTATCAATATATAACCCCGATCCGCCAACAAGCAAAGCATAATCAGAATGTTCGAACAATGTTTGGAGGATGCCCAGGGCTTCTTTCTCAAACATCGACACATTGTAATAGTTGTGAATGGAGAGATGTCCAATCAGGTAATGTGGTACTTCAGCAAGCATTTGTGCAGGGGGAGCTGCTGTTACGATGGGGATTTCTTTGTAAAACTGCCGCGCATCAGCAGAAATAATAGCGGCATTCAGTTGTTTTGCAAGTTTGATGCTCAACTCTGTCTTGCCGACGGCTGTGGGTCCTGCTAGTACAACAAGGCATTTATTCTTCATTTATCAGGTCTTCAGGGGAATCGCCCGAATCGTCATTATAGAAGTCTTGATCATTAACCTGATCCATACCGGAAATATCCTCAGGAGCAACTTCATCATCATCAAAGGAAAAATCCATATGTGTTTCCACGCCGGGAATCTGCATGGGTGTTGCCGTCAGTTCACGTGGCACCGGTCCTACGCTCTTATAAATCCGCGGATAGGTTTTGGAGCTGTCGGCAGGTAAAATTTTAAGAAGCTCGAGGTAAAAAGTCCACCGGTTCAGATAATCGTAAAGAAATATCATGCGCTGGTGCGGGTCATCGATAAAGTCCTTCAGCTCACTCTGATGCATAACAGACTGTTTGCCTGTGTTTTCAGCATCATTGTTTGCTTCAGCATTCTCCTGGTCTTTAATTTGGCCGGTGTCGATCAGTTTGATTTCCTTTAGCTTACGATACCGGTGATCGCAAATAAAAAAGGAGGCCAGCATTCCGGGATCAAGGCCAAGATTACCAAGTATTGCCTGATGAAAGTCTTCAAAAGTATGATCTGCGCGCAACTCAATTTCCCTGAGGAAATCATCATGATCTTCAAAGCAAACTTTAAATCTGTAAATCAGCATATAGTAATGGATATTCTGCTTTTAACTTCCTTTATTCAAAACAAAAGTAATAATTTTTATATCCACAAACATTTAACCCTTGAAGGTGAGACCGAGTTTTTTGCCTTCTTCCTTCATCAGGACTAATGCTTCCTCTCTGTCATTTTTAATCTCCCCATCAAGAATGGCTTCGCGGATGGCTGTTTTGATCAAACCTACTTCTTTTGATGGCGGTATGCCGAAGGCGTTCATAATGTCCTCGCCAGACAAAGGAGGTTGCCAATTTCTGAGACGGTCTTTTTCTTCTGTTTGTCTGAGTTTGGTGCGAACCATTTCAAAATTCGCCAGGAAACGCTTTACCTTGTCTGGATTTCCGGATGTAATATCTGCCTCACAAAGCATCATCAGGTCATCAATATCCTCACCTGCCTCAAACAGGAGGCGTCGCAATGCGGAGTCGGTGACAATCTCTTCGGTCAGCGCAATGGGTCGCAGGTGAAGCAGCACCAGCTTTTGCACATAGCGCATCTTTTCATTCATTGGCAACTTCAGACGCTTAAAGATACGCTTCACCATCTTTTGACCAACAAACTCATGACCATGGAATGTCCATCCGGCCTCTTTGTCGAAACGTTTGGTCTGTGGCTTTGCAATATCATGCAACAGTGCGGCCCACCTCAGCCAGAGGTCATTGGTGCGCTGAGCCAGCTTATCAAGAACCTGCAAGGTGTGATAAAAATTGTCCTTATGCGCCTTACTATCCATCACTTCAACTCCGTATAAAGCTTCGAGCTCCGGAAAAAAATGCTTCAGCAAACCTGCTGAACGCAATATCCTGATCCCTTTTCCCGGAGTATCGGACAGCATAATTTTATTGAATTCATCCATCACACGTTCGATAGAAACAATTGACAAACGGTGCGCGTTGTTTCGGATGGCCTCAAATGATTTCTTTTCGATCTCAAAATCAAGCTGAACGGCAAATCTGACAGCCCGCATCATACGGAGGGGATCGTCGGAATAGGTGACATCCGGATCAAGCGGTGTTTTGATGATTCGAGCTTCCAGGTCTTCCATTCCACCATACAGATCTATCAATGTGCCATAATCTTTTTTGTTCAGGCTAATGGCCATTGCATTGATGGTAAAGTCGCGTCTTTTGATATCGTCAGCCAGGGTGCCGTCTTCAACAATTGGTTTTCGGGAATCTTCACGATAAGATTCTTTGCGCGCACCCACAAACTCAATTTCATAATTCTGATAATTTAGCATGGCAGTGCCGAAGTTTTTATATACCTTAAGAAACCGGCGCCTTTCAAACCTTTCTGCGACCAATGCAGCGAGTTCAATCCCGCTGCCAACCACAACGATATCAATATCAGAAGAAGGTCTGTCAAGAAAAATGTCTCTTACCCAGCCTCCAATGACATAAACGGGTTTTTGAAGTTTCAGGGCAACCTCTGAAACTGTCTGCAAAACGATATTATCTGGAATTTCTTTCAAAAGAATAATTTTCAAGATTAGTTTCTTAAAACCCTGATCTCTCCGTTGCTGTCAATTTTCACAATGGTCGAGGGTTTTGGACGAGTTATGATGTTTTGTTCAATGGGAACAATATAATCAACAGCAGATTTGATCTGATCAGGAACAGCCCTGAAAGAGAACGGCATTGAACCGCCACTAATGTTTGCAGAGGTTGAAATGATGGGTTTGTTAAATGCTGTCAGAAGTTCAAAACAAAATTGATGGTCTGGAATTCTGATTGCGACGGACCCATCTCCCGCAACGACATTCTTTGCCAGATTGCGACCTCCGGGATAAATAATGGTTAATGGTTCTGAAATGCTTGATTGCAGTTCAGTGGCTATATCCGGTATTACGGAAACGTACTTACTTAGCATTTCCAGATCTTTCACAAGAATAATAAAGGATTTGTCAACCAGGCGTTCTTTGACGCGATAGACCTGTTCAACAGCCTTCGAATTCGTGGCATCACAACCTATACCCCAAATTGTATCAGTAGGGTACAGAATTGTGCCACCCCGCAACAGTACGGAAACAATTTCCTCCAACTGATAATCCTTACTCATAAATCATCAATTAATAATCAGACGGATAAACAAACCAAAAAATGTACCAAATAAAAAAAACACCAAAATAATGAAGATGTTTGGTACAAAAATAAGCTTAAACATCTGCCATTAAAAATTTTTTATAAAAAAATATAGGGCAGCGAAGATATTCCAATAGAAATCAACAGATTGTGAGAAATATTGTTTAACCCTGGACTAAACCTGTACACCGTGGGTTCTCAGGGCATCATTCAAGCTGGTTTTTCTATCGGTACTTTGTTTTCTTTCCCCGATAATGAGCGCACACGGTACATTAAAGGTACCTGCGGGAAATTTTTTTGGTAATGATCCGGGTATCACAACGGAACGTTCGGGGACAAACCCCTGAAACTCCTGCACTTCCTTTTTGCTTACATCAAGGATGCGTGTAGTTGCCGTAAGCACTACGCTGGCACCAAGAACAGCTTCTTTTCCAATGCGTACCCCTTCAACTACAATGCACCTTGAACCGATAAAGACATGATCTTCAATAATGACAGGAGCTGCCTGTACCGGTTCAAGAACACCACCAATACCAACACCGCCACTGAGATGCACCCCTTTACCAACCTGAGCACAGCTTCCTACAGTGGCCCAGGTATCTATCATACTTCCGCTATCGACATAAGCGCCAATATTCACGTATGACGGCATCATGATTACACCGGATGCCAGAAAAGAACCATAACGTGCAATCGCATGCGGCACGACGCGAACTCCCAGTTCTTTGTACCCCTTTTTCAGAGGAATCTTGTCATGAAACTCCAGCGGCCCGGCTTCAATGGTCTCCATATTTCGTATCGGAAAATAAAGAATAACGGCTTTTTTAACCCAGTCATTCACTTTCCAGCTTTCATCGGTTTGTTCAGCAACCCTGAGCCTTCCTTTGTCAAGATGCCCGATCACCTCAAGAATTGCTGATTGATACGATTCCTGCTTCAGGAGCTCACGATGCTCCCAGACCTCCTCAATTTTTATCCTTAAATCATTCATTTGGTAGTTTGTTGGTTTATTGGCTCAGTGGTTTAGTGGTTTAGTGGTTTATTGGTTTATTGTAC
>SL_3KL_010_SEDDRAFT_10003818_pt1 | contig 13667 bp, 13 predicted proteins | sample SodLakKL_010_SED_2_FD_10381 | JGI IMG/M metagenome (IMG submission 10381)
TCCTGGATGCTGAGTTTTTTAAGGATACCACAACAGGTTCTGGGGCCACTGTTTGGCGCAGATCCGACATACATAACAGTAATTCTGATTATTGTAGTATCTTATTTTGTAGCCTGTATGTTTGTTGATCCGATTGTGGCAATTTATGTCTTAAGTCCCATCTTTGCGCCTTATGTAATTCAGGCCGGTGTGGATCCTATTCTGTTAGGGGTTCTGGTTACCCTGCAGGCGGCAGTAGGTTCTGCTACCCCTCCTTTTGGGTGTGATATATTTACAGCCCAGCTGATTTTCAGACGGCCTTACTTGGAGGTTATCGGGCATACTCCTCCATTTATTCTTATCTTAATCCTGGTAACCATTATTTTAGTGGCTTTCCCACAGATAGCCCTGTTCTTACCGGACACCGCATTGTTATAGGGTGCAATGTTTTACAAGTTTTAAAGGAGGATATATATAATTGTGATCTACCAGGCCAGGCCGGGCCAGGTTAGTTATGGGGAAGCAATCGGTATATTATTGCTCGATAGCTGTGCTCCTTTTATCCCTGGCGATGTGGCAAATGCAACAACGTACAATTTCCCGGTACGCTTTCAGCGAGTTCCCGGGCTGACCGTGGAACGGATCTTTAATCATGATATGTCTTTATTGGACGATATAACCGGGGCGGCCATAGAATTACAGAATAATGGAGTGCGGGCGATAACCGGTGATTGCGGTTTCATGGCTATATACCAGGAAACCCTGGTGGAGCAGCTCAATGTACCTGTATTTATGTCAAGCCTCCTGCAGATTCCATTTATGAGCCGGCTAATTGCTCAAAAAGATAAAATTGGTATTATTACGGCTAATGCCGGTGCTCTTAACCGTGAAGTATTAAGTGCCTGCGGAGCAGATCTGCCCGGTAAGATTGAGATCAGCGGTTTGGAATCCTCTCAAAACTTTAGTGCTGCAATTATAGAGGAAAAAGGTGAATTGGATGAGGAAAAAGTTGAAACAGAAGTAGTTGCCGCTGCGCTAAATCTTGTTCGAGCTGCCCCGGATGTTAAAATACTGCTCCTGGAGTGCAGTGTACTACCTCCTTATGGTGCGGCTGTTCAAGGGGCCACTGGATTACCGGTATTTGATTTTGTGACTATGATTAATCACGTTTACAGTGCAATAGTAAAACAGCGGTTTTATGGATTTATGTAATAAATAATTGGATTGTTATGGCTGGATATGGCAATGAATCCAAAGGTTTTAAACAATATTAAAGCAAGAAGCTTAGTATTACTCAATTGTGAGAGGAGGAATGCAGATGGGATCGGTATTTGCTGCAGATGAATACCGGCAACGGATTCGTAACACTAAAGAGAGTATGAAGAATGAAGGGATCGACCTGTTAGTTGTATCACAACCGGCCAACATGAACTACCTGACCGGTTATGACGGGTGGAGTTTTTATGTTCATCAGTGCCTGCTGCTGCACCTGGATCAGGATGAACCACTATGGCTGGGACGGGGAATGGATGCTAACGGCGCCCGCCTGACTTCATTCCTGGCTGAAGATAATATCATAGAATATGCTGATGACTATGTACAGTCAACCGTAAAGCACCCGATGCATTTTGTTGCCGATGTTATTAAGGAAAAAGGGTGGGCAAAATGTGTGATCGGAGTGGAAATGGACCAGTTTTACTTTACTGCCCGTTCTTACGTTGAGCTAAAAAAATCGCTGCCTGCTGCAAAAATTGAAGATGCCAATGGCCTTGTTAACTGGGTGAGGGTTGTTAAATCGGAAGCGGAAGTAGAATTTATTAAAAGGGCCGGGAAAATAGCGGTTAAGGTTATGGATACGGCCAGGGAGGCAATCAAAGTCGGCGCACGTGAGTGTGATGCTGCTGCCGCAGTAGCTTATGCCCAGTATGCCGGGACCAAAGAATTTGCCGGAGATTACCCGGCGATAGTGCCGTTGATGATGGCCGGCGAAGCGACAAAAGCCCCTCACCTGACCTGGACTGAAAAGGTTTACAAAGATGAGGAAGCAATTTTACTTGAATTAAGCGGGACCTACCGGCGCTACCATGCCCCGATTGCGCGGACAATTTATCTGGGCAAGAACCCGCCTCAACTACTTCTAGATACGGCAGAAGTAGTTTTAGAAGGTCTTAATTCAGCACTGGAGATGGTCAAACCGGGTGTAACGGCAGAAGAAGTTGAAGCAGCCTGGCGCAGAGGAATTGCTCATTCAACAGTAGTTAAAGAATCAAGAATTGGTTATTCTATCGGGTTGAATTATCCTCCGGATTGGGGCGAACAGACAATAAGCGTGAGACCGGGAGACAAGACAGTACTGGAACCGAACATGATGATTCACTTGATTCCGGGCATCTGGTATGACGAGGTTGGTTTTGAAATTGATGCTACCCTGCAGGTTACACCGGATGGTTATCAATCAGTTTATGATTACCCGCTCGAGCTCTTTATTGAAGGATAGCGCAAAGGAAAAAGCATGGGCCAGGAAAGGCTCAACTTTAAAACAAGATTACAAATTGAAAGGAGAAATAAGATTGGCTAAGAAAAGTGTGTTGGATTTTATCAGGATGAAGAAGGATGGCGAGAAAGCAGCCTGGATAACCGCCTATGATTTTCCAACAGGCATGTTTGCAGAACAGGCCGGTATGGATATGGTTTTGGTTGGAGATTCAATGGGCATGGTTCTTCTTGGTTACAAGGATACAATGCCGGTAACCATGGAAGACTGCCTGGCTCATTGTAAGGCGGTGCGAAGGGGAGCGCCGAAAACCTGGATAATCGGTGATATGCCCTTCGGCTCGTACCAGACCAGTGATCAGGATGCTGTCAGGAATGCGGTCCGTTTCTTAAAAGAAGCCGACATGGATTGCATAAAATTGGAAGGTGGTGTTCGTGTAGCCAGCCGTATTAAGGCCATAAATGATGCCGGTATCCTGGTGATGGGCCACCTGGGGTTAACCCCGCAAAGTTCGGGGCAGCTGGGCGGTTTTAAGGCCACCGGTCGGGATGTAAAGACAGCAAGAGCGTTAATAGAAGATGCCCTGGCAGTTCAGGAAGCAGGAGCTTACTCTGTATTAATTGAGGCTGTTGCCCCGGAACTAACCGGATTTCTAACCAAAAAACTGGATATTCCCGTCTATTCAATTGGTGCGGGCATAGAATGCGATGGCCAGCTGCTTATTTGTGGTGATATGCTTGGGCAGTTTCAGGCCTTTACGCCAAAGTTTGTAAAGGTTTATGCCAATATTGCAGAAACTACTGTAGATGCTTTTAAACAGTTTGTATCGGAAGTAAAAAACGGTGAGTTTCCGACAGAAGACCACGTCTATCCACGCAAAGACAGCCTGGAAGACTTTCAAAAACTGTTTGACGAGTATAGTTAGGTATTGCTTCAGTACAGGATTTTTTGCCCTGTTAGTTTTGCTGTGTTTTGCTGAAGAAGGCACCCCGGCATTAATTTAATCTGGCAGGTATCAAAACAATATAAAGGGAGGATGATTAAAATGTCATTCGAAAAGATTGAAAAGTATATTGAAGAGAAAACCAACTTTCCGCTGCGGGACCGCTATGATTTGCCAACATCACCGCATACATTTCCCGATGGTTCACATTACCGGACCGAGATTGCCGGCATGGAAACCGTTGAAAACTTAGAAATCATGGTTCGTGAAGCAGAGAAGAGAAAGGTTCCGGTTCACCGGGCTATATCCCTGGTCCGGGGAGCAGCGATGATGGATTTTGCAGAACTGAAAGAATTTGCTCGCGTAGCGGCGCAGAATAAATTAGAGGTGATTATTAACCCGCTGCCAAGCAGGGGTTGGGACAACGGGCGGCAATATGTGACTGCTGAAGGTTATGTATCCGGTATGCGGCTCAGAGGAAGCGATAAAGTTTATGAATGGTTAAAAGAACTTGATCGCTGCCTGGAAGCCGGAATACGCGGTTTTCTTATCCCTGATGAGGGTCTGATGGACCTGGTTGCCAAGATGAGAAAAGACGGAGTATTTCCTGATGATGTGAAATTTAAGGTATCTGTATTTGCAGGACATGGTAGCCCTTATGGGGCGAAGCTGCTGGAAGATATGGGCGCTGATAGTTTTAATCCGCTTGGCGATCTCACCCTTCCCATGTTAGCTTCGATAAGAAGCACGGTTAAACTGCCTCTGGATATATATGTTAGTCTTGTTGAATCCATGGGTGGTTTCCAGCGCTATCATGAGTGTGGAGATATTGCCCGGATTTGCTCACCTGTATACTTTAAGATTGAACCCGGCCGCTCCGAAGCAGAAATGTATAATTCGTGGGTTGACAACACTTTGCTAAACCATTTGGCCGCGCACCGGGTAAAAATTGCCCAGATCTGCATGGAATGGGTAGAACGTTCCGGCTTTGATTTAGTTATGAAAAATGGTGGAGACGACCTTTCTATTCCCAAACCTTAATTTCTGTGTAATGAATAAAATATTACCAGCGGAAATGGTGTTAGAAGAGGTAAGAGAAAAAATAGAAAGGGTTTGATTTTATGAGTGCGAATCCACTGGATACGGCATTGTATACTCTGAAGCAAGCGGCTGAGTTAGCCGAGATTGATCCAAAAGTAACCGAGTTGTTAAGCGTTCCGAAACGGACCATGGAATTTACTTTTCCCATGCGTATGGATAATGGTGAAGTTCGGATTTTTACTGCTTACCGGGTTCACTGGTGTGATGCCCTGGGTAACTTTAAGGATGGAACCAGGTTTACGGGAAACCTGACCCTGGATGAGTTAAAGGCCCTGGCTTTGTGGATGACTATTAAACACGGAGTGGGTGGCATTCCTGCCGGTGGTGGTAAGGGAGGCATTGTAGTCGATCCCGGTGAACTGAGTAATTGGGAATTAGAAAGGCTTTCCCGCAGCTTTATGCGCCATCTGCCTATGAAGGGAGCCTGGGTAGATGTGCCCGGTGCTGATATAGGCACAAGCGAACAGACCCAGGCCTGGATGCTTGACGAGTATGAGTCAATTACAGGTTGTCACAGCCCTGCGGCAGTTAATGATAAACCGGCTGCAGTAAGCGGGACTTTAGGCAGCGCTGAAGCAACCGGACGGGGCGTATATTATGTTTTCGAACAGGTAGTTAAAGATTTCGGGTTTTCCAAAGATTGCAGTGTAGCTGTACAGGGTTTCGGAAAAGTTGGGTCGGTTTTAGCTGAGCTCCTGAACAAAGATGGCTATAAAGTGACAGCAACAAGTGACATTTATGGCGGTATTTATTCGCCAGATGGTATCGATTGCGCGTTACTGGCTGAACATGTAAGCAAGACCGGGTCGGTTGTTGATTTTCCCGGAACTAAGCCTGTTTCCAATGAAGAACTTTTGGAGCTGGAAGCTGATATATTGGTACCGGCTGCTGTGCAAAGTGTCATTGGTAAAGAAAATGCTCCGCAGATCAAAGCAAAAATGATCATTGAAGCGGCCAACGGGCCGGTTACGCCGGAGGCAGAAGAGTATCTGCAAGGGAAAAAAATCCCGGTTATACCCGACGTATTGGCAAATGTTGGTGGAGCCACAGTCTGTCATTTTGAGCGCATTCAGGGCCTTACTGATGAATACTGGGATCTGGATAGGGTTAATAAGCAATTAAAAGACTGGATTTTAAAAGCTTATGCCCAAATGATTACAACTGCTGAACAAAAAAACACCACTTATAGAATGGCTGCCTGGATGAACGCCCTTTTGAAAATTGAAGCTTCGGTTAAGAAGCGGGGCTGGGTCTAAACGGTTTTAGGGTTAATGGCATATTGCCGCTTTAAGTTTTTGTTAAAAAGGCGGCAATATGCCTGTGTTTAGTAAGGTGGTGATATTTTTTGAAGAATGGATCCCCAGCAGGCAACATCTTTTTCGATAGCGGCGAGATCTGGAAAGCTAAAAGCAGAATAGCCGGTTTTGTAGATAAAACCCCACTTATTTACAGTGCAGGGCTTTCAAATGCTTTCCGGGCTTCAGTGCATCTTAAACTGGAGTTCATCCAGCCAACTCGTTCTTTTAAACTAAGAGGCGCTGCAAATATGATCTTAAGTCTTAGTGAAGAGGAGCGGCAGCAGGGTGTAGCCACATTTTCTACGGGCAATCATGGTTTTGCCGTGGCTTATGTTGCCAAGGAACTGGGCATACCGGCAGCAATTTTTATTTCTGAAAGGGTTCCTGAAGTAAAGGTAAATAACCTGAGAGCCCTGGGAGCAAACCTGGTTATATATGGTGACAATCAGGATGATGCAGAAGAGTATTGTTATAAAAAGGCAAAGGCTGAAAGCTGGAGTGTAGTGGAACCTTTCGATGATCCAAAAGTGATTGCAGGGCAGGGAACTATAGGTCTTGAACTTTTGGAACAAATTCCCGATCTTGACACGGTTATAGTACCGTTATCCGGTGGCGGGTTGATTTCTGGTATTGCGCTTGCTTTGAAAAGTGTACTGCCTCAATCACGGGTAATTGGAGTTTCAATGAAAGGCAGCCCTACAATGTATTACTCCTTAAAAGAAGGCAAACCGGTTATCTTAGAAGAGAAAAACACCCTGGCCGATAGTTTGCTCGGGGGCATAGGTCTTGATAATAAGTATACTTTTCAGCTTGTAAGAAGATACGTTGATAAGGTAATACTGGTAAACGAAGAAGCAATCGCTGCGGGTATGGCTTCGTTATTTAAAAATGAGCGTTTAGCAGTAGAAGGTGCGGCTGCGACGACCATAGCAGCACTTGGAGAGAAGAATCTGATTGAACCAAACAGCCGCGTGGTATTGATTATTTCCGGCAGCAATATTGATAGCAAGTCATTTATCAATGCAATCAAGGCTTATCTTTAAACGGAATGAGGTATGAAAATGATCGAAAAAAAATGTATTAATCCGAAAAGCGCTCCGATACCGGCAGGTCCCTACTCGCCGGCCCTTAAGGTGGGCAATTATTTATTTGTCAGCGGCCAGACTCCCGAAAAACCGGGAACTGACGAATTGGTAGAAGGAGGGATTAAGGTTCAAACAAAACAGGTTTTGGAAAACATTAAAAATATCATTGTCGCAGCCGGCGGTACAATGGAAAATGTGGTCAAGGTTAATGCCCACCTGCTCGATATTAATGATTTTCAAGATTATAACGAGGTCTATCGAAACTATTTTACAGAGCCTTTCCCGGCCCGGACAACGGTACAAAGTGTAATCCCCGGGGGTGCCCTGGTTGAAGTGGATGTTATAGCTGTATTGCCGCAAAGCAGCTGATNTAATAGTTTTGAGGNTGATCAGGTAGAAAGATTTACTCGCTGGATATAAAAAGGGCATAAAAATTTAAAGAAATCTGGAAGCCGGCCAGGATACCCATGACCGGCTTTAGTTTATTATTCTGGACCCCTATCACGGTTGTTTTTGTTTTACTAATTTTCACGTAGTCGACTATTACCAGCGGAAAATTGCTGCCGCAGGAGTTTTATCGGGCATTTGCTCGGAATCGATAGCGTAAACGCTGCCGCTGGTAGTAAATGTTTTTGCTGCGGCCATGTCTATTAAATCTTCGCTATCATACTGAGGTTCTTCGTTTAAAGTGATTTTTTCGCTTTCCGGGTCGAAATAGCCCCACTGTTGAATTCCTGGCGTAACAAAAAGATCGCTTATCCTGCCGTGATAGGCGGCAGGAAGGATTTCGAGGATATCATTGGAAGTTTTTCCTGTGCCTTTTAACTCATGGTAGCGGTTTTTTGCCGATTGTTCTTTTTGCTGGAAGTAAGGTTTTGCGATTTTCCAGGCTTCATTGTGGAGATCCCGGGCGCTGATATTTTCGGGGTTTCCCTTGATGCTCTCCTCGAATAAAAGGGGATACTTGCTGCTTGTTTTATAGAGCGGAGTGAGGTAATCTACACAGGCCAGAATCAGGGGAGAGTTATGGTCATCAAGCAAGCCCTGGATTTCCCGGTCGATGAACCTGAAAAACTTGAGCAGCCTTTCCCGCATGATGCTGTCTATTTCCCCTCCGTGACCAAAATATACTGCGGTTCGCACTCCACCGGCATCTGGAGCCCCCGTATGAAATTGCAGGAATTGATCAGGAATTTCATCGACAAATTCAACTTCGAATTTTTCGACCAGGCTGCTTAAATCCATTTCTTCGATTGTGCTTTGGGTGCCCCGCAGCAGGCGGGCATCTTTCTGGCTCAAGGCCAGGATATAAAACTGTCCGTCAGAAGATAACAGTTTAAAAAGAGGCTTTAGATGAAAGGACTTTCTGACTACAGACATTTCTTCGAATTGCAAAGGTAAGCGGTAAAACCGTGTAAAGCCGTTTGAAATGAAGTAAGCCAGGCCTTCACTTTGGTTGGCCCAGTAATAGCTGTCTCCAATAAGCTTTTTTGCGGGTTCAAGAATGTTGTTTACTTCTGAGGTTTCAAGGCTCCAGCCAGTTAACTGCTCCTCAGCTTTAGCCAGAAGGTTTTTGAAGCGGGTGGAATTTTCTTTAGCTCTTTCTCTGCCTTTTTGAGTCGGCATGTAAATGGAAACACATGGTGCTGTTTCTTCCTGTCCTAAGAGAAGCTCCACTTCACTTTTATTTAATCGTTCCATTTAATCGTCCTCCTTATTAATGCTTTTTAAGAAAACGGGCAGTCAAGGTAATTGGCTTTTTTATAACACGCCTATCTTCAACATTGATCTGAGGCAAAGTAAGGTTTGAACTGCAGACACTGGCAAAGCAAAAAGTTATCTCGTTTCATCACTTTTTACTTCTTTACCTTTATTATAACTTATTGACAGTGGGCTTCAACCATATTTGCTGTTTTATCAGGTATGATTTTAAAGCAGCAGGGTTATTCCGAGATCATTACACCACAAGACCCCGGCAAGGCTTTCCAACATTAAGCACCTGCCTGGTTGATTAAGTAACAGAATATTGGTATAGTTTATAAAAAAGGATGGAGGCTTAAAAAATGCAGCGCATCTTACTGGCGGTTGATGGCTCGGAATATACAGATAAAGTTGTGGAAAAGGGTCTGGTTTTAGCAGAAGGAGTTAATGCGGAGGTAACAGTTGTAACTGTTGTTGGAGAATATGTTTTTAGTCCCCGGGTTAGTTTACAGTTTTCCGATGATAACTGGGATCGGATCAACAAGCATCTGAAGGAAGAGGCTGAAGAAATTGTCGAAAAAGCAGCCAAACCTTTCAAGGATAAAGGGTTGACTGTGAAGACTAAAGCAGTAATTAGTCACCAGGCTCCTGCTGATGCTATTTGTGAACTGGCCAGAGAAGGTGATTTTGATTTAATTGTTATTGGAAGTCGCGGGCTGAGAGGGGTCAAGGAGTTGTTCCTGGGAAGTGTCAGTAACAAGGTGGCTCATATGGGCTGTACCAGTGTCCTGATAGTAAAATAAAATCTTAAGTAAATTTAAATTTTTTATAGAGGAGTGAAGGTAATGTACAAAATTCTGGTGGCAATTGATGGCTCGGATCATTCGGAAAAAGTTATCGANGAGACTATAAAAATTGCAAAAGCTTTAGAAGCAGAAGTAACTGTACTGAACGTTACAGGAGAATACGATTTTAAAAGTACAATTAGTATTCATATGTCCGATGATTACTGGGAGCAGGTTAAGAAAAATATGAAAGAAGAAGCAGAAAAAATTGTAGGTAAAGCCGCCGAAAGATTAAAAGAACAAGGGATAAAGGCAAAAACAGAGGTTTTGCTTGGTAAGCAGTCGCCTGCGGATGGAATTTGTAAAATGGCGGATCGGGGGGACTTCAACCTGTTAATTATGGGCAGCCGACGGGTGCGAGGCCTCAAGGAGGCTTTCCTCGGTAGTGTAAGCAATAAAGTATCTCACTGTACAGAGAAAAATGTATTAATTATCAAGTAGCAGTTATAGGGCATCTAGTCTTATTTAAGTTTTTAAGCCTGCGCTCCAGACTTTGGTAAAGAGCGCAGGCTTTCTGTTTTAAACAAGCAGTTGCATATCTATATCCATATTGTTTGGTGGATTTAAACTTCTTTCTCTGCGTCAGGATTGATTCCTTCACTGATTGAACTGTTTACTTTTTGCATAAACTCACTAAACTCGTTCTGGGCTCTGGCATAAGCCTGAATTGTCAGGTTAGTATCCATTTTGCTTTTTAAGTCATTAAACTGCTGAATTTGTTCTTCGCTGGGCTGTACTCCTGACTGTTGTGCAAATTGAATCTGCTGCTGCAGTTCCTGGATCTCCTTGATCATTTGACTGGCTTCAGAATCTTCCTGCATGTTTTCAGAAACTCTTTCCAGTTCCTGGTATTCCTCAGTTTTACGAATTTCTTGTCCTAGTTCTTTCGCTTTCTCAATTACACTCATTTAAAAAAACCTCCTGAAATTAAAGTCGATAATCACCCTTCTGTTTTTGACCCGGAGATTCCTTCAAAAAGTTTAAATTAGTTTAAGCTAATTAGGAGCATTTTTAATTATAACCCGACGTTCAATTATGATCGGGTTTAAATCACATTCAATTCTTTGCCTACCTTGATAAATGCAGAAACAGCCTTGTCGAGATGTTCTTTTTCGTGAGCGGCAGAGAGCTGAACCCTGATGCGTGCCTTGCCTTTCGGGACAACAGGATAGGCGAAACCAATCACGTATATGCCTTCTTCCAGCATCAGGTCGGCCATTTTTAATGCCAGCGGTTCGTCATATAACATTACAGGAACAATTGCTGTATCACCGGGAACAATTGTAAACCCGGCGTCAAGCATTTTTGTGCGGAAGTAAGAGGCATTTTTTGTAACCTTATCCTGCAGTTCAGTTGACTCCGTAAGCATTTCAAGAACTTTCAGGGTGCCGCCGACTATCGCGGGGGCCAGTGAATTTGAGAAAAGGTATGGTCGTGAACGTTGGCGCAGCATTTCAATCAGCTCCCTGCGCCCCGAGGTGCAGCCGCCCATAGCCCCGCCGAGAGCTTTGCCGAAGGTTGTGGTGATCAGGTCTATTTTCTCTTCCAGGCCAAAGTGTTCAAAAGTGCCGCGTCCTGTTTTGCCGATATAGCCGGTGGCGTGGCTGTCGTCGACCATTACCAGGGCATCATATTGCTCAGCCAGGTCACATATTTCAATTAATTTGGCGATGTCTCCGTCCATTGAAAAAACGCCGTCAGTCGCAATAATGCGGTATTTTGAGGATTGGGCTTGCCTGAGGCAATCCTCTAATTCTTCCATGTCAGAATGGCGGTAGCGGAAGCGCGCTGCTTTGCACAGCCTGACACCATCGATTATCGAGGCATGATTAAGCTCATCGGAAATAATAGCGCTTTCGGCACCGAGTAAAGGTTCAAATATTCCACCGTTAGCATCGAAACAGGCAGCATAGAGGATGGTGTCTTCCGTATTTAAAAATGTAGAGACTTTCTTTTCTAATTCCTTGTGAATCTGCTGGGTGCCGCAAATAAAGCGGACAGATGAAAGACCATAGCCCCATTGTTCCATAGTTTCCTGTGCTGCCTTGATTACTTCCGGATGGTTTGATAAGCCGAGGTAATTATTTGCGCAGAAGTTTAAAACTTCTTTGCCGGTGGATACTTCTATATCAGCCGACTGCGGACTGGTAATTATGCGTTCCTCTTTAAACAGGCCTTGATCCTTTAGCTCATTAAATTGGCCTTTAAGGTCATTGATAATATTTTTGGACATATATAAAACCTCTCTTAATTATGGAATTTTACAATTATAAATTATGAAACCGGCAGCAGGGTAATGCCAGGGGTGCAAAATGTCAGCACGGTAGGTTTAGTCCCCCTGCTTTAACCTGGCTTTCAGTTTACTGAGCATATCTTTAGTCATCATTTCCAGATCATACCGGGGGTTCCAGCCCCATTCAGCGCGGGCTGCTGAATCGTCGAGTGAATTAGGCCAGCTGTCGGCTATTGCCTGCCTGACCGGGTCGACATCGTAGTCGATACTAAAATCGGGTATATGCTTTTTAATTTCGGCAGAAAGCTCCTTTGGTGTTACAGATATGGCCGAAACATTGAATGCGTTACGGTGCTGCAGTTTACCCGGGTCTGCTTCCATCAATTTTACCGCGCCCTCGAGAACATCGGGCATGTAGATCATATCTATTGAGCTGTTTTCTTCCAGGAAACATGTATATTTGCCTTTCTTAATAGCATCGTAAAAAATGTGAACTGCATAATCAGTAGTGCCGCCACCTGGCAGGGCAGCGCTGGATATAACCCCGGGGTATCTCAGTCCACGAATATCGAGTTCATACTTGGTGTGATAATAGTCGCAGAGCAGTTCTCCTGATATTTTCGAAATGCCGTAGATGCTGGTGGGTCGGGTGACAGTATCCTGGGGAGTTTTATCCTTGGGTGAATCCGGTCCAAAGACAGCTATTGAACTGGGGAAGAAAATAGAGCAATTGTACTCTCTTGCTGTTTCCAGGATTTTGATCAGGCCGTTCATGTTAACATCCCATAGAGCCTGGGGATTTTCTTCACCGGTAGCAGAAAGCAGAGAGGCGAGATGATATACAGTATTTACGCCGTGTTTCTTGATAACAGATGATATGTTTTCTCTACTTGTAATATCAAGAATTTCAAACGGTCCAGTATCAACTACACTTTCGCAGCTTTCTTTAATTCTTCCAGAAGCGATGACGTTATCAGTACCATACTTATCACGGAGATAGGGCACCAGTTCAGTTCCAATTTGACCAAGAGCGCCGGTCACCAAGATTTTTTTCAATTTAGCTGTCCCCCCTATTTAGCTGGCGTGTTATGTATCGGGAAATCAGGTTCTTGAAAACATTCTCATATCCGACTACAGTTATAATAATTCGCTTTTTCTTAAGCAATATCCTTTAGCTCTTGAAGGAATGGTTTGATATAATAAAAGAAGTTTCTAAGAAGAAAGATCCTGCTCATACTTGTGCAGATTAAAAAGAGTATAGATAAAGACGGCTTATATTAAGCGCTATCTATAACCGAAGAAAGTGGGGAATCTTAATGGATTTTAAAAAAACTCTGGCCGTAAAGAAGGTAATAATTTTTGATGGAGGAACAGGGACTGAATTGGCCCGGCGCGGTGTGGAAGCAAGTGGTGTTACAAATTTGGCAAATCCTGAGGCAATTCTTAAGTTTCACAGTGATTATGCCGGGCTTGGGGTAGATGCTTTAACTACGAATACTTTTACCATGAACAGGATCAGTATAGAATCAAAAGGTCTTGAAGTTGATCTCAGGGAGGTAAACCTGGCGGGGGTCAACCTGGCCAGGGACGCTGCCGGTGAAAACCAATATGTGTTCGGAAACATAGGTCCGACCGGAAAGCTTCTCGAACCATATGGCACTTACAGCGAAGAGCAGTTTGCTGATAATTTTGAAGAGCAGGCTCGTATTCTGCTTGAGGGAGGGGTAGACGGGTTTATTATCGAGACAATGACAGACCTGCGCGAAGCGGTTTGTGCTTTAAAAGCTGCCAGGGCAATTTCAGATTTGCCGATAATTGTAACGCTTTCTTTTGCAAGTACAGAAAAGGGAGGACGTACTATTATGGGCAATACAGTATCGGAAGCTGCCGAAGTTCTGGAGAAGCACGGAGCTGATGTCCTTGGCGCTAACTGCGGAGATTTAGCGCCTTTAGAAATGGCCTGGATTGCAGCAATCTATAAAGAGCAT
>SL_3KL_010_SEDDRAFT_10003819_pt1 | contig 13666 bp, 6 predicted proteins | sample SodLakKL_010_SED_2_FD_10381 | JGI IMG/M metagenome (IMG submission 10381)
AACAATCTCGAAATATGCAGAATAGCTGTCGCTGGTGCACTTGTCATTGGCTTCGAAGATTACTTCTGCTTTTCCACCTGTGCAGATATCAGGAGCAACCAGAGAGCCCAGGTCGGTTTGTGAAAGGATACCGCAACCTTTTTCTGTTACTTCAAATGTTGCAATCCATGCTGCAAATGCTGTGTTAACGGCAGCCTGGTCTGCATAGGTGCAGGAAGTTGCATCAATGCTGGCTGGGCCGGTAACGGTAACAGCATTAGCCGGAACAATCTCGAAATATGCAGAATAGCTGTCGCTGGTGCACTTGTCATTGGCTTCGAAGATTACTTCTGCTTTTCCACCTGTGCAGATATCAGGAGCATCCAGATAGCTCAGGTCGGTAGATGAAAGGATACCACAAACTGCTTGGGTTACTTCAAATGTTGCAATCCAAGCTGCAAATGCTGTGTTAACGGCTGCCTGGTCTGTATAGGTACATGATGTGGCATCAATGCTGGTAGGGCCGGCTACGGTTACCGGTGGTGCAGCAGGAATTGTAAAAACTGCGCTTTTCACTGCAGTTGTTTCGCAGTTGCTGGTTGCAGTCCAGGTCACTTTTACTGACTCACCGCAGGCAGAGGGAGCACCTGTAGCATCATAATCATGAATAATAGAAATTATTTCACAGTCTTCAATAACGGTTGCATCTGCACTGTTTAACCAAGTGTCAAAATCAGCATCTACATCCTCCTGGGTCATGCAAGCTTTACCAATATAATTTTGAACTGTTAAATTAACTTCCTGTGCAATTACCTCATGGGGCATCCATAGCATCATCCCAAAAACAACAAACAAGGCTTTAGGCATAAATCCATGTGATTTGGTGACCAGGGAATAGTAGATTTTTTTCATGTGTTCCTCCTTCTCTACTTTAGGCCAAAAAATACGCCGGGCGGCATATAGTAAAAATTAACAGATAAAATTTGGCAATTTGTGGATATAAATGTAATATCAAATAACATCCTTTACAATAGGTATTAGTCCTTAAATTGCATCCAATATTTTACGTATAAATAAGCTAAACAATCTAAGAGTTTATACAAATGGGTGTATAAAGCCGCCTAACCATCCTAAAATTTCAGAAGTTAATAAAACTGCAGGATTAGAAAAGGTTTTAACCATTCAATGGAAAATATTCACAAATATTTCAAAACATTTATTAATTTGAATACTAATTCTCAATAGTCAGCATTAGCGCATAAGGTAACGTGAATCAATCCCACGGATTTCGTCAAACTCTACCTTCTCACTACTAGGTAAAAACCCTTATCCGTCTCGATGTTTCTTTTAAAAAAACAAAAAACAATGTCATGAATAAAACCGTCATAATCAAATCACGCCCTTCAAGATATTTTTATATATATAATATTATGGAGATATGTCAATCTAATCAGGGGGCAACAGACACCCTCATAACACCGACATTATATTTGAAAAAAGTCACAATTGAGTAGGAGGAAAACTATTCTGTTTTCCTCTTATTTTGTGTGGGCCATGCATGACCCATAATTTGGTAGTGAAAGTCCACTATGGGTTTGTAGCTGTAAACCATTAGCCAACGGCAAGGGTGTCCAACGTGAGGTGGAATCTGAAGTAGCCTGAGGCAAACTGCCCCGATGAACACGAATCACATCAGGCATAACCTATGGGATGATGTTGCCAAACAAATCAAAGTCCAAAGGCTACACGGCTATGCGCATATGGCGGGACAGGTATCTAACCAATTACTTAACTNAAAATATGGTCGAATGAAACTTACATGAGCACAATGCTCACAAAAGACAATGAATAATATGGTGTATGCGGGTTTCATTCAGCAACTTAAATCAAATTTATTCAAATTAATTTCCAAAGCTTAGGATTTGGGCAGATGATAAAAACCTCACAGCAAAGGCTTGCTGTGAGGTTTTGGATTTTTAAAGGCAAAGCTTGCCGATGAATTATTTTGATATCATATAACTATCAACGGAGTCCTTAAAACTTCATGGATTTCAGTTTCCTCCATCCTGGATTTGAGAATCGGAAGGAACCAGGTTCTGAATGCTTTTGGTGTCTTTTCCGTATTTTGAACCCTTATTAATTCCACTTACTTCCCACGATACCTTCATGCCGGGTTTGCCTCCTGCAATGATAAACTGGTTGTCTGTTACCTCTTGTGCCACGTGAAGGTAGGGTGCGGGTGCACCTATGGCTGTAAGCTGGTAGTCCGGGTGATGATTGATGCTACCGAAATAATCAGGCAACTCCACCACTGCTTCACCCTGGCTGTTTAGAGTAATAGTTCCCCGGTATATATTGCGGGGCTCTGCTGCCTGCATACCAAAATGAAGGATATCGGTATTGCTTTTATCCGGGTGCGCTGTTTTATTGAGTATCGTTCCGGTTACTTGCAGGTCACCAAAAACACTGAACCTTTCCATTCCCGTTACGCCAATAGTATTTACTCCTGAATAAGAAGAGTTATGGAAAAGCAATGGATTGCCTTGTCCTGTTTCTAAAGAGCGAAACCAAATTCTGCTAACATTTTCATTTTCATCTGCGTTGACTACCATTTCACCATTGATGGCTGAATTTCCGTTGACATGCAGCCTTTCATCCGGATTACTGGTGCCCATGCCTACACTTCCATCATGGGTTATGCGCAATCGCTCCTGGTGTCCATCGGTGCCACTGGTCCAGAAAAGCATATCTGCTCTGGTATTTCCAATAGTTGGGTCGACCCATACTACATCTATGGATCCGGCGAGGGAGTTGCCAAGGTTACTGGCAAGCAGCCGGTATGCCAGCCTGCTTCCCAGTCCGGCCTGGGGGTCTTCCCCCGCGGTGCGCGCGCCAAGGTCGAGAACGGTTCGGGTGCTGCTTCCCCCCACAACCTCACGCTGGAGACGCATACTAAGGTCGTCTTTGGAGCGTGCAAAAATAGCAACGTTCTCCTCATCATAAACACCCAGCCGTGCCCAGTTAGTGGAGGTATTTAGTAGCAGATTTCCCTGAGAGAAAAGCGCATTGTCATTGCTCAGGGTAAAGGGTGAAGCTCCTTCCGGGCCTTCAGGTCCTTGTGCGCCTTGTGGTCCTACCGGGCCTTCCGGTCCTTGTTCACCTTCCGGTCCTTGTTCACCTTCTGGTCCTTGCTCGCCTTGGGGGCCCTGTGGTCCTTCCGGTCCTTGTTCACCTTGTGGTCCTTCCGGACCCTCTGGTCCTTGTTCGCCCTGTGGTCCGGGTTCTCCGCCTGATGCGGCATACAAGGCAAAGGGTACGCTAAGCAGAGGGCTGGTTCCCATTGTTTGGCCATCCACACTGGTGCGGATAAAATAGGGACCATCCGACCAATCTACCTCTGCAAAGGCAGCAGGATCCTTTGCTCCCACCTGCAGGTTGATCAAACCAAATTCATTGGTTTGCACCGTATGGGATTCACTGAAGACAGTTATGCCTTCTGCTGTTCCCTGTAGTAGTTCTATCCCGATGGTGGATTCCTGGTTTGCCATGATTTCTCCTGCATCATCTCTCAGAACCGCCTGGTAATTAAACAGGGATGGGACTTGAGCTGAAGTTCTCACAGGGGTAAGAATAAGAGTTATAAGGAGAAATAATAAATTCGTGTAAAAGGATTTTTTGTATTGCATAAGAAATGTTTTTTGCTGTTTTAAATAATGTAATTAGAATGTTGAATTTACAGTTTAGTTTTTTTAGTTTTTGATGATGGTGAAAACCTTTAGGGGCGTGTTTCCCTGCAGAACTCTAAGGATGTAAGTGCCAGGTGCCAGTCCACCGAAGCGAATGCTCTGGCTGGAATTTATAAGCCTACCCGTCTGTATGAGTCGGCCCTCGGTATCAAAGAGTCTATAATGAATTTTGTTTGGACTGTTGGGAGTAATGCTTACCCATAGAAGGTCGCTGGTAGGATTGGGATAAACCTCAATGCTGAAATTCAATGCAGGATTGACTACAAAGGTGCTTATTTGCAGGTCTCCCTGATGGAAACCCTGTGTTATTGTAATTCCTTCCGAGCTGTGTGTGCTGGTAATACCTTCTCCCAGGGTCCAGCTAATGGAGGTAATGTTGTTTTGATAATAATTCCCTGCCGGTGCAATTACTTCCTGGGATTTTAGCTCTGCTATAAAGATAGGAGAAAGTAACCAAAGGATGAAATAAGTAAAAATGAAACGATTCATAAGCAATTTTTTCTAGGTTAGTATCTAATATGGGAGTACAGCAAAAAAAACGTAATGGGCTCATGAAACTGGAAAAAGAATTGGCGAAGGACTTAAAATCTTAATTAAAAAGTCTCTCGAAAGGCATTGATAAGGCCTTGACGGGAAAAAACTTTTTTGAATAAAAATTCAGGCCATCTGGTTAATAGAGAAGGGTTCTTCGCGGGTACATGCTCTTGATGCCTTGCAGGGTTGCAGGCGTGAGCCGTGGGAGACTCTCACATTAAGAACAGGACTTACGATGGGAATCCCTTATCGGATTACTATCGAAAAGTCAGGATTGTAAATAAGAAACTGCCGTATACGAGACCCGTAAATAGGGTAGTGTGAGAGGTCGTAAAATAAAAAAGCAAGGGTAAAATTACTTTATTTTCCTCCTACTCGATTTTATAAAAAATTGTTGCCTCATATACGGAGCTAATCCTTTATATTTGTGAGTTTGAGTTTATGTAATCATAGCATATTATATGGCCAGCAAGACAAACAACCCGGCTTCAGGAGAAAAGTATCTGGTTTTTGCAGTTACTGTCAATCCGGTACTTGGTTTCCTAATTGAGTCATTTGCAGTGGGTAAAACCCGGAATGATCAGTTTGAATACGGATTTAAAAAACTGCATTTAAATACCTACCATGACTATTTCAAAGAGGTTACTCCGGAACAAAAAGAATTGTTAGGTATTTTAAACCAGGTTTCCGATCAAAATTTGCAGAAGCGCTTTGACAGGAAAAAACAACCCATCCGGCAATTTTACGAAAACCTGGAGCAAAGAATGGTGGATGATCACGTACGGCCATTTATTGATAAAATATTGTATAAAGCTGTATCTTATATGGCTGAACAGGGAATACCTCTGTATTACAAAGGTGAGCCCGCCGAAAGAATCAGGGAAACACCCCTGGACCAGCAAAATGCTTTTGCTGAAACCTGTTTTTATTTTGAAAAGCTTGCTGAGAAAACCCATTATCGCTTGCTGTTGCAGTACCAGGGGAAGGAGCTTTCATTGTATAATCAAAATGTAAGTATGGTTTTGCAAAAACCTTGCTTACTGTTGCTTAATAACACTATTTTACGTTTTGAACCAGATTGGGATGGTAAAAAACTCACTCCCTTTTTTAACAAAGAATTTTTAGAGGTTCCTGCCAGTGCTGAAAAGCAGTTTTACGAAAAATTTGTACGAAAAGCCATTGCCAGCCATCCTTTTAAGGTGAAAGGGTTCGAAGTTAAAGTTGTTGACAGCACCCCGGGTTGTTTATTGAAAATGGAGGAACATTGGCAGGGGCATATAGTTTTTGGGCTGTATTTTATGTATGGGAAAGATGTTCAGTTTCCCTGTCATGATACCTCACGCTGTAAAGTTTTTTTCAGGGGTATATCAGATCCCATTGTGTTTGAAAAGTATATTCGTAACCAGGAGTTTGAAAAGGATATTCAGTTTTTTTTAAAAAAACTTGGCCTTCAAAAGGTAGATGGCCCGTACTTTTCACTCAGGTTGACGCAGGATAATGCCTATGATGCTGTTTTACCCGACATCCAAAGCCAGGTTCATGACAGTATTGATTGGGTAAATCAACACCAAACCCAACTTGATGGCAGCAATATCAAGGTGGAGAAAAATGTTATGGACAAAAATTATTTTACCGGAAATTATCAGTTAAGTTTTCAAACCCGGCAGGTTAATGACTGGTTTGATTTGTACGGGGTTGTTCGCTTTGATGATGTGGAGGTTCCTTTTGTTCGTTTGGTTGACAATATTCTTCAAGGTATCAGGGAGTTTGAGCTTCCCGATGGCAGAATTGCTCTCATACCCACAGAGTGGTTCAGTAAATACCAGGATTTGGTAAAATTTGGTCAGAAGGGGGATGGAAAGCTTAAAGTGAAAAAGTACCACTATCCACTACTGAAAGAGGTTAAAGAGGATGGGCTTCGTGTACCGGGATTTCAGGAAATGGATGTAAAAACGGATGTCAGTATACCCGGCAACCTGAAAGCCAGTTTAAGGTCATACCAGGTGGAAGGGTTTAACTGGCTTATGTTTTTACAGGAGAATAATCTTGGAGGTTGCCTTGCAGATGACATGGGGCTGGGAAAAACACTGCAAACCCTGGCATTGCTGTTAAAAGCACATAGGGTTACCACAGATGCTCATGATCATCAGCCGGTGAATTTTACCAATCAGCAAGGGCAACTGACTTTGTTTGACCAGTTGGCAGAAACCCGGTCTCCGGATAGCAGAAACTCAGATCTCCCTTGTTCTTTGATCATCATGCCTTTGTCGTTGATTCACAATTGGCAGCAGGAGATCCGGAAGTTTGCCCCGGGATTGAGTGTGATGCCTTATTTGGGTGGACAACGAGCAAGCAGAATACCCGAGTTTGATCATTTTGATGTGGTATTAACCACGTATGGTACAGTTAGAAATGACATTGAGCTGCTTGGAAAACATCAGTTTTATTACATCATTTTAGACGAAAGCCAGGTGATTAAAAACCCCCGTTCCAAAATATTTTCAGCTATCCGTAAACTGCAAAGCCATCATCGCTTTGTCCTAACCGGTACTCCCGTTGAAAACTCACTCACCGATTTGTGGTCACAGTTTTCTTTTATCAACCCAGGTATGTTGGGGAGTTTAAAATTTTTCAACAATGAGTTTGTTTTGCCTATAGAGAAGAAAAGTGACGACTTGGTAGCCCAAAAGCTTCAAAAGTTAATCCAGCCTTTTATTTTGCGACGTACCAAAGGAGAAGTAGCCAAAGAACTTCCTCCNCTGTCTGAAAAAGTCCATTACTGCGAAATGACTCCTGAGCAGGAAAGTTACTATGAAAGCAAAAAATCAGAAATCCGTAACACCATTCTTGAAAACCTGGATAATAAAGGGGTAGAAAAGTCGAAGTTTATTCTTCTGAGTGGGTTGACACGTCTGCGGTTGATTGCCAATCATCCCTGCTTAATTGACAATAATTACGCCTTTGAATCGGGGAAATACACTGAGGTAATCAGAAGTGTTGAGAATCTGCTTGCCGAAAATCATAAGGTTTTGATTTTCTCCCAGTTTGTGAAACATCTGAATTTATTTGGGGATGTATTTGCACAACAACAAATTAAACATAGCATGCTTACGGGAAAGGTACATCAGAAAGACAGGAACGCGGTGATTGAGTCTTTCCAGGGTGATCCGCAAAACCAGTTGTTTCTCATCTCGCTGCGTGCAGGTGGGGTAGGGCTCAATCTCACTAAAGCCGATTATGTCCTTGTACTTGACCCCTGGTGGAATCCGGCTGTGGAAAACCAGGCCATTAACAGGGCTCACCGCATTGGCCAGGAGCAAAATGTGTTTGTTTACAAATACATCACCCGCAATACTGTGGAAGAAAAGATTTTGAAGTTACAGCAGAGAAGAGAAAAGCTTGCCGGAACTTTTATCAACAATAACAACCCTCTAAAGTTATTATCTTTTGAGGAGTTACAGCAGTTGATATAAATTCCGGCAAATAGTTTATTTTTTTGAAAAAGCCAATCCCAAACATCATGATGTACCAGAACAGGGATGGGCCTGAAATATAGAAATGACAATGCTATGCGTCAATTTTGGCGTATTTGGCGTTCTTTTCGATAAATTCACGCCTTGGGGGAACTTCATCACCCATAAGCATTGAAAAAGTCCGGTTGGCTTCTGCAGCATTGGTGATGTCCACCTGTCTTAGCTTTCTGAATTGTGGGTTCATGGTTGTTTCCCAAAGTTGTTCGGCGTTCATCTCACCCAACCCTTTGTAACGCTGAAAATGCAGTCCGGCTTCTTTGCCGTTTTTGGCCATATCAGTCATTAGTTGTTTTCTTTCTTCTTCACTCCAGGCATAGTGCTGTTCTTTGCCCTTTTTCACCAGGTAAAATGGAGGCGTAGCAATGTAAACGTACCCTTTTTCAATGAGCTCGCGCATATAGCGGAAAAAGAAAGTTAATATCAAGGTGGCAATGTGGCTACCGTCCACATCGGCATCCGTCATGATGATAACCTTATGATAGCGAAGTTTTTCAACGTTCAGGGCTTTGGAATCTTCTTCTGTTCCAACAGTTACACCAAGGGCCGTAAAAATGGTTTTAATTTCTTCATTTTCAAAAATTTTGTGTGGCATTGCTTTTTCCACATTCAAAATTTTTCCCCTCAGGGGTAAAATGGCCTGAAACTTTCTGTCTCTTCCTTGTTTGGCTGTTCCTCCTGCCGAATCACCCTCCACCAGGTATATTTCAGCCTTTTCGGGGTCTCTTTCACTGCAGTCGGATAGTTTGCCGGGCAACCCTGTGGAGCTAAGTACGCTTTTGCGCTGGATCAACTCTCGGGCTTTACGGGCTGCGTGGCGTGCAGTGGCGGCAAGGATTACCTTGTTAACAATAGTCTTTGCCTCCTTGGGATGCTCTTCCAGGTAGTAGCTGAGCATTTCGCTCACAGCTTGGTCCACAGCGCCTGAAACATCGGAGTTACCCAATTTGGTTTTGGTTTGACCTTCAAACTGGGGTTCTGCTACTTTAACAGAAATAACTGCCGTAAGACCTTCGCGGAAATCGTCACCACTGATTTCGAATTTCAGCTTTGATAGCATGCCTGATTTTTCGGCATAGCCCTTTAAGGTTCTGGTGAGGGCTCTCCTGAAACCCGCCAGGTGGGTCCCTCCTTCGATGGTGTTGATATTATTTACGTAGGAGTGAAGGTTTTCGGCGAATGAAGAGTTATACTGCATGGCAACCTCAACTGGTATCCCCCCTTTATTTCCGTCCATGTAAATGGGAGCCTCAATAAGTTTCTCCCGTGTGTCATCAAGGTAGGCTACAAATTCTTTCAGACCTTCATCCGAATAATAGGATTCGTGAATATATTCTCCGTTCTCATTTTGGGTGCGCTTATCTGTAATACTGAGAGAAACTCCCTTATTGAGAAAAGACAACTCTCGCATACGGTTTGACAGTGTTTCGTAGCTGAATTCGTTAACGATAAAGATTGAGTCATCGGGGAAGAAGGTTACTTCGGTACCAGTCTGGGTGGTTTCGCCAACTTCTCTTACCTGGTAAAGGGGTTTCCCCTTTTCATATTCTTGCTGGTATATTTTATTATTGCGGTATACCACTACTTTCATGTGTTTGGCCAGGGCATTCACACAACTAACGCCCACACCATGCAAACCACCGGAAACTTTGTAACTACCTTTGTCAAACTTTCCTCCGGCATGCAACACCGTCATTACCACCTCCAGTGCACTCCTGCCTTCTTTCTCATGGATATCTACAGGAATACCCCGGCCGTTATCGAGAACGGTGATAGAGTTATCCTCGTTGATGGTTACATGAATTTTGTCACAATAACCTCCCATGGCTTCATCTATGGAGTTGTCCAGGACTTCGTACACCAGGTGGTGGAATCCTTTGGTACTCACATCGCCAATATACATGGCAGGTCTTTTCCTGACAGCTTCAAGGCCTTCCAGTACCTGGATACTGGCGGCATCATAACTCATTTCTTTGATGATGTTTTCTTTTGTCTCTTCGCTCATTTTTTTTGAATTCTAAATAACTCACAAAGATAAGCTTTTTTAGCGGTTTTTTTATGGATAAACCACCATTAGGTCAAGCTTTTTATTAACACTTTTGGGTTTTGTAGTGTGTTGATATTTAGCATTATACAGGTTTGTCTTTTGCATGTTAATAATTACCAGATTATCCTTCAACTCCAATCTCTGCTAAAGCAGCTGTTTGATGGTTGAAATAAGCCGGGAAGTAATCAAATTTATAGGTCTCTAAAAAGCATAAGTTACACCGCCCAGTATATTGAATTTTTGAGAAGGGTAGTTGTACCACCTTTCCAGAGGTTGATTCTGAACATTGTTGAGATTGAGAAAAACGGACAGGATTTTTGTGTATCGGTATTCGATGCCGAAATTGACATCCACATGAAACCCATGGATTTCCTCACTGGTGAAAGCAAAGGGATTGTTTTCGTCTATCACTCTGGCATAAACTGAATTGCGGGCATAGGTATCAGCAGTCAGGAGTATTTTGTCCTGCATATTATAAAGGAAGTTGAGGGTGAGTTTTACTGTGGGCTCATGCCAGGGCTGATCCTGCTCATCCATGGTAAATTCATAATAATCGGCAGCAAAGCGAACCTTCAGTCTTTCCCCAATATTGGAAAACACTTCGGCATTGAAATTAAAAAGCCGGATGTCATCATAGACAACATCAAAGGTGTTGTTAAGAGGTGCATCAAAATTGAGGGGATTAGAAAAATCTGTTACAAAAAACGGGTAGTTATCAATGGTGCTGTTGGTAACAGAAATATTGTAAGAGGCATATGAGCTGATGGAGCCTTTAAATCCCCCCTTGAGCTCTGATTTCTTACTCATAAAAGCATACTGCAATGAAGTGTTTGCAAAAGGGTTTCTGCGGCTAAAAGATTGCATACTATGCTTCTTCATTTCACCTGAGAGTGTTGCGTATGCATATAACACTTCATCAATGAGGTTTACCTGTGCTCCCGCCTTTGGGTAAAATCTCATATAGCTTATTTCATCAGCTTGCAATGCGGTATTTATTCCCACATAAAAATCAAAATCCTGGTAGCTGGATGAAAGGGTGGGGGTTAGCTGAAACAGGGCTTTATTTGTTGTGTCAAGAAGGTCCTGGTTGTGAAAATAATCGATACTGAAATCCATTTCAAAGTGTTGCCTTTCAGCAAAACCCATTGGATCTTCTCCGAGACTTCTTCCCACTTTTGTGTTGAAACCCAGGCTTTGCTCGGTGGCATCGTAGCGGTCAGAAAGATAGTAGTATTGGAGTTCAATATCGTGTTGCAGTTTTGTGCTGTCCAGATAGTTGCTCGAAAGATTTACCGAGGGTGATGCGTACAAAAATCTTTGCCTGTAATCTTTTTTGGAGAGATCGTTGATGAAATCTTCGTAGTCATCATGGTAATCTTCAGGCTTGAACCCGTAATAATGTACCATATTGCTTTGCAGGTCAAGGTTGGCAGCCAGTGTGTGATTGTCCCAAAACCTTTTACCGTAAATATTAAAAAGGTTGTCGGCATAACCACTGTGGGCATAATCTTCCAACTTACCTGTGGATGATAAATGCTTGAGTTGAACTCCATAGGCATATTCGTTGGAGCGCAGAGTGTTATAAAATGCTTCCAGGTAAGGGGTGGTATAACTACCAATACCTGCTTTAACCTGGCCTTTGTAAAGTTTGGCCAGGGGTTCACCTCTCATGCGTGCCGGGCTTAAAGGTTTGGGATCAAACTTAACAGGAATCATGGTAGGGCTTATCCTGTAGTCAAATGCAATGTCCACTTCTATGGTGTCTACAATTTGAGGGGTGAAGTTGATTTTAAAGGCATCGGATATTGTGGGCTCATAAGGCGCTATTACATTGATTTCATCAAAATCAAGCTGCTGTGCAGCAAGGTCTTGAACCGAAAAAAATAGAATGAGCCCAAGTAACAGTAACGCTGGTTTAAATGGTGATTTATATGTAAACATATCTGAAAGTGTTTGCTTGTTGACGATTCTTGTTAAAAATCCTGTTGGTCATGACTTCCCTGGGAGCTAAAATCAATTTCAAGGGTATCAGGCTTATCTTCTACCTCTTGCAGTGCTTCCTGTCTTTCAATATCTTCTAATTTTTCCTGGGCCAGGTTACGTAAATCTTCACCATCATAGTTTTCAATAATGCTATTGAGGGTGTTTTTAGCCTGGAAGGCATTGTCCTGTACCAGGTAGTTATCAGCCAAAAGGATGAATGTTTTTGCCAGCCAGTAGTCATAGGAAGTCAATAGGTTGATGTAATCAAAGATTAGCTCTTCGGCTTGTTCATAATCTCCTTGTCTGAAAAGAATATATGCCAGATTGTATTTTGCTTCTGCAGCTTTAATGTTTTCAGCAATATTTTTGGTTTTGGTGAAATGCTGCTGAGCTTTTTCAAGGTTGTTTTGTCCCAGGGCAGCACGAGCAAGGTGCAGGTGAGCTTCCTGTTTACTTTCATTGGAAGTTCTGTCTCTTTCCAGGATATTATGGGCAATATTGATGGTTTCCTGGTATTTTTCCAGCTTTCCGGCTGATCGCAACTGTCCAATGAGGGCGTCGGTTTTATGGGCCGCGGTTTCTGCAAGTTCATACATTAACCTGTAGCTTTCCAGGGCGGCCTGGTATTGAGAGAGCCTAAAGTTGATTTGTGCAGCACGCATGGCAGCATTTTCAGAAAACCTGGATTTGGGTCTGTCAAGTACAAAGTTGTATCCTTGTAGTGCTTTCTCCATCTCTTCAAACCTGAAATCACATTCTGCTTTGTAAAAGTGCGCATTGAGAATAAAAATTCCCTGGGGAAAATTTTCAATATAGTTTTCAAAGCTTTTGGCAGCATTCAGGCAGTCTCCTTCCATGTACCTGTTTTCAGCTGCCGTATAGGACAAAGTGTCTCTTTGTGCAGTTGAAACATCGGCAAAGCTTAACCCGTCTGAGTATGCAAAGAATTCATCTACACGGTCCATCCCCACGTAAATGTTACGCATGGTAACCAAAGCTTCTTGTGATTCAGCAGAGCCGGGGTATTTCTCAATAACCTCGCGGAATACATCCAGGGCTTGCTCATCCCGGTTTTGATTGTAATGAATCAACCCGGTTTTCAGCATACTGCTTTTCACGTAGCTAGAGTTTGGGTGTACTTCAATAACTTCTGCATAGTATTGTAATGCTCTGTTGCTGTTATCAAGCACAACATAAGTGTTGGCAAGTTCATACCGGGCATCATCGGCAAAGTTGGTGCGGGGATATTTTTGTAGTAGTTCGTGTAAAGTGGCAGCCTTGTTTTCGAAACGGCCTGTAACCCCTTGTGAGACTGCTTTTTGAAAAATTGCGTAATCCACTCCGCTTTTTTCAAGTGCAATGGCCCGGTTATAAAAATCAATGGCTCCACCGTAATCATTGGTAATAAAGTAACTGTCTGCTATACGCAGATAGGCATCATTTCGCAGAACGGTATCGATATCTCGGTCATTGATAAATTTGCGAAAGGCCGTCACAGCCCTGGAATAGTTATCCAGTTTAAAATGTGCATAGCCCAGGGTGTAGTTGGCTTTATTGTATTCAGGTAAGCTGAAAGCTCCCTGGGTAACAAGAAATCGGTCAATGGTGGTTATGGTTTGCTCATATTCTTCCAGGCGAAAATGTGCTTCCGCCCTCCAGAAAATGGTCTGTGCACGAATGGTGATGTTTTCAGGATGCCTGCCTGATTTCTCAAAATGTTGAATAGCATTTCGGAAATCTCCGTTATTAAAGAGTTCTAATCCCCTCATGTAAGCCACTCTCTGGTATGCCTCTTTTAAAACCGGTGTATCCAGGCCAAGGGCTTCCAGGCTGGTGAGTGCATCTTT
>SL_3KL_010_SEDDRAFT_10003820_pt1 | contig 13663 bp, 10 predicted proteins | sample SodLakKL_010_SED_2_FD_10381 | JGI IMG/M metagenome (IMG submission 10381)
ATCCGCAGGTTTTCATCCGCAGGTTTTCATCCACAGGTTTTCATCCGCACCTGATTTCACGGACAGCATCTGCTTGTCACTGCGCACTTCCAGCTGTTTCCTGGCCCAAGGCCTCCTGACGCTCCATTTCCGCCCGTATCCGACGCTGTTCTCGCAACCAGTCGGTCCACTCCCTGCTCTTCCTGCGATGCTCTGCATACGTGCGTGAAAAGTTGTGTCTGCCATCCGGGTTTGCCACCATAAACATATAGCTGTGTTCCTCAGGAAAAAGCGCGGCCCGTATGGAAGCAAGTGACGGATTCGTGATGGGGCCCGGTGGAAGTCCGTGGATGCGGTAGGTGTTGTAGGGATGGTCGATCCGATAATCGGCAAATACAAGCCTGCTTCGTTCCCCTTTTGCGTAGTTGACGGTGGGATCGGCCTGCAGCCGCCACCGCCGATTCAACCGATTCCAGTACAGCCCGCTTATGGCAGGTTTTTCATCATCATAACGTGCTTCCCATTCAATGATGGATGCGAGTGTGGTTATTTCATCAACCGTCCGACCCAGTTCTTCCATGCGTGCGGCATAGGGTTCGGTAACACGCGCATCAAACTCAGATAACAGGCGTTCCAACAAGCGGTCAGGCGTGGAGGTCCAGTATACTTCATACGAATCGGGCAGGATGCGCCCATAGAGTTGATGCGCCTCAATGCCATGACGGTTGAGCATGCTGGTGTCGCGCATTGCGGCGGCCAGTTCATGCGTCTCAAATTGCATCTGCGCAGCTATACGCTCTTTCAGCGCCTGCTTGTCGGCTCCCGGCGGAATTCGTATAAGCATGGGATCCTGGAGGCCGAATGCAAGTTTTGAGAAAAAATCCGGATAACCGACCGGTTCNTGAAACACATACCGCCCCTGGTTGAAACGCCGCCACCCAAGTATGCCGGCAGCCCATTTCAGTTCCGCAACGTCAAAACGGAAACCGTATGTATCCAGCAGTTCTACAAGCTCTTCGAGGCCTATCGTCTCGTGGATCAGAAGCACGGTTTCCGTTCGTGGCGATATTGCGGATTCACTCCCGAGGCGGGAGGTCCGGGAACCAAAGACCAGAATAAATGAGATAGCAAGAACCAATGCTGCAGTAGCCCATTCCCTGGCTCTTAGATGGTTAAAGTCAGTAATGCTCATTGCTTAGTCGCTGGATGATAATGCTGTTACTAGTAAACTTCGATGATTTCCTCATCTTTTCTTCGCGTCTGGATCATGGCAACGATGGATGTGATTCCATAGAGCAGAAGAAAGGCCGCTACAATTATGGAAATGATATCCGGGAACGCCAACAGCAGTCCCGCGGCAAGCAGCGGGATCACTGCCAGCGCGAATCCACCGCTCAAAAGCGAACCGATTCCAATCACCAGTAAAAAGAACGCGAAAAAGTGTGGTATAAACGAGGGAAAAATGAAAATGAATATACCTGTCACAATAGAAACCGCCACAAGGAAAGAAGGAGCCCGGAAAACCAATGACAACACTCCCGTTGCAATGAGATAACTCCCAAGGATATAGTAAAGTGCATCAGGCCATAACAGAATCAGAATACCGGTAAGAATAGCCAGCAGAGAGTGGAAAAGCCGACGCTTCCCCGTTTTTTTTTGCATGATGAAGTGTATGTGCGTGGCCATTTCAGGCAGTCCGTTTGGTTCAAGGTGTAGATCTCCAAAAATACAAAGAACCATGTGTCAATAAAAACACCTGGTTTCCGTCACCTGCCACATCGCGCAGTGCACCTGTCGGTTTTTCGGGCTTCAGGTTACCAATATGCTCTCCTGTCATCGCAAAAATATGGGCAACCCCGCCGGACAAAATCCATATCGTATCATCCAGGATACGAACCCGCGACAACTCTGGAAATGTACCAATGGTCGCCAGCTCATGTCCCGAATCGGACAGTACGTGAAGTTTGCCGCTTCCGGGGTCCGCAATAAACAGAGATTCCTCGTAATAAACGATCCGGGCCGGGGAAATCATATCCTTCAGTTCAATATGATGCAGATAGGCGCCATTGGCATTGAAATGGTAAACCCGCCCGGCCAAACCATCCAGAATAAAAAGCTCACCGAACGCATTGCTTGTAATATCGCCTGGTTGAAAAGTATCGGCACCCGGCACCCAGGAGGGTACCGACACATCGCGCATGTAGACGAGCTCCTCATCCAGAAGGGTCACCTCCCCGGCTGTCGGGCTTGCTACGGCGGTATAGGTTTCCATGACCAGTGTAAGGCCATCGGGATTCCGAAGTCCGGGAACAAGCTGACCCGGCTTGACTGTGGCCGTATCCAGCAGGAAAGTATACAGATTGCCGGTGCCGGCATCCGTGATGAATAGTGTGCCATCGAATCGCAGTTCAGCGGACCGGGCGTCATCAAAGTCCCACAGCGGCTCCATGTATGGCAGGAGCAGTGTATCGGATGGCTGTGCATTGGAATCGCGGCACGTCACAATTACCAGCGCCAGACTCAGCAGCAACAGAAAAACAGCTTTGCCTATTCCCATTCCACAAAAACTTGTCCGGTAAGGCCGCGTTCGACCGGAACGTTTCGCTGTATGAAATAGTGGGCCGGCGGCCGGAACGGGTCAACCCTTCCGGGGTCCCATTCGCGTGAGCCCTCTCTGAGTTCAAACACTTTCAGCAGATACGACCCCGATGGCACATTGGTGAACTCTGTCTCATCCAGGAAAACCCGGTCTCGTATGGTCACGCCCTGCGGATCCACCAGGCGTGCGCGGTGCCGGGTGGAATCGGTTCGCGGTTCTTCCACACGAACAGCAAGCGCACCAAGCTCGTCCTCAAACAAGATTCGTGGGTTGATGGATACATGTTCCATACGGTTTTCATCCCAGACACGAATTTCGTAGTTTTCGCCACGCCGCCATTCCCCGTCCGGGTATACGTTCAGGAATTGCTCAACTATTTCCGCGTGCGGCCACGGCTGATGCGTCAGCTCGCTTTCTACAACAATGAGCGAATCCAGAACTGCCGGGGAGTCCTCGAGCAATTTGGCATAGCGAAATACGATCGGCTCATCCGGGGCTACGCCAAGCCGGCTCTCATTGGCGATATAGCGTGCAAATGTGGTATCCGCTTCATCGGAACCGGGGAATGGTTCGATATCAAATTCGGCGGGATTCCCGGCGGCATCGGTGATACCCTGAATTTCGAGGTGATAGACGGCCTCGTCAGGAAGCGGGTCTCTCGCCTGGGCGAAGAGGATGTTCGGATTGTCCGGATCCACAAAAAGCGGAACCGCGTCCGCAGCGTGGGTATGGTCTTCATGGAAGATGGAGATGTGAGCATCATCCCCGATTTCAATATCCTCGCTGAAGCGCAGGCGCAGCCGGACTTCCGAAAGCATTCCGACGGCCTGAAGGCTCGGCGGGATGGTGTCCGACCGGATGATAAACACTTTGCCCAGATCCGCCTCTCCTGCCCTGTCAAGTACCAGGGTATCGGTTGAAAAGGGTTGCGCCGCTTCACGCTCACGGTCCCACCGACGGTTGCGGTTGCGGTCATCCAACCAGAATGCCTTGTACTTGCCTTCACGCAGATATTGGAATTGCACCAGTCCCGAAGTATCCGATTCCCCGACATAGTTGGCTCCGACGGACAGATCCACCGGATAGCGGTAAAGCATGATGCGTTCGCCTTCCTTGCCCCTGCCCGTACGGGCGTCACGGACTCTGGCGGTGATCTTTCCTTCGTCGATATCGGGTCCGGTGGAGACCGCCAGCTGGAATGGAGAGGTGATACGGTTGTTGCGCGTATCGGACAGATCTGTGCCCAGGGTGAAAATGATGGTGGTGGTGTCGGGAAGGGGATCCTCGAAACTCACCGTGGCCGTACGCCGTCGCCAGCTGATATCGTATCGGATGTTGAGGTCGGGCTCCATACGAAACGCGTTGCGAAAACTGTTGCGATCGATGTATTTCGAGAAATGGAAACGGATACGTTCTCCGTCAAACATGGTAGTCCGGTTTGCGGGTTCGGTTTCTTCAATTTGCGGAGGTGTACGGTCAGGCGGACCACCGCTTGGCTGCGTAGGAGTAGCGCACTGATACACCAGTATCAGCAGAACAAGCAGCGCAATAATAGTTGTCCAGCGGGTTGCAATCAGGCACATCAGCTGCGGACGTTATATAGCAGGTAAATGGTTACGGCTATCGCTCCGGTGATAACGGCCGGCTCGGCGATGCGGCGCAGCAAGGTACGGCGGCCCGATTCCAACTCCTGTTGAAATGCGGCCGGCGGCCAGGTTCCGGTCACCGCGGCCAGGTATCCCGTCGGGATTTTATCCTCATGGGTAAACGATGACTGCCATGTTTTTTGTATCTCCCGGTCCCCATCCAGCCAGGAAAAGAAGAGCTCAGACCGGATGACCCGCCTGTTGACACCCCCGCGCTGGATTTCCATAATATTGTCCGGCTGCCACTGTATGCGGATGCTGTGGTATTGTTCCCGGTCGGCGGCCAGGCGCATGCCACCGTCGATCAACCCGCTCTGAATGCGTGCGCGAACAGAGGGTGGCACGGCCATATCCAGATATACGGGTCCGGGAATCACCCTGCTTTCGGATCCGGGCGGACGAACAAGCCCGTCCGCATCCACCCATTCCAGTATCATGCGTACGGTCTCTTCAGCGGCTATGGCCTCGTTGGATGGTGGCGGTGGGTCGTCCATTGGCGGGACAGATTCACCGGCGTGTGCCACTGTCCGTCCCGTCAGCGCAATGAGTGTGGTTAAAGCTAATAAATACAGGTGTTTTTGTGTCATAAAAAAACGCTGTCCGTCTCAAAAAGATATTTCTTACAATATAGGTCAAGATGTTTTGAATTACGAACCCGTTGCTCTATGTTATGTGAGGTGAAAACCGGTCGATAAATACACAAAAAGTTACATTAAAACGGCAAACGTACCTTGAATACAAACGAAGCTACAGGCATAAAAGAAATTCCTGATCCCGCCTTGTACACTGACCTTTACCAGATCACCATGGGGCAGGGGTATTTCAGGAACGGGTTGTACAACAAGCAGGCATCGTTTGATTTTTTCTTTCGGAAAGCGCCATTTTCCGGCGAATTCGTGGTATTCGCAGGGCTGGCCGAGCTGCTGGAAGTGCTTGGCCGCTACCGCTTCACAGCGGATGAGATTGCATGGCTGCGTGAGAAAGGTTTCGAAGATGCCTTTTGTGAATATCTTTCCCGCTTCACCTTTGACGGGACCATCAGGTCCGTTCGCGAAGGCGATGTTGTGTTCCCGGGACAGCCGGTCCTCACCGTAACGGGCTCGCTGCTATCCTGCCAGCTGGTGGAGACCCTTCTGCTTAACATCCTCAATTTCCAGTCGCTCATAGCCACCAAGGCCCGGCGGCTTCGCCTGGCTGCCGGCGAATGCAAGCTGGTGGATTTCGGCTTGCGACGCGGACAGGGTGCCGGGTCGGTGGCCGCATCCCGGGCCGCGGCCATCGGTGGGTTCGATGCCACTTCCAATGTGCTTGCCGGCAAGCGCTACGGAATTCCTGTTTCCGGTACCATGGCACACTCCTGGATCCAGTGTTTTGAGAGTGAACTGGAGGCATTCCGGATGTACGCCCGGCTTTATCCTGACACTTCCATCCTTCTGGTGGATACGTACGACACCATTGAATCGGGCCTTCCCAATGCCATCACGGTTGCCAGGGAACTCGAAGAGCAGGGCCACCGCCTCACAGGCATCCGTCTTGACAGCGGCAACCCGCTTACCCTTTCGAGCAAGGCCCGCATTATGCTGGACGATGCCGGACTCGATTACGTAGCCATTGCCGTTTCTGACCAACTCGACGAACAGCGCATTGCCGAGTTGCGGGAAAAGAAGGCACCCATTGACGTCTTTGGAGTTGGTACCCGGTTAATCACCGGCTATCCCGACGGCGCTCTCGGGGGTGTCTACAAAATCTGCGATCTGGACGGACAACCAACCATGAAGTACACCGATGAGGTTTCCAAGCGCAGTCTCCCCGGAATCAAGGAAATTGATCGGCTATCTGACAAAGACGGTTTTTTCATGCGGGATGTGATCCGGCTTGCTGAGGGGGAGGTCGGCAAGAAACGGGNTCCAAAAAATATTCCGCATAGCGACGGGAGCTCAAAAAGAGTCNCCTCCNGCAAGAGTACATCCGAACAAATCCGCAGTACCATCATGGAAAACGGAAAGACGCTGGCCCAACCGACGGATATTACCGGCATCGCTGAATTCAGCGCCTCGCGTGTTGCCCGACTGCCTGAAAAGATCAAACGTCTCAATGAGCCAGAGCGTTATGAAGTAGTACTGGATAATCCTCTGGTCGATCTGATGGAGCAATTGCGGAAGTAAAAGCTGTCAAAATTGAAAATAGCAACCATGAAACAGTATGGTGAAACAGTATCAGGCACACTGGCGGGTATCCCGAATGAACACTGACAAAACCAAACGGATATTATGAATGCAAAAAAAGTAACAGATGCGCTCCTGGTCGTCGACGTTCAAAATGATTTTTGTCCCGGAGGGGCGTTGGCTGTCCCTGAGGGGGATCAGGTGGTACCGGTAATCAACCGGCTTTCCGGGTTGTTTGAAGTAGTTCTGCACACCCAGGACTGGCATCCAGCCGGACATCATTCTTTTGCCTCTTCGCACAAAGGTAAAAAGCCGTACGATATAATTTCCGTTGACTACGGGAATCAAGTTCTGTGGCCTGATCATTGTGTGCAGAGCACGAAAGGCGCCGCATTTCACCCCGGCCTGGACACCAGCCGGAGCCAGCTCATCCTGCGCAAGGGTTTCCGCAAGCAGATTGACTCCTATTCCGCCTTTTTTGAGAATGATCAGCAGACGGTCACAGGTCTGACCGGGTACCTGCGAAACAGGAAAATAGATACACTTTATGTGACTGGATTAGCAGCAGATTTTTGTGTAAAATGGACTGTTTTGGATGCCATCAAAGAAGGCTTCCATGTCAATGTAGTTGAAGATGCTGTCCGCGGGATTGATTTGGATGGCTCGCTTGAACAGGCATGGCAGGAAATGGTCGGTGCAGGAGCCCGTGTACTCTCCTCCGACACCCTATTGCATCGGATATAGCATCCAAAAGAGTTCCGTCCCCTGGATGAACCTGGAAACGGAGTTTTACAGATGAAGAATTGTAACAAAAAAGTATGAAAACATTCGATGTCATCATAGCAGGCGGTGGTTTGGCCGGTCTTGCGACAGCGGCACAACTTGCAGAAAAAAACCAGAACCTTAAGGTTTTGGTGTACGAAGCGAACCAGATCGGTGATGGTGCCTCCGGGGTGCCTTCCGGGATGGTGAATCCGGCAACCGGCCAGCGTGCCCGGATGGTCTGGAATGCAGAAGCCAGTTTCAGGTTGCTGGAAAAGCGTATGGAGCAGCTTTCTGCTATATCGGATACCAACCTCCGGTTACAGCATGGTGTATTGCGACCTGCCATCGATGAAAACCTGGCGGAAAACTTTCGTCAGTCCCTCAGACATACGGGCTGGCCGAAGGGATGGATTGAGTGGCTGGAACCGGATGAGATAAAAGAACGTATTCCCTATTTGAAAGAGTGTTCCGGAGGGCTGTTCATGAGCAAAGGAAAAACAGTCCGCACACCAGAGTATCTTCAGGCGTATCACCGCTATTTAAAAGATTCGGGTGTCACATTTGTTTTTGGAGGCCCCTACTCCATTCATAATGGGAGTGAATGGAAACTCCAAAATAAAAATAACAGCTTTACAGCACCGTGCCTGGTGATCGCCACGGGATTCAAGGCAAGGGAAAACAAATACTGGTCCGAATTACCACTCAATTCCGTCAAGGGACAACTGGCCATATACCATAGTCCGGAGTATATCGGCAACCTGCCCGCCATATCGGCTTACGGGTATCTGGCACCCATAGATGATCATACGATCGCCGTGGGCAGCACCTATGAGCACCATTATCACGATGAAAACCCTGATGCGCAAGGCGCCGGTCTTCTTGATCAGAAACTCCTGGAGCTATTGCCTGATTTATATCCGCAATGTCAGCGTATCGGTCAGTGGTCGGGAATCCGTGCAACTACCCCCGACCGTCTCCCCATTGTTGGAGAGCATTATGCGGAGAAAGGACTCTATATATATGCGGGGTTAGGCTCGAAAGGATTGCTTTACTCCGAATTTGTCGCTTCACACCTGGCAACACACATTACCGAAAAGAAGGATCTGCCATTGGAAATCTCCTTGTATCGTTTTTCACGTATGGAGGAATTGCGTGAGAAAGCAAGAGAGGAGAACGACTCAAATTGATCTCAATTGCGCTGTTAATCTGCCTTTTCAAATCAACATCAGTGGTTTATAAGGAAATAAAAAATATCCCGGCGCCCACCTTCTGAGAAGAAAGCCACGTTTTTTAATATAGGCAACAAGGTTACCTGATAAGCTGGGTTTAGAACTTAAAACCGGAAGACAAGCCCGCTCCAGGCCGCAGACAGATTCATACCACCTCTTGCTGATGACGGTGTGGTCATGACCCCCAGGGAGAATTCAAAGTTTTTGAGATCAAGGCCGGTGCCGGCTGACAGGTTAACAGCGGAATATCCACCCGCTCTGAGGCCGAGTCGCAGCGGTAAAGCTTTGAGAACGCGATATTCCGTACCAAGGGCGGTGTAGAATCTTCGGCTGTTCACGCCCCTGTTGTTGATCCCCTTTCCAATATCCAGCATCACGCCAAGGCGGCCCATGGTGAGCGACCCGCCAAGATGGAACATTGGGGCCAGCCCAACCCTGAGGTTGCTTACATCCCGCGGAGAAAAATTACCGTAGATATCACTCCCGATACTGTCCTCCAGGACATATTCGAGGTAATTCGAAAAATCACCTTCGAACTCTTCGTCGATGTAATCAAAATCAACCGTGAGGCCTTCCCAGAGAAATGAGTCATTGGCTCTGAAATTACCGGGATTTTTTCTGAAATTGATTCCTCCCAGATCTGTAAGTGAGAAAGAAGCCCTGAGGATTTGGGGGCCGGTACCGATGACGGGCAGAGAGACATCACGCATATACCACTCGAAGGTAGCTCCGAGTTCAAGTCCGAACCCGGCTCCCTGTCTTCCACCCAAATCTGAAAAGGAGTCTTCCAGATAGTCACCCAGTATGGCATCCTTGTTACCTCGCACGCGACGTTCTTGATAATACGCGGTAAGGTCGTCGGTCAGGTTGCCGGTTGTGAGTATGTTGTATTCAAAGTTATGAACAACGCTGGACTCCGCTTCGCGTCCGGTTACCTGGAGTCGTGAATCAAGATCCATTTTGGCGTAACTCAGGCCAAACAGGATTTTGGGTGCAAGTCCGGCATAGACGCGCATGGTTCCGGGTGCATTTCTTTCGGTGTTCTGCCAGACCTGCATTGCAAAACCGAATGCAAGTTCCCAAAAAGCCAGCAGTTCCGTATTGAAGTTCACTTTTCTGGGGTCATGGAAAACCTGGGTATTGAGACCGGTAAGTGCCAGTTCAAACATCCCCTTGCTCACGTTTGTACTGCCGAGGGTCCGTGCGCGAGCCGCGATGCTGAAAGCCATGTCGTCTCTTCTGTAACTCACCCCCAATGGTACCATATCCACACCAAAAGCTGCTTTTGAAGTGGATAGCGGGCAGGCGCCGAACCACTCATCGGAAATGAGCAATGCCCTTTCGGTATCGATTGTGTGACCTTTGGTGAAGTGCCTGTTGTACAGTTTTATATTGACGAGACTGCCTCCGGCAGCTGACTGGATTCCACCGACGACACCGAAATTAATCCTGGTATCCCGATCGGAAATCATGAGATTTGCCGGATTTATAAATGTGGCATGATAGCCGGTTATGTAAGCACTACCCCCTCCACCCAGGGCTGTATTTACAGAAGTTGCATGATGACCCTGTGCCATGACAATATGTCCGTTTGCTGCTAAACACAGGATGATTGCTGAAATAGTGAAAAAAAGATTGTTTTTTGCTGTACGGGTCATGACAGTCACATTTTCAATTGACCTTTATGGATGTTTTAAAGCTTGCATTCACGCTGAGACCAATAAAATCTTCAGCTCGCACTTTCACTTCGCCTGATATATCATCTCTGCTTGTGGCCAGTTCCCCGACCAGCCTTATGTGACGCGTAAGGTAGAGATTGTCGAGCTGATCTTCCGTAAGCCGTATTTCCGATGTACCGTATTTTGGCCGGTCAACGAATCGGGTAGTGGAATGTACATTTGCGGCTTCAATACGGAAAGTGACCGGATCTAATGGCAGGCCTGTTGTTGAGAAAATGAGCTCCTCTCTTTCATCGAGAAATTCGAGTTTCATTTCAGCGTCAAACGGCAAGCCATTCTCATAAGAAACATAAAGAGTGGCTTCGCTTACCCTTGAATCGTCTTCGGGTTTTGGCAGATCCGAAAGATCCGCTGATATCACATCATCGAAGGAAGCGGGATCACCCTCGATAGTGGAAAGATTCAGGGGGATATCAATTCCCATCCGGGCGTCAAATTCCACCGGATTCACAATAAATCCATCCTGCTCGTCGGGATTAACAATAATTTTCCCGATAAAACGCACTTCAACGGGCAGATTGCTGAGAAATTCGTCCACATTGGATGTTTCAGAGTCGAAACGGATTACCTGGTTACGGATTACTTCCCCTATTTGCTGTGAAGGGGTAACCTGAAATGCGACGAGATCGGTGCGTGGAATCTGGACTCCATGACTATACAGATTCTGGTAGTCTTCACCCGGTCCAACCTCACGCTCGGTACCCGGCTTGCCTGAAAGATATACTTCTTCTCCTCTTTTGTTGATCCCGAGAATGGCACCTATGATTGTTCCGCTGACGCCCAAATTGGTGTCATAAATCAAATCAAAAGAGGGATTTAAAAGTTGCAGGCCTGAAAGACGTTCAGAAAGATCCTTCAGGTCTTCAATTTCCGTAATTTCGGCTTCTCTGTCATTGAAAAGATCGACGATTCCGTCGTCTCCATCATCCTCACCAAGAAACTCAACCCGTCGTTTAACCTGTCCGGATGCCGTCCGCAGGGTCAGGTTTTCAATGTCCAATGATGCGGAAAATTGATCTGATGAAAAAACGGTGCGTACGGTATCGGCACCGGAGGCCGTTCTGGTATCTTCTGTAACAGCGTGAACATGATAGAACAGGCGGTTTTCAGGCGAGTAAATTCTTGTGTTGTCAAGGGAGATTGAGAATGTTGGTTGCGGCCCGATTGCGGAGCCTCGCCGGATCCTGTTGTTGCCGGAAAATTCAATCCACAGGGAATCAGAGGGAAGGTATCGGCCGCTTCCATCCCTGTCTGTTCTGATTCCCGGAAAAGAGATAATCAGAGTATCAATATCCAGATCGATGTTGTTGATAATATCCTGAATGCTTAGCAGACCGCTCTCTATTTCCACATAGTGGTCTTCACTGATCAGCAGAAAGTCCTCATCGTCAAATTCCACTTCGTCAGCAATAGAGAAGGTTTGGGGTTTCAGTACCGCAGATGCAGAGCTGAGTTGTGCAGAACCCTCCATTTCCGTCACAATAAGGTCTGTTTTACGGATAATTACCGGGTCACTGGTTCCAGGAGAAGATGCGGTTCCAGTGTAAGAGATAAGGTTTGCTATACCGATATTGTCCATTGGAACAAGAACTGTTCGGCTATCCCGTGGAGCAATTTCAATATCAGTTATTTCGGCAATATCAGAACCTGAAGCAAAGAAACGACCGGTATTCTTGGCAGTAAATGATTCCGCATTGAAAAGTCTCAGATGATCAATAACGAGTGGTATGTCTGACTGATTGCGGATCACAAGGCGCAACTCCCCTTCTTCCACCTCGGCATTTACAAAGTCGCCTTTCACTTTTTCGGTGTCTTCCAGCGCGATGTCATCCTGGGGATCGATGTCAGACAGCACCTCAACAAATGTCATCTCACTGGTGCGGGAAGTGATCAGTATGGACTGGTCGCGATCCACAGTGAGACTTTGTCCACCAGCGGTTCCAATGCTTATCTGGTAGGTCAGTTCTGCCGTGAGCTTCTGCCCGCTGAGATCCACAATCACCTCGGCGGTCTCATTCATTCCAAGACTGGATGCGCCGGGACGTGTTACGTTTACAAGTTCCTTGGGCTCATCCAGAATATCACCATCTCCGTTGAATAATGTGATTAGAGGCATGGCAGACAGAGTACTGTCCTGAATCTCCAGAGGCGTATAGTTGATGAGTTGCAGGGCCAGCTCATAGCGCTCTCCCGTGCCGGGATCATCTGCAACAAGTGCGTAAACAAAATCCGGATTGGAAACGGAAATGGGCTCAATGACGGGATTTAGTACCTGCGGTCTTACATTTCCGGTGGCATTACGCGCGGTGAGGCCCTGATCTTCCGAGCTGACAGAGAACTCACCGGGTTCAGCAGCCATATTCTGGGACTGCCACTGGATTTGCACCTCAAACGCAAGGGTTGTTTCAAGCAGATCACCTGCTTCAAAGACAATGGAAGTCTGTGCCGACTGGCCGTGTGCTACACTCCCGAGTTCCGCAGTATTCCCTACCGGCAGACCTGAAGTACCGGTATTGCTCAATAACTGTACTGAGACATCCTCTATATCAAATCCGAGATCATTCGTGAAGACAAATAGCAGTCCGCCTCTTTCAATTTCAGCACGCACAAATCCCGGTGTTTCCAATGGCACAATAATGGTCTGTCCACCTGACCCGGGTACAAATGTACCGGTGCTGAAATCGTTGGCATCAAGTCCGGTGACCTCTTCAAATCCTGCAGAACCTGACGCATCGAATTCGATTTCAAAATCACCGACTTCCATTTCTTCATCATCCATATCCTCAGCTTCACCGCTGATCTCCCCTATCTGCGTGTTAAAACTGCTTGAAAAGTCATCGATTTCGAGGGTTCCTATTTCGCTTTCTACATCAGTTGGATCGATATCCAGCTCCGGAATAATGTCGTCCAGTTCTCCAATTTCAAAGTCTATTTCCGTTGAAAGAAAAACGAGCCGGCCTTCACCAACTCGAAACAGGTCGCTGAAGCTTTCACTGGTTGTATCGATGATAGCGCCACTTTCTCCTCCTATAAGTTTATAGGAGGTACTTTTTACCAGAGGGATGTCAAAAGACTGTTGCAGATTAAAATCCGGACTGGAAGGTCGTTCGCAGGAAAAGACTGTAAAAAACAGTACTGCCAGAAAAAAAACCCGGTTTGTGTTCATGATGGCTCGCAATATTTTAGAAACGGCAGGGCAAAAAAAAAGAATCCCGGCTTATGAAAAAATATTAGTCAGTGGTACCGTTACAAATGATGTTGGCTGATTCCACTTCTACACTATCACTTATCGGCACGAAAAAAAAAAAGTAAACACTTCCTTCAGTTATGATGGTAATTAAATGTAGTCAATTTTTAAATGCTACAATAATTTGCTGTGCAGAATAGTTTTCGGCAGTTCCGGAAGGTGTGGAGCGAGAAGAAAGGCGACAAAAAAAGAAGGGAAGGGAGCGGAGAGAGAGGGATTCGAACCCTCGGTACCCGGTTAGGGCACACTCGCTTTCCAGGCGAGCCCGTTCGACCACTCCGGCATCTCTCCGTA